>Ga0315902_10011268_pt1 | contig 11749 bp, 7 predicted proteins | sample LakEriMetagenome_9_FD_203523 | JGI IMG/M metagenome (GOLD analysis project Ga0315902, IMG submission 203523) | Freshwater fungal communities from buoy surface, Lake Erie, Ohio, United States - Buoy 12 MA117 | ecosystem: Environmental > Aquatic > Freshwater > Lake > Lake biofilm | place: USA... | reverse complement strand
GCGCGACGTGCGTTCCGTCTCGAGTTGCTTGATGCGATCACTGACGCCGAGATAAGCCCCGGCCTCTTCGGGAGTCGGTTCGGTTGGCAGACCAGTGATGGGGTCGAACCCTGCAGCGGTCCCTGGGTTGGCGGGCAGGGGTGAGCCGGAAGGTTGCGCCGCGGGAAATGGCTGTGATCCGAGTGGCTGCGTTCCGGTCTTCGGGGGGGGGCCAAAGGGAAACTGCGCGGCAGGCGGTGACGACGGCGGCAGCTGCGAAACGGGCTGTTGGGTGGGGAACGGTTCGGGGGAACTCCCCAAAGCCGACGGTTGGCCGGTTCCTGGACCGGGGAAGTTGGGGACCGAGCCGGAAGAGCCCCCCAACTCTGGGCTTGCGGGGTCCAGGGGCCCTGTCGGCCGGGAGGGCCTGGGCGCACGCGGACTGGCCTTCGGAAGTGGCATGCGGGGAGCCGGCGGGGGCGGGGCCAAGGGATCGAAACCAGGCATCAGCATGCCTGGAAACATCCCTGGCGGAAAAACACCCGGCGGAAAAGCACCTGGCGGAAAAGCACCCGGGGGGAACCCAACCGGCGGGAATCCGCCCGCAGCTGGTCCGGCGGCGGGAGCGCGGGGAGGGGCTCCACCCGGACCGACCAATTCGGAACCTTCGCGGCGGGCTTGCAACTCCTGAAGTTCCCGATTCAGGTCATTCACCCGTTGCAGTTCTTCGCGGATGACATCGAGCTGTCGGGTATGGGCCGAGCTGAACGCCTGCACCACCATCGCCATCATCTGCTGCTGATGCTCGAGCATCTGCGCCTGCATGGTTTGGAAGTGCGACATCAGGGCCGCGGAATTGATCTCAGCACCTTCGGAGGCGGGGGAGGGGACCGTGAGTCCCTCTCCCGGACCAATGGGCCGCAAGCCTCCCCGGGGAACCAATCCTCCCGGTCGCCGTCGGGGATCGGCCCCCCGCGGGGCGATCGCTCGGGACTCTTCTCCGGCGGGAGAATCCATCCCTTCCGAATCCGCGGCCAGGGAAGACTCATCATCTTCTCCAACGGAATCGGCGGAACGGACGGCCAGGAGGAATTTCCCCAGCCGTAATTGATCTCCCAGCACCAACGGGTGAATCCGCACAGGGGCATCATTGACGGTCGCGACATTCTCCGACTTCAGATCGACCAACCAAAGTTGGCCCTGCGCAACCACAAGGGCGCAGTGCACACGATCGACGCTGCTGTGCTGCAACCGCATATTGCACAGGTCACTCCAGCCCACCAGTGTGACCCGTCTTACGATGCGCACGACCCGCTTGGTGCCCGACCGGCTGTGGGCATTGAGAAACGTGAGCACGAAGGGGACGGTTTGTTCCCCTGGGGCGTCCCACAGGCTGAACTTGGAGTGACTGAGGGGAATCTGTTGCTCGTTCCCCACCGGCCCCATCAGCGTTACCTGGTACGGGCCGATATGCAGCGGTTCGCCGGGAGCCAGGAAACCACGTGGTTTCGACTTCTTCCCCCAGTGAAGGCCACTGCGGCTGTCGAGATCAAAACAGGCCAAACGGGCATCAATGACCTGCAGATAGGCGTGGCGTCGACTGACGTCGGCGTGGGGGAGACACAGGTCGCAGTCTTCTCCACTCCCCACGACGGCCACCGGGCCAGGCAACTCAACGCTGCGGGTGATTCCTAAACGTGCGTCGAGTATCTGGAGGCGGATGGGTGCCGTCTGGCCGCACGCCCAAGCGAAATTCTCCGACTCTGTGTTGCTCGTCACGCCTCAATCCACCGCGTCGTTGGAAGCACCGCGACGGGGCTCGGACTCGCGTCTCAATCCCTGGCGGGCCGTTTGACCGCTCCGGTCGCAGACCAACTCAAATTCTACCCGAGGATCGCGCGCGATGCATGGCAGAAAAACGGGAAATCCAGTTGCCCTGTCTTTCTCTCCCAATTGATTCAGGATGAGCAGACTTCGCAGCCGACACAGTTGATACAGACCGAACCTGGGGGCGGAACTTCCCTTGTACTGCCGTCAACCGGGACGTTTCCCTGTTCGGTCTCCTTCGAGTCGTCAACCCCTTTTGGGCCGACACATTTGGTGCTGCATGCGACACCCTGTCCTGCTTGTTCCCCGCAGTCCTCAACTGCGTGCACTGTACGCATGGGCCTCTGGTCTGCTGTTGTGCGGTACCCTCGGAGGGTGTTCCACTCCTTCACTGACGTCCCATCTTCCCCCGGGGCGGGGCGAGCAGCTGGCACGTCAAGCGTCCCCGGGAACTCTGGCCTCCACCCGTCCGAACCACTCCTCCGCCCGCCCGTCCCTCGGGAACCAGAGCCCGAACCGGACAACCGATGTTGGCGCGACCAAGTCCGCCGACCCGGCTCTGGGGTCGCAGGTGGTTCCCGTCTCCGCCCACGAAGAGTCGGTTGCCCCGGGCCGTACCAGTATCGGACCGGTCACGGGGCGCAGCCCGGATCGTCGATCCTTCGCTCGCCGCCTGCAGCTTCCCCCGGAATTGCCAGGGGCCGAGTCTCCCCCGGCGGTTCTGCCTCCAGCCGATGATCCCCAGGCCCGCGCGAAGGCGATCGAAAACCTGTTCCCCCCGTTCGGTCCGCTCCCGTCGTTGGCACCTGCCATTCCGGAAACCGGACTGCGATACACCCTGGCCGAGCTGGAAGCCCGCACCCTGGCCATCGCCCCGGCTGTCGATCAGGCGGCGAATGCCGTAGTCGCCGCCGATGGTCTGGCCTGGCAGGCCGGTCGGCCCTTCAACCCTCAGGTCGGTTACGAGGCTGACACCGTCCGCACCAATGGCACTGCCGGTTATCACGGGGTCTACGTCGAACAGGTGTTCCAGACCGCTGGGAAACGCCAGTTGGCCCAGCAGGTGGCCTGCTTCGACATCACCAGTGCCGAGTTCAACCTGCGCAAGGCCCGGATCGACCAACTGAACGCCGTTCGCAAGGCCTGGTATCAGGTGCTGGTGGCTCGCGAGAACGTGCGGATTACCCGCGCCCTGGCCGAGTTCTCGGACTCCATCTTCGAGCTGCCTCTCGATCAGTTGCGACAGGAACAGATTGCCCCCTACGAACCCCTGCCCATCCGGGCTCTGGCGATTCAGGCGCGGGCGGCGTACGAGGCGGCCCAGGCCCGCGATCGGGCCGCCTGGCTCGTGCTGGCATCCGCCGTGGGCGACCCCAGTCTGCCTTCCGGCGATCTCGAGGGAACGGCTGTTTTTTCAGCCCCCATCGTCGACTTCGCCCAGCTTTCGAATCTGCTGCAGTCCAGCCATACCGATCTCCAGACCGCCCTGGTTCGCAACCAGCAATCGCAGGTGGAGGTCGAGCGGCAGTACCGCAAACGCATTCCCGACCTGCGGGTCTACACCGCTGTGCAGGACGACTCCACCACTCCTCCCGTGCAGCGGACCACCTGGAATCTGCAGGTGGGAGTGCCCGTTCCCATCTTCGACCTCAACCGTGGCAACATCCAGAAGGCCCGCGCGGAACAGGCGCGTGCCAGTCGCGAGTTCGAACGGGTCCGCAACGAACTGCAGGCCGATCTCGCCGACGCCTGGCAGCGATACGAAACGGCCCGCATCCAGGTCGAGGCCTATCGCAATCGCATCCTGCCCGATCAGGCCCGGGCGTACATCGGTATCGTTCGCCGTCACGACGAGGAAGGTTCGGTCACCTATACGGATGTGGTCGTTGCCCAGCAAAACCTGGTGATGGCCCTCAACACGTACATCACATCCCTGACTGAGCAATGGAATGCCTGGGGTGACCTGCTGCGGATTGTTCAGATCGACGACCCGGGCCTGTTGCAGCCCGAGTCCAATGCTGGTTTGACCCCCTTTGAGGGGGCCACGATTCCCCCGGCACCCGCCGCCGATCGCAACTGAACCCTTGGAATGACTCATCGCGGATCGCCCGTGAGTGGGTGACGCTGTGATTCCGAAATGACCGCCGGCCCCGGCTGCCCTCCGTTGGCAGCCTGAGGCCGGTTTGTTTTGCGCCCGCCGGTCAAGTTTGTCGATTGTGTCAAGACGAACGGATTCAAGATCGGTGCGGAACATGACGATCTTTCTCAACAGGCCAGCCGCACACTTTGCGGACCGGCCCTGTTGTTCACCCTCGCCGATGGATTCAGCCATGAATCGCTTGATGTTGCTGGCTCTGGGGCTGTTGGTCACCACGACCAGCTCTGGCTGCTATCACTACTGCCGTCACAAGAGCGGATGTTCCGATTGGCAGCCGGGCGGCTGCGGTGCGGCCAGTTCCTGTGGAGCCGCCGCGTCTCCCCGCCAGGCCCGTCTGCAGCATCACCGTCCCCATGGGCGGGACGAGGTGTGTGCCGACGACTTCTCCGATTGCACCGAATGCGGACGGCGTCATCGTCGCCGGAATGACGATTGCGGTCTGTGCGATGACTGCGTGCGGCAAAGTCCCCGCGATCGCCGGATGGCCCGCCGCGGGGGCCGTCGGCCGGGCCGCGGCTGTGATGCCTGCGGTGTTGCCTCCTGCTCTGGCAGTTGCGGTGCCGAACTTTCGTGCGGCCCCGTGGGGGCCAGTGCGGGGCCGGTGTCTTACGGCTCGTGCGGTGGCTGCAGTTCATGCTCGGGCGGCTTCTCCGCTGCAGCAAACGAAGGCTACATCAGTGAAGGGGGCTGGCAGCCCTCGGCGATGGGGGGGGGGCCGATGTACGGCGAGATGATCTCCAGCCCGCCCAGCAGCGGCTGCTCGGGATGTGCCGGGGGAGGAGCCTCGTCTTATCCCCAGGGTGCCATGCTGCAGGGCTCGCCCATGATGCAGGGAGGGTATGCCCCTGCAGGCTACGTTCAGGGGGGCTATGTGCAGGGTGGGGCGTTCCCCTCGGGAATGCCGATCGAAGGCTCGACCGGCTGGCACTCGGCGACCATGCCGAGTGGTCCGGTGATGAGCGGTCCCATGACCAGCGAACCGCTGGCGGCGCCCGCGGCGGGGACTCCCGTCTACTCGGCACCCACGACCAGTGTGCCCTCGCCGGGATCCTTCCCCACTCCGGCGAAGTGAGTCTGGCACCCGAAAGCCGACCTGTTTGAAAAACCACAGCCCTGTCGACGGTCTCGACCGTTGACAGGGCTGTGGGCGTTTGGTGGCAAATCCAGAGGGGCCCCAAACGTCGCCAAGTCGGCGACATGGCGTCCCGGTGCGGTGGCTGTCAGGTGCCCGGCTGTTTCCGCTTGTGCTCCACCTCTTTCCACAAGTCGCCGTACGCTTCTTTGTCGAACGGCGGGCATCCGGTGGGGTATTGTCCCAGGGGATGATCCTTGGCCCGCATCAGGCCTGTGCAATAAGAAAAAGTCCGACAGACCAGCTTGCGGTTGAGTTGCCCGGTCTCGGCCAGCGAGCGGGCGAAATCGGGATGCGAGAGTGTGGCCCGGCCAAACCCGGCGAAGGCGACCTGACCCAGGGCGACATTCGCCGCGGCCGCTTGCGGCGCGAAGTCCTGCAGCCAGCTGTAGCCGCTCCCCGCGACGGGAGTTCCCGGAACCGCCCGCTGGATTGCTGCCGTGATCCGGAAATGCCGCAAGACTCCCGCCAGGGGATGCTCTGGCGCGTGGTAGCCATCGACCGGCGGAAACTCGGCGGGGCGTACGAGGTGCGGATTGGCGTAGGGGTTCCCCATCGTCACATTCAACAGCGAGACCCCGGCCTGCACCAAGTGGGTCGCCAGGGCAATCGGTTCCTCCAGTTGTTCCCGCGCCGGGGACTGCAGGTCGGTTCCAAACGCACAGACCAGCGGCAGTTCGTGCGGCACCGGTTGACCAATAAATTCCTCTCCCGTCCCCACTCCGCGATGGGGGATGCCGTCGTAGGCGTTGAAGCGGGTGGCCAGGATCAGCCCGGGGACTTCTGCGCGAATCCGGCGGACCACGTTGAGGATCAGCCGTGTTCGGTTCTCGAAGCTGCCCCCATACCTGCCCGGGCGGTTGCGGGCGGCCAGCAATTCCGAGAGCAGGTAGCGATGGCACTGCTTGAGGTCGACGAAGTCGCAGCCTATGCGGTGCGCCAGTCGGGCCGCCGCCACATACTGGTCTTCAATCCGCTGCAGATCATCGTCCGACAGCAGAGGGTACGAGGCGTCGACCTTCTTTCCGGTGGTCTTGTCGATGGTCAGAGGAGCCAGCAGGGGGTCGTGTGTGGCCAACCACGGGCGTGGCACGCTGTATCGCCCCGAGTGCGTCAGCTGCAGGCCAATCAACAGATCGTCCGTCGGGTAACCCGCCGCGCGATGTGACGCCCGGGCCCCGTCAAGCATCCGGCCCAGGTCGGCCGCCGTCCGTTCCGAGATCCACAGCTGCCGGGTGTTGGCCCGCGCCTCGGGAGCGATGGCAGTGGCTTCTCCCCAGATGATCTTGGCCCCTCCCGCGCCAAACCGCTGATAACGCCGGTAGGTCAGTTCATCGGGAGCCCCTTCCAGCGTCCCGTCGCACCCCTCCATGGGCTGGATCAGCAGTCGATTCCCCACCGTGCGTCCCGCCACGGTGGCGGGGCTGAACAGCGGCGCGAGGTCGTCCTGGAGGACCAGTTCCCCCCCCAGACGCGTGGCATCGTTGACCACGTCCGCCATGGTCTTGTACTTGAAGTAACGCGCCATCGGATTTCTCGGATCAGTCAGAAGGGAAAGCCGCGGGCTGGGCGACCGGCCGCGGTCGGCGTGAGGGCCCGCGGGGCGGTCATTCCCCCGCCTGGAGACGGCGGGCCAGTTCGGGGCCGGGGGGTTCGTCCAGAAACGCGAGATGCCCCTCGACACCCTGCAGCCGATAGATCGAGCGGGTGTCTCCCCACGCGTCGCGCAGGGCTTCGGGGGCGAGTGCCGTGCCATCTCCCCGCACTCCACCGGCGATGACCAGTTTGCGGGGGGCCAGCAACGCGGCCAGTTGGGGAATGTCGCCGGCGTCCCGGAGGATTCCCGGGGCGAACAGCCCCATCCATTGCCCCGTGTAGGGGGTCTCGGTGCGGAAGCTGGCCAGTCCCTGCACCATCACCACCCGCTGCACCCGGGGATCGTAGATCCCCACCCCCAGGGCGATCATGGACGCCGGTCCCAGGCCCACCACCGTGACCGATCCCGCCGGGGAACCCTCGGTCGGCTGCTGACTGTGACGGTGGACCGCCTCGACCGCCACCGCCGCGTCGGCGATCCACTGCCCCAACAGGGGCCGCCCCGTCCAGATCGACCACTCAGCCGAGTTGTGATCCGGGGCCTTGCCAATGGTGTCCCCCGCGAGGGCGTGGCGGCCGCTGGCCCGCAGGTCGGCACACCACACGGTGGCCCCCCCCTGTTCGAGTTCCTGCACCAGCGGTTGGGTTCGCGCGTGGTCGCTCCCCGCCAGGTCGAGCACGAGGTACGTCCCCCGCCCGCGCGCTCCGGGTTGGCCCAGCAGGGTCAATTCGAGACCCGGTTCGGTCTGGTACCGCAGGCGGCGCATTCCGTCGGTCTTGGTCTCTTCCAGCAGACTCACCCGCCAGTCGGTCCAGTCGCCGCCACCCAGGACGCCCGACCGCAGAATCTGGCGGGTTTGCAGGGTGTGCGTCTTCCACATCTCGAGATGCGTGGGCCAGGCGGCGCGGTGCTCGGCGATCTGCTTCGCGGCCTGTTGTGCGGCGAATCGCGGCAGCGTCATAAAATCATCGGGACGGGTCTCTCCCGGATAGCACCGCAGGGTCTCGGGGTCTTCGGGTTGCACTGGCGGCTCGGGAATTGGATTGCCCTGTCCTTCCCCCTTCAGGTGCAGCGTCATCCAGCCGTACATCGCCTCACGCATCGGCCGGTTGTAGTCGTGCCCCGATTCGAAAATGGTGTGGGCGATCTTGCCCGCGTGGCCTTGCAGACGGTAGACGTGCTGGGCTTTCGCAATCGACTGCTGCGCCTCTCCCACCGAGAACTGGAAGGCATCGCGCGTGGCGTTCTGAACCAGCAACGCCCGGGGGGCGACGAGCGCGAGAATGGCCCATTCCTCGGTGTAGGTCATGGCGTCGGGGACCAGTTCGCACACACAACAGGCGGCCCCCAGGTACGAACGGTAGGTTCCCACCGAGCAGGTCGGTACCACGCAGCCGAAGCGTTCATCGAGCGCCCCGGCATACATCGTCTGGTTGCCTCCACCGCTGGCCCCCGTGATGCCAATCCGGGTTCCATCGACCTCGGGGCGCGACTGCAGGTAATCGACCGCCCGCATGTTTTCGTAGACCTGCAGTCCGGGCAGGGGCATTCCCAGCGGCAGCAGCGTGGCCCCGGTCATCTCGCCATGGTACTCGCCCAGGGCCTTGCCAATTCCTCGTTCCCCGGCCCCAAACGCGTCGACCGCCAGCACGAAAAACCCCAGCTTGGCCAGGCCGATGCAGCGGGCCTGCGGAACCGGGTCCTGCTTGGCTCCCTTCCAGTGACCATGCACGCACAGCACCGCCGGGCGCTTCCCCTCCCCTTGGGGAACATAGGCGTTGGCCGTCATCAAGACGCCGGGCAGAGTCTGAAAGACCACCTTCTCGACCCGGTAACCATCCCGGGCCAGTTCTCCCAGAACTCGCGGTTCCAGTGGACATTTCTCAGTCGGAAAGTCCCCCAGTGAGGCCAGCAGCTGCTGCCGCAACGCCGTCCGCTGGGACTGCCACGCCTCGGCCGATTCCGGCAATCGATCGACGGCACGCAGCGTGTCGAACCGCTTGAGCAGGGTGTGGAGAAACCGCTCTCGGGAATCATTGGCCATCGCGCACTCCTCAAATCGCCGCTGGGAACCGTCTGGGCAAAACGCTGAGGATATCGGCCGCCACCGCTCGTTGTCGAACAAGCTTGCCCATGCCCCCCGACGGCGGGCCGCACCAGAGGAATCCGACCGGAGTTGTCATCGACCGGGACACCGCTCCCCATCCCCATCGGACCACGGAGATGGAGGAGGGCCCGCGCTCTCAGTCGCGTTGCCGAGGCTGCGACCCCCGCACGCCCAATGCGGCCCCCTACTGTCCCCCCAGGCGTTCCTGGGCGTGGTACTTGACCGTGACGTTGGTGCGAATGCCTCCCCGGGGCGTAAATGCGGCCTGCAGGGTCATCCAGCGGGGGTGCGAGACTGCCACCAGATCATCGAGAATCTTGTTGGTGACGTTCTCGTAGTAGGCACCGTGATTGCGATACTGCTGCAGGTACATCTTGAGCGACTTCAGCTCGATGCACACCTTGTGCGGTACGTAAATCAGCGTCAGGGTGCCGAAATCGGGCTGGCCCGTCTTGGGACACATCGAAGTGAATTCGGGGCAGATGGTCTCAATCTCGTACTCCCGGCCCGGATACGGATTGTCAAACACCTCCAGCGTTTCTCGCAGAATCTCACTCATCACGGTTCCTGAACTTGCTTTTGTGCCGACCTGTGCCAGTTGTTTATCATAGTTCCCGGTTCGCCCCTGTCATCACCCGACGCGTTCTGCCCCCTGCGGTCGGGCGGGCAGCGCGGTCACAAGTGTGGGGGTGACCCGTGGGGAAGTGTCAGACGGCTCCACGCCCGGCCGTTCCAGGGGTTGCAGCCACGTTGACACAGTGTTCCTCGTGCCGGATACTCCGGCCCCTCGCGACCCCTGCCGATCGGGGATCAACTGCAGAATGCGTCTTCAGAACACGGGAGAGTGGGACGTGGTAGGTGATTTGCCGGGAACCGACTTGGCAGCTTATGCCGACCTGGTGGCCAGCCGGGCCCAGGCCGCCTCACGCGCGCTGCTGCTGGTCGATGGGGCCCGGAAAAACGCCTGGTTGACAGAGTGTGCCCGCCGGCTGCGGGAGGCTCCCCAGTCGGTCCTGGCGGCCAACCAGATCGACCTCGAGCAGGCCCCCGGGTTGGGATTGAATGCCGCGGCGATCGACCGGCTGCGTCTCACCCCCTCGCGCATGGCCAGCCTCGCGACGGCCCTCGACGAAATCGCCGCCCAGACCGATCCCGTCGGGGAGGTGATCGATGGTGAGGTCCGCCCGAACGGGTTGCAGGTGCGCCGGGTGCGGGTCCCTCTGGGAGTCGTCTTCTTCATCTACGAATCTCGTCCCAACGTCACCGTCGATGCGGCGGCCATCTGCGTCAAAAGCGGCAATGCCGTGATCCTGCGGGGGGGCAAAGAGGCCTTCCACAGCAATCTCGCCCTGTATCACCTGCTGCGCGATGCCCTGGAGGCCACGGGGCTCCCCCCGGCAGCCGTGCAATTGGTCGAGACGATCGACCGGGGCGTGGTGGGGCACTTTCTGGCGCTCTCCGACAAGATCGCCGTGACCATCCCCCGGGGGGGCAAGGGACTGATCGAGCGGGTGATGGCCGAGGCCCGCATGCCGGTCATCAAGCACTACGACGGGATTTGCCACGTCTATGTCGACCGCTCGGCAGACCTGGCGATGGCCCGCCGGATCATCGTCAATGCCAAGTGCCAGCGGCCGGGAGTCTGCAACGCGGCCGAAACCCTGCTGGTCCATCGCGAGATTGCCCCGGCATTCCTGCCCCAGGCGGCCGCCGAGCTGCAGGCTGCGGGGGTCGAACTGCGGGGTTGTGCGGCCACCCGGGCGCTGCTGCCCGGCTGTCGCCCCGCCACCGACGCCGACTACCACACCGAGTATCTCGAACTGATCCTCTCGGTTCGGGTGGTCGACGATCTGGCGATGGCGATCGGGCACATTGACACATTTGGCTCGCACCACACCGATGCGATCGTCACCAGCGATCTCGGGGCGGCTCGGCAGTTCTTGCTGGCGGTCGATTCTTCGGCGGTCATGGTGAATGCCAGCACCCGGTTCAACGATGGCGGCGAACTCGGCCTGGGGGCCGAGATTGGCATCAGTACCGACAAACTGCACGCCCGCGGTCCGTGCGGCCTGCGCGAGTTGACCAGCTACAAATACCTCGTCGAAGGGACCGGCCACATCCGCGGTTGACCGGACCGTTGCCCGGGCAGTACCCACTCCATCCACCTCCGCACGCCCCGCTCGGGAGTTGGCCATTCAGGTCTGTGGTCCGAGTCAGGGCATTCCGCCTGGCAGTCTGTGGGGACATCCGTGCGACCAAAGTCCCGCGACGCGTTCCCAACCCGATGAGTGTGCCGTGAACGAGACCCCGCCCCGACCGCGCCCCCTCGTGGGACCGTTGTGGAACGCCGTGCTGACGCGGTTGGCTCCCCGTCTGGAGACTGCCTGGGGTGAACTGGTTCGCACCTCGCTGGAGTGGAGTGCAATGGCACCGTTGCTGGCCGAGAGCGGCTCCGCGGGACCGTGCTGGGAAGGCCCCCTGGAACCGTTCGATGATTCACTGCGGGTCGAGCTCTCGCCACAGCTTTGCCAGGGGGTGTTGGGTCGGATGTTGGGGGCGACGGAAACGGGGCTCGAGACCGGAGACCGAAATGCAGCCGGGCCATCCTGGGGACGGCTCGAGCTGCAGTTGTTGGAACGGCTGGCGCTGCGGGCGGCGGTGGAGTTCTGTGCCGCGCTGCATGCAGTCTCGGGTCTGCCCCTGACCATTCCTTGCCTGTGGCCCGTCTCGGTCGAAGGCACCTCTCCCCCGCGGTGCGCAACCGCCGGGTTCTCGGGAGGGGGGTCGGGAGCTGGCGTGCTGGGAGCGGGCGTGCTGGGAGCCGGGAACGCGGCTGTCGGCCTCCCCGCCACGTCTCTCCCCGCCACGTCTCGACCAGGCGCGCTGTGGGGCCTGCAGGTCACGGGGACCGGATTGGCAGGGGTGTTGACCTTCGGCCTTCCGTCGGGT
>Ga0315902_10011267_pt1 | contig 11749 bp, 6 predicted proteins | sample LakEriMetagenome_9_FD_203523 | JGI IMG/M metagenome (GOLD analysis project Ga0315902, IMG submission 203523) | Freshwater fungal communities from buoy surface, Lake Erie, Ohio, United States - Buoy 12 MA117 | ecosystem: Environmental > Aquatic > Freshwater > Lake > Lake biofilm | place: USA... | reverse complement strand
GGAATGGAGATTGTTCCACCTAAACATGAATCAGGTCAATATAAGACATCACCTAATCTTCCTAAAATGCATCAAGTATGTATAGCAGTAGGAAAAAGGGCTTCAGGTAAAACAACAGCAGTAGTTAATTTAATAGAAAAAATGAATTTTGATTATGTAATAGCAGTCTCTCCAACTTTAAATAGTAATAAAGAAATTATGAGTAGATTAAAGGTAGAACATATTTTTGAGGATACAGACGACACAGCAATAGTAGATAACATAAAAAATATTATTAATCAAGAAGCAAGAGATTTAGAAACTTATTTAGAAGACCTTAAAAAATATAATAAATTAATGAAAGACATTAAGTCAGGTAAATATATGGGTAATGATGATTTACTATTACAATTCTTTAATGATGAAGATAATATGTTTTTAAAACCTACTCATAGATGGAATGGAGAAAAACCAAGAATAGCAGTTTTAATAGACGATGCTATGGGAAGTCTATTATATCAAAAACCTCGTAAATTAAATAATTTAGCAACATTAAGTCGCCATACAGGTCAATTAGCAGATGGGGGTTCAATTGGTTGCAGTTTATTTTTTTTAATTCAATCATTTAAGGCACAAGCAGGAGGACTTTCAAAAGTTATAAGAAATCAAGCAACAAGTATGATATTGTTTAAAACGAAAGACCAAAACGAGTTAGAAGATGTTTATGAATCTGTTGCTGGAGAGATTGATAAAGATACATTTTATAAAATATATGATAAAGCAATTGGCGAAGGTAATAACTATGAATTTTTATTTATAGATTTTCATCCCAAAGAAGGTCAAAGCATGTTTAGACAGAGATTTGATGTATTCTTGTTTCCAGAACAATTATAATAAAATTGATTTAAAGATAAAAGTTTATAAAGGTTTATAAATGCCTAAAAAAGAAATTACTGATTATGTTATATATAAAATTATTTGTAATGATGAAAATATAAAAGAATGTTATGTTGGTTCAACATCTAATTTTAAAGTTAGAAAAAATCATCATAAATATCGTTGTGTTAATAATGAATGTAATTGTAAAGTATATAAAACAATTAGAGAAAATGGAGGTTGGAATAATTGGTCTATGATGCCTATTGCTGAATATAAAGATTTAACAAATATTCAATCACGAATTAAAGAAGAAGAACACAGAGTTTTATTAAACGCACAAATGAATGATAAGAAAGCATATACAAGTTTAGAAGAGAGAAAAACAGATGTTAAAAAATATAATGAAGAATATAAAAATCAAAACAAAGAGCAAACAAAAATATATCAGAAAGAATATAGGAAAGCAAATAAAGAAGCAAAAAGACAACAAGATATAAAACATTATGAAGCACATAAAGAAAAAATTAAAGAAAGACAGAAAGCATATTACGAAGCAAATAAAGAAAAAATTAATGAAAAGAGAAGAAACAAGATTTAAAATAACTAATTATATATATTATTTTTTTATAAAAGTTATATATATAAATGTCTCAAACAAAAAGCACAAGAGTTTCTTGGAGGGAAGAGACTGTATGTAATTATACAGATACAAAATTTTTACAAAGCAACCCTCAATGTAGTATAAGAGAGATTAGTAGTGTTGTTGAAGAGTTTGACCCTATTACTATAAGACAGGAACATTTTGATTTTGTTTTAAGAAGAAATCAAGCAGTACCACAACCATTAACAGCACCAACAAGTATAAATCCTGTTAGTAATCGTAGAGATATTATGCCCCCACTTACTGTAGATACATATATAGATAGAGTTGCTTTTGATAATGCCGAAGTAGCTCCTATACTTCGTGCTGGAAGACAAAACATTCCTAATATGTCTAATGCTATTGATAATGTAATTAATAGAATAGAATATGCAAATAGATTAAGTCAATTAAATCAAGAAGGTGTAGGATTAGAACAATTACCTGATAAATCAAATGTAAATAAAATAGCAAAACCAACAGAAACACCAGTAGAAAAATTTAATAGAATGTATGAAAATATGATACAAGTGGAACTAGCTGAAGGATATTTAATTCCAACTGCTCCTGAAGGTATGACAGGTATGGAAAAACAAAAATATATTATGGATGAAATAATTAGAAGCACAGATGCTGAAGGACGAGGAATTGCAAATAAAATAGGAACAGCAAAAGAAACTATTTTAACAGCAGACGAAGCATATAAAAGAGTTAATTCTGCTTATGAGAAAGCAATAGTTAGTGATCCATTTGGTGGATTAAATGATTATGCTATTGGTAGTGATTTACTTAATAATCCATTTGGTGGATTAGGTGATTTTGTTACTGGTAGCGATTTAACAGCAGACCAACGAGAAACATTAAGATTGACTGCTGAAATTGAAGAATCAGTAATGAAAGCAAGAGCTAAATCAAAAGGTAAAACAAAAATATTAATAGACGAGGCTGTTCCTAGTTCTAAAACACAAGGGACAGAATTAACAGATTTAAAATTAACTAGTAAAGCATTAGAAAAAGGATATGGAAAACAAACACAAAGAGGTTCAGCAGGACAAGGTTCTTCTAGTGACCCAATTGCTCCACCAACAGATGTGTTAAATATTAATATGCTAACTCACTCACTACCACTTGAAGTATTACAAGTATCATTTGAAATGCCCCCTGAATTACAAAATTTAAAAATTCCAAATATGCCTGACCCAACAAAAGTAGTAGATAGTGCCTCGTATAGAATTGAAAAATCAATATATGAAACAAAATTAGCAGAATTATTTAAAGCAATTGATGGTTCTTATAAAATAGATAATTATACTAAACAAATACTAAAAAAACAAATAGAAATACATCAGGAAGAGGTTAATTTGAGAGCAAAAATTGCTAGTAATCCAGCAATTATAGAAGACACAACACTTATATTTGGTGGTGAATTTAACCAACCTAATTTAATTAATTTGGAAACAACTAAATTTGAAGCACAATTAAACAAATTATTTGTAGAACAACAAATCTATAATGAACTACGAGGAATACCATCAGCAGATAGAGCAGTTACTTTATTAGAAATGCAATCAAATTCTTCTAATTTTACTGAGTATTTTCAAAGTAGAACAGGAAAAACAATTTCACAAAGCGACCTAGTTGAATCTCTTGGAAAAGTAAGTGAGGTAATGGCTAATTTTGAAAAAGCAAATCCACCAGTTACACAAATACAACCGCAACAACAAGCATCAATATCAAATGCTGTTAAATCTATAAAGTATAGTGAAACATTTAAAAATATAAACGCTACAGCATTAGGAGAAGCATTAGGTCATACAGTTGCTGGTATGGCCGCAGCTATGGTTATAGCTCATTTTGCTGGTGAAAGTCAAATTTTTAAAAATATTGAAGACATCTATATGCGAGGGGCAGCTATTGGTGCTACTGTTGGTGCGGCTGGAGCTATTCCAACAATTGCGTCAAGGTTTTTTGTTATAGCAACAAGAAATGCTATAACTATTGGCGGTGAAACAGCATTAGCAGCCACAAGTAGAGCATTAGTTAGAGGTGCTATTACATCAATTGGAGAAATAGTAGCAGGTGGTATTGTTGGTGCGGCTCTTGTTCCATTAGATATGCTTTTTCAAGATTTTTTACTTAAAAATGGATTTACTCATGCTGGTGCTGGTGCTTTATCAGGAGCAACTATGGCTGGTATAGGAACTGTAACATCTTTAGCAATTAGTGCTACTGTTGAAAGTATAGCAGCTGGTGCTTTTACAGTAGGGGCTGCTTTAGCACCAGAAACATTAGGTCTTTCTGTTGTAGTAGCATTAGGAACAATGGCGTTTGCGGCTATTGTAGGAGCAGCTATGGGAGCGTTTGGAGATGATAGAGCTCGTAGAGATAGAGATACTCATAATATTAATAGAAGATGGATATTACAGAATTTAGCAAGAAATAATTTTAATGTTATTGAAACTTTCCATGAATTTGAAAGACAAAAATATGGAGGAAGACTTGCGACAAATAAAGAAAGCGATGATGATTTTGGTGATTATGAAACAGATGCGAGACCATTTATCGAAATGTTACTAACAAAATTTGAAGGAAGAACATTTCCACATAGTAATAATAATGTATCGCTAGATAGTTTAAGTGAAAAAGAAAAAAAAATTCAAGAGTTAATGGCTCGTGATTTATTACCAACAGTAAGAGACCTTGCTCTCAAAGACGGACACCCTGAAATTGCTGAAGCTATAGAAAAATTACCTGATTATAAACCTATATCACAAGAAGATTGGGAATGGTTAGATAAAGCAACAGATAAAACATGGTATAGAGATAGTTTATTATCAGGACAAATCCAATATGAAGAATTAAAATTCACACAAATTAAGAGTGCGGACGCTCAACAACAATTATATAGAATATGGAATGATACTCATACATTAGAATACCCCCCTGAATTAGTTGTATGGGCTATGAAAGATAGTTCATTTGCGACAAGATTTACACAATCAAGAATATATGACGCTCAAAGAATAATAATGGAAAATTTCCAAGAAAATGGTAAATTATTTGAAGAAAATCAAGCAAGTGTTATAGCAATGGCTTGTACCAAAGACCCAACTATAACAGCATATATTGATCCTGATGGTATATATGGATTTCGCAGATTATTTACAGACTATACTAATAATATGCAAACAACAGCAGATAGTATGAATATTACTATACCACAACTATTATCATTACAAAACTTACCAGTAGATAGACGAGAACGAGCATTTTTAACATATCAATATAATACATTGAGAGAAAATACTTTAACAAGAGATGAAATAGAAAATCTACAACGCTATGATGAAGAAAATAGAGCAATAGCTGCTAGAGGTTTTTATAGTAGAGACGATGAAATATTAGCAATTACACCTGTAGAAGAATATGGAACTTGGAATCCTGCGGACGCTCAAATATGGAGAGCTCAAGAAGCAGGAATGACTTTACGACAATATGTAGATTATATGCATTTATTGTCTATGGGTGATAGAGGAGATATAAATAATTTACCTGAATATTCTCCTGCTGAAGTAACAAGACAAAGACAAGAAGATAGAATAGCATTTCAAAGACAATTAGATTTAACACATAATAGTGACTTAATAATATATGATGAAGCAACTCAAAGATTTGTAATTAATTATAATATTTATATTACTGGTGGTGAAAATATAGCAGAAAGAATGGAGAGAATGAATACAACAAATATGTATTATAGTCCTAGAGCATATCAAAGTGATGAGAACTTTCATACTATGATAAGTGGAATGAATGAAGCAAATCAACAAACATATGACGCTTATAATTTAAATTTAGCAGCTGATTTATTAGATTATAACGAACAATATGAGAGACAAGTTTTTGAATATAATGATTATCAACATATTACAGGACAACAAAACTTTTTATATTTTGATGCGAACGCTGAATATCATGCACGACGATTAACATATAACCCTATGAGTACTGACCCTAATGATTATATAACAAAACCACCAGTAGAGCCACCAAGAATTAAACCTAATCCATATGAAATAAAGAACGGAAAACCACCAAGATTAACAACAGATGATAATATTGAGGCTTTGTTAAATGATGAAAATAAAGCATTAGCACAAGAACAAATAGATAAACAAACATTAGAAACTGGTCGTGAATTATCATACAACGAAAGACAATATATATTTAAACAAGCATTTAATAAACAATATTACGAATCACAAGAAGAGCGTGATTATTGGGATGCACGCTCACAAATGATGGCTCGTTTAGATTTTGCTAATCAAGGATTAGACCCAAATACTGCTACAGATGCTGACCGTGCCGATAATTTACACATGGATTTAGCTCAATATTATGAATATATAGGAACATTACCAAGAAACAACCAAGTCTTTTTTAATCCTGACGAGTATAAAGATGATTTAGTTAAAGAAGCAGAAGAACAAATAGATGATGGAGCTATTAATATTGAAAGTGATGATAGAGAAGAAGAAAGAATGATTAATGCTGATAGAGCAAATGCGAGAGGAGATGATGGACTTTATGATAATATAATATCAGGTTCGTATGATACTAATATTGATGTTGGTGGTGGTAATCCTTAATAGCGCTCAAAGAGGAGCGCACCCTCTTTCTTTTGGCTCAACAGGGGAATTTATTCCCCAAACCCCTTTTGTCGTATCTTTTTCTAAAAGATACTTTTTAAAAGGTTGAATAGCATAATTCAGGTCTTAATTGACATATGCTTTTTTTAAATGGATCTTCGCTATATTCTGTTTTAAATGTTGTTTGTTTTATTTTTTGTGGATACATTTTAGTTAATGACTTTGTAACGCTTTCACGAATAGGTTTTAACTTTTCTTTAACAGGTTCTAAATAATTAGAAGGGTCGTGACTACCTGTAAAATATTTTTTATTAACATCTTTAGTCTTAACAATTCTAATATTCTTTTCAGTAAATTTAGATGTATTACTTAATAAATCAAAAGTATCTGTAAAATAAAACTTTGCAGTGCTTGGGGCAGTACCTAATTTCTTTTCTATGTATGGTTCTAATGGAGATGCTCCAGCACTAAATACAACTGCTTTTTCATTATATCTATCACCAATATATCTTGCGACTGTTCCGCCTAATGAATGACCTGTTAAATTAACTTCATAATCAGGATATTGTTCTTTTACTTTTTTAAATATATTTTCACCAGTTCTAAAGCGACTAGGGACATAAGATAATATAGGAGTTTCTGCTAATCCAGCAGCTATTTCAATATCAGCAATATCATCAGCAATATTTGTTAATGTGGAGTCTGTGCCTCTAAATGCTATTACTATTTTTCGTTGTTCTTCATTAATAGCAGTTACATATTCAGGGTCTGTTAAATCTTCAACAATATTATAACCAATATTATATTCATCTATCATCTTTTGAGTTTCTTTTGTATCACCAGTTTTATAATTTTCATAGGCTGCTTTACTTAATACTGCTAATGGTTTATCTTCCATATCTACACTATCTTGAACTGGTGTATTGTATCCTATAGATTTTACAACTGATGTTAAAAATGATGTAGCAATATCAACAGCAATAGGAAGACTTGAAGAAGATGAATTACCTCCAGTTAGATTTTCTACTCGCTCTTGTATGTTCGCCATTTATATAGGGGGATAAAAAAAATCCCCCAAACCCCCATAAAAGCGAGTGTGCGACGCTTCGCACTAAATATTAAATAAAAGTATTTAAAAAAATAATATTTAAGTTAATATATAAGTAATGAAGTGCTCAAAGGGGAGCACACCCCCTAATACCGAGTGCGGAACGGTTTCCGCTTTAGTTAGTGATTTTAAAAATCAGTCGCCACATGTTAAGAAGAATATTAATAAAACTCATAGTGCATTATTAGATGAACTTGATAATTTAGAATTACTTATTAAGAGATATGATTTTGAGTTAGAATTTCCAAAACTAATCACAACAACAACACGAATTAAAATTATTAAAGATTTAATTATTTTATTCAGTTATTTTAAAAATAAAGATACTTTAGCAATTCCTAGTGAAGATAAAAGTAAATTATTAAATACTCTTAAAATTTGTAATAAAAGAATAAAACTACATTTATATCAGTTAAAAATATTAGTTCCAACTGAAGTTCCAAGTAACATTGAATATTTTGGAATGATTGTAAAAATATGTTTAACAATATTATTAAAAATTAATTAAATAATAAAATTGATTTAAATAATATTTAAGTATATTATATAGTGTATATATATAAGTAATGGTAAATACAACAACATATAGAAAAGACTTTACTGATGAAGAGCGTATTGCTTACAATAAATATATGGTTTCAAGGATGCAGGTGTTTAGAAAGACAGAACATGGAAGACAAGTAGTAAATGCTAATAATAGAAAAGCGTATTATAAAAGAAAAGCAAAATTATTAGAAGAAAAAGAAAATGAAAAAATAGAAATTAATGTTTAGGAATAATTTGAAATTTATTTTTTATATTTATTTAGGAAAAAATAAATATAAATTAATTAAAAAACTTATATATTATAAATTAAAATTGATTTAAAAACAAAATTAAAATATAATATATAAGTTATATATAAAATGACAAAACTAAAAACCATTTACAAAGAACTCGGCATTAAGTATGATTTAAGAGAAGCTAGAAAGTATTTAAAAGTTGATAAAAAACTACCTCGTTTAGAGGTTAATAGACTATTAAAAGAAAAATATAATGAGGAGAATCCAAGTGGATATATTTATACATTATATGGAACAGCATATAGTGTAAGATTAGATAAGAAGAAAAAAGAATATGTAATCACATCTCCGCAAAAAATTAGTATCACATTTTATAAAGATGGTAAAAGAAAAGCATATAGAGTAAATGAATGCTCTGTAAAAGTAAATGTATCAAAAGATGTTGCTACTAATTACACAGCAATTAGTTTAGCAGATTTTGTTGATAGTAATATATATTGTAATGTTCCAAAAGACGCAAAAGAAACATTAACACAAGAAGGTTTAGGAAGTGAAAAAGTTATTGATGTATTTAGAATTAGTGCAAAAGCAACAAGAAGGTTTAATGTTAATGAAGAAGAAACAATATTATTTAATTCTAATGTTTTATTACCTCATCATCAGTTTAATAATTTTAAAGATAGTGGAGAAAATAAATGTGTTCCTGAAACATTATTACATCATATTAAATTAAATAATAGAAATAAGAAAGTTACATTACAAAATGTAATTGATAAATTAAATGAATATGATGGTAAATGTGATGGTTATGATAGTGATGACGAATTCATACCACGAGAGGATTGTGAATGGGAGAACCCTGAAGGATCTATTGAAGATGGAACATGTGGTTATTCAGCAAGTGCTATAATTAAATATTTAATAGAATTAAATATTCGTGGGCGATTAGTTGATATTAATATGAATCAGTTTTTACATACAAATAATTTTGATGATTACGATAAACATACAAAAGTCTTTCTAGGTCTTTGCTATGATAATCATTTATATTATTGTGATAATCAAGAATTAATTACATCATTCGGTCATAAATTAGCACAAGGCGTTAAGGGTTCTTTTGAACATATAGTATATGATAGAAAAGTAGAAGAAAAAAAATATACAAAAGAATACATTGAAACAAATGATTTAGCTTGGATGTTTAAAGAACAATTTTTAGTAGATAATACAATTAGACAAATCAAAACATATAATGGTAAAATAGTGCAAATCAATTATCCAGATAAACAAGTTATTGCTAATAGTGATTTAACAATAATGAAAGAAATTAAAGGTGAGGATTTTGATAATGAAAATCTTACTAATTTTGGACTAAAATTATTTAATGAGTTCATTGATGAACCGCATACTAAAAGCGAGTTCAATCACGAAGTACTAAAACTATTAACAAAACATGGAAATATTGTTAAGATGGTAAATGAAGAAACACAAGGCAAAATATTAGAAATTGATATTAATAAATGTAGAACAGATTGTTTAATGAATAATAGACTTGGATGCTATGAAGTATTTGGTTGTCATAATGATATTAAGGATTATGACGGCAAAATTAAAAAGGGATTGTATTTTATTAATACAACTGATACAACTTTATTTATGCGTGGTAATTGTTGGTATAGTGGTGATTTTCTAAAATATGCTATTAAGCATAATATAGCATTTACTATTACTCATCAATTATTATGTAATAAATTATTAGATGCAAATTATTTTAAAAAATATGTTACTGATGTTGTAGAAAAATATCCAAATCATTATAAGCATATTATCAATAATTTTATTGGTCGTTTAGGTAAGACAGAAACAAATTTTACTAGTGGATATGTTGAGACTGATTTTGACAAAGCATGTCAAGCATTTTATGCTAGTGATAATTATGGAGTATTATATGAAGATAAATTAGATGAGAAAAAAATCAAATCATTAAAAGGTAAAATATCAAATGTAGATGTTATGGAAATTGCTGATAATAAAAAACTATATGTTGTTGAAGTCAATAATTTTAAAACAGAATTAAATAACGATATGCCTATTTATAATAAAGTATTAGAAAATGAGTATATTAGATTATATGAGTTGATTAATAAAGTAGGTGGTAATTTAATCAAAATATCAACAGATGCTATTAGTGTTGATGGAAATTATAATATGGCTAATATTAAATTTAGCGATGCTATTGGTGGTTATAAATATTGTTACATTGAAAATGTAGCACCAAGACAATCTCATTATGACATGACTAAAACATTAGATTTAAATACAGAAATAAAATGGAACATCACACAAGAAACAAAGGATGGTGTAACATATCCAAGCGGATCATTCTTAATGACTGCACTTGCTGGATTTGGCAAGTCATATTACATTAAACAATTAGATTGTTTTAATGATGACAAAACATTACGATTAGGATTTACTAATTGTTCTGTTGCTAATATAGAAACAGATGAAGCATTAGCAAATACATTTCATAGTTATTTTGGTATTGATTATAAAACAACAAAAGTTAATCAAAAAAAAATCAATAATTTAAAAAACATTAATACAATTATTATTACAGAAATCTTTATGACACCAAAAGTAATTATGAATATTTTAATTAACATTAAAAAATCATTTCCAAATATTAGATTTATTTGTGAAGGCGACCCAGAACAAAATCGTGCAGTAATGGAAGAACATATTGATTGGATTAATACAACATTATTACATAGTTTATGTGACGGTAACATGATTAAACTAACCATCAATAAAAGAAACAATGAAACAGAGAACTATCATAAGATTATTAATGGAAAGCCATTAGATGCAAAATATCATCAGTTTAGAAATCCTCTAAATTTAAACATTACAAGAACAAACATTAAGCGAAAAGAATTAAACGAGTATATGATGAATAAACAAACAGTAACTAATCATATAATATTATATGATGAAATGGAGCACTATGAAAAAGGTCAAGATGTATATTTAAATAGCGACACGCCTATTATGGCAATAAGAACAATCAAGGATAAGCTACGAAATGGAAAGATGTATAAGATTACAGGTTTTGATATCATTGACGATGAATCGGGTGTATATGTTGAAGGTGAGTTTTACAATGATGATTTATTTATGAAGACCTTTGTAGTTGCTTATGCTTGCACCGGTCATAAGATACAAGGATTAACAATAAAAGAAGATTACAATATATATGAATGGAAGATGATGACACCACGAGAACGCTATACAGCCTTTAGTCGGTGTATTAATGGAGATAATGTAAGAATTATCTCATAAGTCTTGCGCTCAAAGAGGAGCGCACCCTCTATTTAGTTTTGGTTCAACCTTTCCTAAAGGTTGAAATAAGTCTAATAAAAGGATAAAAAAAAAAGTAATGAGAAATATTTTTTGTAAATTTAGAGAAAAGGGGGGGCAAAAAAAATATGACCTTATAGCGGTTAAACCGAACCGCATACGGAGAAAAAATTAAGAGCATAAAATAAGGTGTCAATTTTTTTTATATATTTTATTTTATTAGAGCATAATGCTCTCATAAAATAAAATGAGACCTTATAAGGGATAAAATATTTATTTTTATTATTTTTTTTGTTATGAGGAGCGAGTAGAGAAAAGAAGAGGATACATTTTGGGGGGGTGCGTCTCATCA
>Ga0315902_10011265_pt1 | contig 11750 bp, 9 predicted proteins | sample LakEriMetagenome_9_FD_203523 | JGI IMG/M metagenome (GOLD analysis project Ga0315902, IMG submission 203523) | Freshwater fungal communities from buoy surface, Lake Erie, Ohio, United States - Buoy 12 MA117 | ecosystem: Environmental > Aquatic > Freshwater > Lake > Lake biofilm | place: USA... | reverse complement strand
TCGACGTGAAAGAGACGGCCCGCGCCCACAGCCGACTCGAGGGGCACCGGCCTGACGAGAACATCCGCCACGCAGGTGCCACAGACGACGCAGTCGCTCAAGCGAGTCATGTTTGTCAGCCGCGACAATCAGGCTTCCGCGATGCGCCGGGCACATCTCCTCGGCCGGCATTGTAGGTTCTCAGCTCCAGCGTCGCGTCGACTACACTCATCGCATGCTCCATCCAGCACAGCGACCGCCGAAAACCCTCGACACGAAGCTGGCCCGGCTGCTTGCCGTCCCGGACTGCCGCGACTTCATCCTGGCCGACGCCAAGGACGCCGACATGGCGTTTGGCCTCGCCGCCCCGGGCCTCGCCGCCGGCGGCCAGCCCGGCAGCGGCCCGTTCCGGTCGATCGCCGATTTTCGCGACCACGTCCGCCAGCTCGTCGCGGAGGGGCTCGTTGACGTGATGCTCATGAGCGCGAGCACCAGCGACATCCTCGCCGGGGAGGAGCGGCTGTTCGCCGACTCGCCGGTCACGCCAGCAGTGCGCATGAACGACACCACCGACATCTGGCTCGCCGCCGGCACCGCGACCTACGCGAGCCAGCCGGCGCTTCCGTTTTCGACCACCACGATCCCGCACGCCCAGTGGGGACGGCTCGAGCCCCGCGGCCCAGGCCGGCCCCCGGTCGATCTCGGACTGTTCTCGATCACACTGAACGGCGATGCGGCCGCCGACCGCGACATGCTTGCCGCCTACCGCGACTTTCGCCACGAGGCCGAGCGAGCCCGGTTCCGTCACTTCCTCGAGGTGTTCTTCCCCAACGCCCTCGCTCATGGCGGTGCCGCGGCGCCGCGCGGGGTCGGCCGCTTCGTCGCCGACCACGTCGTCCGCGCGCTCGCCGGCGTCCCGCGTGCCGGACGCCCCATCTTTCTCAAGATCCCCTACCTCGGCCCGGAGGTCACCGCGCACCTGGCGTCGTACGACCGGTCGCTGATCGTGGGGATTCTGGGTGGCGCAGCCGGCACCACGCACGATGCCTTCGCGCTCGTGGCGGAATCGAAGCGCTACGGCGCTCGCGTGGCCCTGTTCGGCCGCAAGATCAACGCCGCAGAACACCAGGTCGAGTTTGTCCGCCACCTGCGGGCCGTGGCCGACGAGCAAGTCACGGCCGCTGACGCCGTGCGGTCGTATCATGCAGCGCTTGGCCGACACGGCATCCGGCCGCACCGGCCGCTCGACGACGACCTCGCCATCACGCACACGGCGTCGGCCTACGGTGGCTGACGCCGCCAAGCGTTTCTCGCGATCATCATCCCCGGAGGCCGCACCATGGCAGACTCACCCACCGCGGGCACCGCGGCGAGCCGCAGGGGCTTTCTGGGCGCCGCCGGACTGGCAGTCGCGTCGGCGGCGGCCGCGGCCGACGACGCCGGACAGGGGTCACCGCCGGCGGCTGCACCCGCGGACTCGTCTGCCGCCGCCCCAGGCGGCGTGCACGTGGCGGGCAGCGACGAGATCCACGCGGCGCTCGTCGGCTGCGGGGGACGGGGCGCCGGCGCGATCGTCGACGCCTTTGGCGCCCGCGGCGGCAGGGTGAAGCTCACGGCGATGGCCGATGTCTTCCCCGAGCGGATCGCGTCGGCGAAGCGGTCGCTCGAGGAGCAGTTCCAGGACCGGATGGACGTGCCCGACGACCGCACGTTCATCGGCTTCGACGCCTTCCGGCAGGCGATCGACTCGCTGCCCGCAGGCGGGATCGTGCTGCTCACCACGCCGCCTGCGTTTCGCGCCGCTCACTTCAAGCATGCGATCGAGAAGGGCGTCCACGTCTTCATGGAGAAGCCCGTCTCGATCGACGGCCCGAGCACGAAGCGGATCATCGACCTCGCCGGCCAGGCCGACGCCAAGCGGCTCAAGGTGGCCGTCGGCCTGATGTGCCGCCACTGCGACCGCCGCCTCGAGCTCCTCGAGCGGCTCCGGGCGGGCGAGGCGGGCGACCTGATCGCGTTCCGCGGCTACCGCAGCCACACGCCTCCCCACGACCTCGACCTGGCGCCCGGCCCCGAGGGCATGAGCGAGCTGATGTGGCAGGTGAAGCGGTTCCACAGCTTCCTCTGGGCGAGCGGCGGCGTCTTCAGCGACTACTGCATCCACCACGTCGACGAGGTGTGCATGATGAAGGGAGCGTGGCCGGTGACGGCCGACGCCGTGGGTGGCCGCCACTACAAGGGGAAGATCAGCGACCAGAACTTCGACGTCTACGAGGTGGAATACACGTTCGAGGACGGCGCGAAGTTCTTCTACGAGAGTCGCCTGATGCACAACTGCCGCCAGCATTTCGGCGTCTACGGCCAGGGCTCGAAGGGAGCCTTCACGATCTCGACGAGCGGCCACTCGCCGGCGAAGCCGACCATCTACACGTCGCAGCGAATGGCGAAGGACAACATTCTCTGGACGGCCGAGCAGCCCGAACCCAATCCGTATCGCCGCGAGTGGGACCACTTCATCGAGGCGATCGTGGCCGACGAGCCCTACAACGAGGCCGTTCGCGGCGCCGAGGCGAGCCTCGTCACGGCAATGGGCAGGTTTTCCGCGCATGTCGGCCGGCCGGTGACGTTTCAGGAGATGCTCGACTGCCCGGAGGATCTCTCCGCCGGTGTCGAGTATCTGACGACCGAATCGTTCGCGCCCATCGTGGCGAACGACGATGGCCGATATCCGGTTCCGAGTCCCGGCCGTTTCAAGTTCGAACTCCGCAGCGACGTGTATTGAATCCGGAAGCCCGACGGCGTCAGCTGCGTGGACCACGCGCGGAACTCCGCCAGGAAGCCCAATCGCGTGAGCGATGCGAACCACGCGCATCGCTGCTTCAGGAAGCCCAATCGCGTGAGCGATGCGGACCACGCGCATAGCTGCTTCAGGAAGCCCAATCGCGTGAGCGATGGGGGCCTTCGCGCATCGCGACGCTCAGGGCTGCCCACGCCCTATCGCCGGACGTTCGCTACGGGCATCCTGCCCTGCGCTCTCTGCACGCCGGCTGCGCTTCGCCATCCTGGCTCCGCTGGCCGCCGAGCCCGGCTCCCGGGCATGGGCAGCCCTTCGCTCGTCACCGTGACACTCTCCGACCAACCCCGTGCCTTCCCCAGCGGGCCTTGTACCATGGCGAGCATGCCGCGCCTGCCCGCCGATCTTCCCGTCGCGTCCGTCCTCGCCGATGCCGTCGCCGCGTCGCGCACCGGGGGCGTCGTCGTGACCGCACCCCCGGGCTCGGGCAAGACGATGCTCGTGCCCGCGGCGATCCTCGATGATCTGCCGCCGGATGCCAGGGTCGTGCTCCTCCAGCCCCGCCGACTCGCGGCCCGGGCGGTCGCCCGGCAGATCGCCCATCTGCGGGGCGGCGAACCCGGCGGGGAGGTCGGCTATCAGGTGCGGTTCGAATCGTGCGTGGGCCGCGACACGCGGCTCGTGGTGGAGACGACGGGCATCATGCTCCGCCGGCTCGTCGGCGAGGTGGCCCTCGAGAGGATCGCCGCGGTCGTGCTCGACGAGTTTCACGAGCGGTCGCTGGAGATGGATCTGATCCTCGGCCTGCTTGTCAGACTCCGAGAGACGCTGCGGCCCGACCTGCGAATCGTGGTGATGAGCGCCACGCTGGACGCGGGCCCGGTGGCGGCCCTGCTCGGCGGCCTCTCGGCTGGCTGCCCGGTTGTTTCGGCAGAGGGCCGCGTGTTCCCGGTGCAGACCCGCTATCTCAAGCACGGAGATCGCCGCGATCTGGTGGAACGCGTGGCGGCGGCCGTGCCCGAGGCCATCCGTGGCACCGACGGCCACGTGCTCGTGTTCCTCCCGGGCGTGGGCGAGATCATCCGCTGCCAGCAGGAGCTCGCCCAGTCGCTCGACCGGCAGGGAATCGCGGTGCTGCCGCTCTACGGAGACCTGCCACCCGACCAGCAGGATCGCGTGCTCGCCGACATCGGCCGCCGCAAGGTGATCCTCTCGACGAACGTCGCGGAGACGTCGCTCACGATTCCGGGCGTGACGGCCGTGATCGATTCGGGCCTCGCCCGCCAGAGCCTGGTGTCGCACGCCACCGGGCTGCCGCGGCTGGAGCTGGTGCCGATCTCGAAGGCCTCGGCCGATCAGCGGGCCGGCCGCGCGGGCCGCACCGCACCGGGCATCTGCTGGCGGCTCTGGGATGAGTCGGGCCACCAGCATCGTCCGCCGGCCGACCTCCCCGAGGCCGTCCGCGGCGATCTCGCCGGTCCCCTGCTGCAACTCCTTGCCCTGGGCGAGGCCGCCGACTTTCCCTGGCTCGACCGGCCGCCGCCGGAGGCGATGGCCACCGCCCGCGGCCTGCTCGCCCACCTCGGCGCCGTGGCCGCGACGGCCGCCGGACGCGACGAGGTCACGCCGCTGGGCCACGACCTTCTCAGGCTGCCCGCTCATCCGCGGCTCGCGCGGCTCCTGCTCGCCGGGGCACGGCACGGCGTGCTCCGCGAGGCCTCGATCGCCGCGGCCCTGCTCTCCGAGCGGGATCCGTTCCGCACGCCCCGCGGCGGCGGCCCCCGCGATCGGCTCAGCGTTCGCACGCGATCCGACATCGTCGATCGCGTGGCCGCCCTGCAGGCCTTTCGCGCCGGCATCCCGATCGGCGACCCCGGCCTCGAGCCGCATCCCGGCGGGGCCCACAACGTGCTCCGCGTCGCCGAGCAGCTCTATCGGCTCGTGGATGTGCCGCTCGCAGAGCGGGCCGCGGATCCCGCAGCCGCCCTCATGCTCGCGCTCCTGGAGGCGTTTCCCGATCGGCTCGCCAGGCTCCGGCCGGGCACGCAAGACCGCGCAGCTCTCGTGGGCGGCCGCGGCGTCAAGCTCGACGGTTCGCGGATTCGCGGCGAGCCGCTGTTTCTCGCGGTCGATCTCGACGATTCCTCCGGCGAGGCGGGGGTCCGCCTCGCATCGGCGGTGGAGCGAGCGTGGCTCGAACTCGAGCCGCTGGCGACGGCGAACCTGACGACCGGCGACGAGCTTCTCTTTCACCCGTCGCGGCGGCAGGTGGAGGCACGGCTCCGGACGTCGTGGATGGACCTCGTGATCGACGAGACGCCTACGGCGATCAGCGACGAGCCGGCCGCGGCGGCGATCCTCGCCCGGGAGGCCGCGGGCTGCTTCGACCGCGTCATGCCGCCGCCGGACTCCGCCGCCGGCGGGTTTCTGTCTCGGATTCGCTGGCTCGCGGTGGCCGCTCCCGATCTCGCCCTGCCGGCCACCGACGCCGCCGCGTTGAAAGCCCTGCTCCCCGAGATCTGCTCGGGCCTGCGGTCGCTTGACGAGGTGAAGTCGGCCGACTGGCTCTCGCGACTGCAGGCACTCGTGGGCTTCGATCGGCTCGCCGAGATCGACCGCCTCGCCCCCACGCACCTCGACCTCCCCAACGGCAAGCGGTTCAAGCTGCAGTACGAGACGTCGGGCCCACCGATTCTCGCGGTCCGCATCCAGGAACTCTTCGGGGTGGCCGAGACGCCTCGGATTGCGGGCGGCCGCGCGGCGGTGCTCCTGCACCTCCTGGGGCCAAACCACCGCCCCCAGCAGGTCACGAGCGATCTCGGGAGTTTCTGGAAAAACACCTATCCGACGGTGAAGAAGGAACTCCGCCGCCGCTACCCCAAACACGCCTGGCCCGACGACCCACTGGCGAAGCCGGCCGACAGGCGGCCGCCCCGCTGACGGCCCTGCGAGTCGCCCGTCGGGAACACGAATCGCGGCGCGTCAAATCCAGAGGCATGGTTTTTCCTCGAAAAAAAGGCTGAAACCACGGCTCCCGAGCGGGTCGTGCCGCACGTTCCCGGCGTGCAGAACGTGCGTCCGATGGCGGATGTGTGCGTGATAGCGGGACGCGAGTGGTGGCTACAGGCTGCTCCTCGCGGCCGCCGATTTCGAACCTGTGCGACGAGATCGGTCCGGATCGGACCGCGTCGTACGGATGCCCCTTGTCACACCCCCAAAGTAGGATTCCCACCATGCAACGGATGCTCCTCGTCGTCGCCTTGCTCGCGACCCTCGCCATCGGTACCTCCGCGACACAGGCCCAGTACTCGAACTCGCAGATCCGCGCCACCCGCAGCGGCCCGATCGCGAAGCTGATCGAGCTCGAGCGTCGCAAGAACGAGTGGCTCCGCCAGCGGTTCGGTCGCTAGTCGCCGCGAGCGGCCCGCTTGACCTGCGGGCCGCCACGTGGGCGGACGGTAGGATTGCAACGGCGGGTCGGCATGCCGGAAGAGGCACGCCGGCCCGCCGTTCGGCATTTCCGGTGAGGCTGTTGCCACCATGACAGACGCCAGCGACTGGCTCGAGGGCCTGCGTGAGTTCGTCCGTACGCAACGACTGACGAAGCCGCTCCGCTCGGCGGCGGAGTCGCCTGCGGCGGAGGCTGCCGAGCGTTCGATCATCGGCGGTTCGCTGGCGACGAGACTCGCGGAACTCGCCGACATACGAGAGGCGCGACGGGTCATCTCCCGGGCAAGCGGCGACCCCGCCATCGTGATCACCACGTCGGCCGCGGGCATCGCCGCGACGACGGAGATGCTGGCGTCCGTCGGCGATCTCGCCGCGCTCACCGGCGACCGGCTCGAGGCGGTCACCGAACTGGAATACCGGCTGTGGTGCATCCGGTCCGCCGATGAAGATTTTATTCACCACGTGAACATCTGGAACTGGGTCAAGACGTCTGTTCCCCAGCAGCGGCACGGTGAGTTCGCCGCCTATCCGCTGGGCGTTGGCGACGCCTACTGGCTTCACCGCGAGGGCTGTGCCGGAGCCGTGGCCCTCGACCGTCGATCCTGCCACCTCTGGAAATGGAACGGCCGCCACGCCGCACTGCTGCGGGCATTCGTGACGGAGCGGAGCGTGGGGCCGCTCGGGACCACCGCCGACGAGGGCTGAGGTGCCCCTCGGGAGCACGCGTGCAGAACTCAGGAATTGTCGATTCGGTCGTGGCGGGGTACCTTCCGGACTCGCAATCCCGGGAGACTCTTCATGCCGACCAGAATCCTCGTCACCACGACCTCCTTTCAAGACACCCCCGGCCCGCATCACGACGCGCTCGCCGGAACGGGATGGGAGGTGATCCGGGCTCGCGGGCCGCTCTCCGAAGCCGACACGCTGGCACTCGTCGGGGACATCGACGGCTACATCTGCGGTGACGACGCGATCACGCGGGCCGTTCTCGAAAAGGCGCGGCCGCGGCTCAAGGTGCTTTCCAAGTACGGCATCGGTGTCGACAAGATCGACGTGCCTGCATGCACGGCGTTTGGGATCCCACTGCTATTCACGCCCGGGGTGAATCACACGACCGTCGCCGAGCACGCCTTCCTGCTGCTCCTGGCGCTCGAGAAGAACCTCCTGTTCCACACTGATTCGGTCCGCAGCGGCGGCTGGAAGCGTCAGACCGGCCACGAACTCCTCGACAAGACGATCGGCATCGTGGGCATGGGCCGGATCGGCAAGGAAGTCGCGCTCCGGGCGAAGGCCTTCGGGATGAAGCCGATCGGCTACGACGTCTACTGGGACGAGGCGTTCGCGACGGAGCATGGCATTCCGAGGGCCGCGTCTCTCGACGAGATCTTCGCCGCCTCCGACTACCTGTCGCTGCACACCAACCTCACGCCCGAGACCCGCGATCTCGTCCGGGCCGAGACGATCGCGAGGATGAAGCCGGGCGTGATCATCCTCAACTGCGCCCGCGGCGAGATCGTGAACACCGCCGACATGGCCGCCGCGCTGGCTTCCGGCAAGGTCCGCGGCTACGGCACCGACGTGCTCGACGATGAGCCGCCGCGGGCCGACCATCCGCTCACGAAGCTGCCCAACTGCCTGGTCACGCCGCACGTCGGCTCCCGGACCCACGAGAGCGTGCAACGGCAGGCGATGGCGGCCGTCACCAACCTGATCCGCGCCATGCACGGCGAAAAGCCGCTTGCCCAGGTCAATCCCGAAGTCCCCGTCACGAAAGTCGTCTGACGCCATGTCCGAAACCTTCCACGTCGTCCCGGTGGACGCCCACGAGTCGATCGTCCGCTCTGCCTACCTCCACAGGGGCTTTGACGCTGCCGAGGCCGAGCATGCCGCCAAACTCGCCACCGCGGCGACCCGCCACGGCATCCGCACCCACAACGCGATCAAGGCTCTGCACCTCGACGAACTGTTCGGCTCCAAGGCCGGCGGCTGCGTGCCGAAGGCGTCGATCAGACGGCTGCCGACGCGGTTCAAGGCGGCCGAGGCCTGGGACGCCCAGAAGAAGCTTGGGCAGGCCGTGGCCTGGGAGGCGATCGACACCTGCATGAAGCTCGCCGACACCTACGGCTGCGGCACGGTGTCGATCGACAACGCCTTTCACTACCTCTGGGGAGGCGGCTACGTGATGGAGGCGGCGAACAAGGGCTACATCGCCTACACCAACTGCACGGCATCGCTGGCGGAGGTGGTGCCGTTCAAGGGCGTGTTCCCCACCCTCGGCACGAACCCGCACTCCTGGGGCTTTCCGACCACCGAGGCGATCGGCTATCCGATCGTGATCGACTGGGCCACGTCGGTGATTGCGATGGGCCGCGTCCAACAGCTCAAGCGCGAGGGCAAGCCGCTGCCGCCGAACGCCGCGGTCGACAAAGACGGCCAACCGACGACAGACCCCGACAGAGCCGTGTCGCTGCTCCCGTTCGGCGATCACAAGGGGTATGGACTGTCGCTGATCAACGAGATCGTGGCCGGGTTCATCGGCGGGTCGCTGCCGACGATTCGCAGCCGTGCTCCCGTGGCTGGCGAGAAGCAGAACTGCGCGTTCTTCTTCCAGGTGATCCATCCCGAGGCGCTGAGCGGCGGGGCATTTGCCAAGGGCCGCTCGCAGGCCGCCAACGTGAAGGCGGTGCTCGCCGACGTCCTCGGGCACGGCAACGAGAAGTGCATGCTGCCGGGTCAACTCGAGGCCGAGGCGGCGAAGCGAAGCGACCAAGCCGGCGGCCTCCTGTTCTCGAAGGCCGAGGTCGAGGCGCTCAACGAGATCGCCCACGAGGCGGGCCTGACGCCGCTCGATCCCGCCGCTCTGCCAGTTGCCTGACCCTCGCGTCCCCCTCGAGCAGGTTGCCAACCTGCTCCCACTTCAAACCACCACGTAGAGCAGGTTGCCAACCTGCTCCCACTTCAAACCATCCCGTAGAGCAGATTGCCAACCTGCGCCCACCACCAAGCACCCCTCACAACCACAGGAATCCCATGGCCCTCCCGCTCAAGCCCAAGGATCAGTGCGCGTTCGACCAAGTCTCGCTCGGCGAGATCATGCTCCGACTCGACCCGGGCGAGGGACGGGTCCGCACGGCCCGCCACTTCGCCGTCTGGGAGGGGGGCGGCGAATACAACGTCGCCCGCGGGCTGCGGAAGTGCTTTGGCCTCAAGACGGCCGTCGTCACGGCCTTCGTGGATAACGAAGTGGGCCATCTCGTCGAAGACTTCATCATGCAGGGGGGCGTGTGCACCGACTTCATCCAGTGGCGGGCCGACGACGGCATCGGCCGCACGGTGAGGAACGGCCTCAACTTCACCGAACGGGGATTCGGCATCCGCGGGGCGGTGGGCGTGCCCGACCGGGGCAACACGGCCGCCAGCCAGCTGAAGCCGGGCGACGTGGACTGGGACCACCTCTTCGGGAAGCTCGGCGTCCGCTGGTTCCACACGGGGGGAATTTTTGCTGCCCTGTCGGAGACCACTGCAGCTCTCACGATCGAGGCCGTGAAGGCGGCCAAGAAGTACGGCACGATCGTGTCGTACGACCTCAACTATCGCCCCAGCCTCTGGAAGAGCATCGGCGGCCAGGCAAAGGCCCGCGAGGTCAACCGCGAGATCGCGAAGCATGTCGACGTGATGATCGGCAACGAGGAGGATTTCACGGCGTCACTCGGCTTCGAGGTGGCTGGGGTCGATCACGCCATCAGCGCGATCGAGACCGATGCCTTCCGGAAGATGATCGAGACGGCGGTGAAGGAATTCCCCAACTTCAAGGTGGCGGCCACGACGCTCCGGCGGGTGATCACGGCGACGAAGAACGACTGGAGCGCCATCTGCTGGCACGACGGAAAGTTCTACGACAGCCGAAAGTATCCGGAGCTCGAGATTCTCGACCGCGTCGGCGGCGGCGACAGCTTCGCCAGCGGCCTCGCCTTCGGGTTTCTGGAGTTCAACTGCCCGCAGAAGGCGGTGGACTACGGCGCCGCCCACGGGGCGCTGGCGAGCACCACGCCCGGCGACACCTCGATGGCCACCCGCGTTGAGGTGGAGAAGCAGATCAAGGGCGGCGGCGCCCGCGTCGTCCGCTGAGGCCTCGGACATTTCGCCGGTGCGGCCCAGCGAAAGATCGGTCGGCGCGGGCATTTTCAGCGCCGCGCCGACCGGTTGATGGCTGCTGCGGCTACTTGTCGAACTGAAATACCGCGTCGTCGCCGGAGCGATACTGGTAAACGTCCCGCCCCCGGTCGCACTTCCGCAACGTCGGCGGCAAACCGGCAAACATACCACCTGCAATGGACTGCACGCCGATCTTTGATTCCGCGACCTCGGTGGGACGATCACGAAACTCGACTAGGCTTCCACCGTAGCATCGCAGTCCGATTGCGTCGTTCCCTAGAAGCCGACAGTTCACGATTAGCCCCGTCGCCTGATGCACGTTGAGCCCGAGCTCAGTGTTCTCCGCGAACGTGCAGCCGTTGGCACGGAGCGTGCTGCCAAGATAAGCGACGCCGCCGAACGTGTTCTGCGTGGATTCGCAGTCATCCAGGTCGATCGATGCCGTATGGCCGGCAAAGAAACCATCGTGCCACCCCGATGCCCGACAGCCATGGCACTCCATGGTTGACGAGAACCATGAGGCGAATCCCATGGACACGTCCGAGGTTTGTTTGGTCGCCTCGAGGGTCGCCGAGCATCGGTTCAGGCGGCACGAACTGCCGGCGAACGCATGAAAACCGGCGTCACCGCTTTTTGCAATCACATCGACGTCGTCGGCTTCGAGGTGCGACCCCCTCCCTACGGACACTCCCTTCTTGAATCCTCTGATCACGAGTCGCCTCAGGTTCACGGTAGACCGTTCCGTGACGCTCACGCCCTGATGGGTGCTCGTCAGCCCCTCAAGCGTCAGCCCGTCGACCGTGATCGCAGTTCCTGCATCGATGACGAGTCCGTCATGGTTGCCAGCGATGAGGACACATTTCGCCGGATCCTTTCCGCCCTTGATAATGACACGTCGGCCCTGTGAGTGGCCAATGCGCAGAGCTCGGTTGAGCTCATACTTTCCTGGCGCGAGCTGCACGATCACCGTCGCGGTATCCGCAATCGAGGCATCCGCGAGAAACTGGAGTGCGTCCGCGATGGTAGCGAACCTCCCCGGCACGTCGAGCGTCGTATCGAAGGCTGCATGAGCGAGCCGCCACGGGCCGGACTTCGCCGCGATCGGATCTTTGCCCTTCACCGTCTCGAGAGTTCGATACTCGTTGCCATCGGCGGCGAGGACGACTGCTCCCCGCGGATATTCGGCATCGGGTTCGTAGAGATTCGCCGCCGCGCAGAGCGTCGATGAGAACGCGGTCACAACGGCTACGGCCAGGAACGACCGCCGGCAGACGCCGCGCATACCTCGGGAAAGAGGCCGGATAACCTTTGACATGGATGACTCTCCTGTTGAGGACGACTTCATAGCGGATCAACGGGTCGCGCACGCTTC
>Ga0315902_10011263_pt1 | contig 11752 bp, 7 predicted proteins | sample LakEriMetagenome_9_FD_203523 | JGI IMG/M metagenome (GOLD analysis project Ga0315902, IMG submission 203523) | Freshwater fungal communities from buoy surface, Lake Erie, Ohio, United States - Buoy 12 MA117 | ecosystem: Environmental > Aquatic > Freshwater > Lake > Lake biofilm | place: USA... | reverse complement strand
AACAGCGGCCAGGTTTTCTGCTACGGTTTTGCCGGTTACAGTTAAACAATCACCATGCAGCAGGCCCTCCCTCAGTAAATATTTCATCAGCACCGGTACACCCCCCATCTTATGCACATCTTCCATCAGGTATTTGCCACTGGGTTTCAGATCGGCAAGCACCGGCACTTTATCGCTGATGCGCTGTACATCATCCTGTGTCCAGCTGATGCCCACACTCCAGGCCATGGCAATCAGGTGTAACACGGCATTGGTGGAACCTCCCAGCGTCATAATAACGGTTACTGCATTTTCAAATGCTTCACGAGTCATGATATCGGAAGGCTTGATATCTTTTTCGAGCAACAACTTAATAGCTTCGCCGGCACGCTTGCATTCTTCTTTCTTTTCCAGGCTCAGGGCCGGGTTGGAAGAAGAATACGGCAAGCTCATACCTAATGCTTCAATGGCACTGGCCATCGTATTAGCTGTATACATACCGCCACAGGCACCGGGGCCGGGACAGGCATTCATGATGATCCCTTTAAAATCGGCCTCATCCAGTGTGCCTGCAATTTTTTTACCCAACGCCTCAAATGCAGAAACAATATTCAGCTCTTCCCCTTTATAATGACCGGGCGCAATGGTACCGCCGTATACCATAATGGATGGGCGGTTCAAACGACCCATGGCTATTATGGAACCGGGCATGTTCTTGTCACAGCCGGGCACAGCAATAATGCCATCATAATAATGTGCGCCGCAAACTGCTTCAATGCTGTCTGCAATCAGATCGCGGCTGATAAGTGAATAACGCATACCATCGGTTCCGTTACTGATGCCATCGCTCACCCCAATGGTATTAAATATCAAACCCACCATTTCATTCGACCATACACTTTCTTTTACAATTCTGGCCAGATCGTTGAGGTGCATGTTACAGGTGTTGCCATCATAACCCATACTCACAATACCCACCTGCGGTTTGTTCATGTCCGCTTCCGTCAACCCGATACCGTATAACATGGCCTGTGCAGCAGGTTGTGTTACATCCTGTGTTATAACTTTCGAGTATTTATTCAATTCATTCATCTGATAATAATTAAGCTTTCTTTGAGTTGCCTGTAAAAAAAGCGACCCGCCTTTCGGAGGGCGGGTCGCTTTGTATTTTTTCTTTTTCAGTTACATACAATTACCGCCTCCCTGCAATGGAATCAGAATCACCACCACAATAATGATCAGCGAAATCATGGAACTAATATTATATAGTATTTGTTTCAACATATAAATGTTGACTAAAAATACAAACCCCACCGTGATAAACAAAGAACTAATTCATCTTTATTTCATTGTTACGACTGACAACCGTTTGTTAAATGATGGTTGACTTACGCAACTCAATGTTTTCCTGCTTCACTGATCCGGGAATTTTTCCACTAACATAATCAGCAATCAGATCGCCGATGGTCGAAGTGAAATAAAAATTCACAGCATCAATATCTTTTGTTACAAACTTATTCTGCAGGGTCCACTGAACGGCTGCACGTACAACAGCCGCTTCTTCATGCAAACCAAAATGATCGAGTAACATGGCTGCTGAAAGAATGGAACCAAGCGGATTGGCAATATCTTTTCCGGCAGCCTGCGGATACGAACCATGTATAGGTTCAAACAAAGCAGTACCATTACCAACTGAAGCCGAAGGCAACATACCCAGTGAACCACTTAGTACACTAGCCTCATCGCTGATAATATCACCGAACATATTTTCGGTAAGTACCACATCAAATTGCGCGGGATTAAGTATGATTTGCATCGCTGCATTATCCACGAACATATAATCCACCTGGACATCACTATACTGGCCGGCCATTCCCTGCACCACCCGTCGCCACAGGCGGGATGAGTCCAGCACATTGGCTTTATCCACCAGTGTCAGTTTCTTCCGGCGCTTTTGCGCGTACGAAAATGCAAGGAGAGCGATACGCTCCACTTCCGGACGGGTATAGCTGCATTCATCTGAAGCGGTATTTCCGTCATCACTTGTTTGCTTCTTGCCGAAATAGATACCACCGGTAAGCTCCCGGAAGATAACGAAGTCCACTCCTTCGAGCTGTGCAGGCTTCAACGGCGATAAATGCTGCAGCGAAGGATACGTGGTTATGGGACGAATGTTGGCAAACAACTGAAGGGCTTTGCGTATTCCCAGGATACCCTGCTCGGGGCGCACTTTGGCTGCTGGATCATTATCGTACTTCGGGTGGCCCACAGCGCCAAACAATACAGCATCACTTCCAAGACAGACGTCTATGGTCTCCTGCGTCAAGGCCGATCCGGTAGCATCAATAGCAGCAGCACCAATCAGTGCTTCTGTGTATTCAAACTGGTGACCAAACTGTGCGGCCACTGCATCCAGTACTTTACGTGACTGGGCCGTAACTTCCGGTCCAATTCCATCTCCGTTCAATATGGCAATTTTCTTATTCATATTCAGGCTTTCGTTTTTTCGTAATCCATAATATCCTGCTTGATACTCAGCAGGTAATCAATATCATCATAACCGTTTAGCAAGCAGGTTTTCTTATACGCATTGATTTCAAATGCCTGCGATTGGCCTGTTGAATCAATGGTTATAGTTTGCTGTTCCAGTTTCACTGTAAGAGTGGCATCGGCGGGTTGTGCAAAAATCTGCTGCAGGAAATCTTCAGTGACTGTTACAGGCAGTAACCCATTGTTCAGTGCATTGTTTTTGAAGATGTCTGCAAAAAAACTGCTCACCACCACCCGGAAGCCATAATCAGCAATAGCCCATGCGGCATGCTCCCGCGAAGAACCGCAACCGAAATTTTTGGCAGCCACCAGGATGGCGCCCGAAAACTGTGTTTGGTTTAGTATAAAATCTGCCTTGGGTTGCGCTTCATCATCCTGTTCATAGCGCCAGTCGCGGAACAGGTTTTTTCCAAAACCATCCCGTGTGGTTGCTTTTAAAAAACGGGCAGGGATAATCTGGTCGGTGTCCACATTTTCGATGTTGAGGGGCACAAACCGGGAATGAATCGTAGTAAGCTTTGCAGCCATGAGTAATAATGAATTAATAATTGTTAAAGATTCTTAGTCAGCCACTCTCTCACATCGCCCACCTCGCCGGTAATGGCTGCCACAGCGGCCGTTAAGGGACTTGCCAGCAAGGTACGGGCGCCGGCACCCTGGCGGCCTTCAAAATTCCGGTTGGATGTCGAAATACAATACTTCCCGGCCGGTATCTTGTCTTCGTTCATACCCAGGCAGGCGCTGCAACCGGGCTGACGCAACTGGAATCCGGCTTCTTCAAATATCTTATCAATCCCTTCGGCTTTTGCCTGAGCTTCCACTTGTTTACTGCCGGGCACCACCCACACTTCAACGTCTTCGGCTTTACGCTTTCCTTTTACAAATCCGGCCACCATCCGCAGGTCTTCGATCCGGCTGTTGGTACAGCTTCCGATAAATACATAATCCACTTTCTGTCCCTTGATTGGTTCGCCGGCTTGCAGCCCCATGTAAGCCAGCGATTTACCCAGTCCGCTCCGGTCATTTTCATTAATCGTATCCTGGGTAGGTATGGTACCTGTTACGGGAATACCCATACCCGGATTGGTTCCATAGGTAATCATGGGTTGTATGTCGGCTGCATCGAAATAATATTCTTTATCAAACACTGCATCCGCATCGCTGTTCAGTTTGCTCCAGTCGGCAACGGCTTTATCCCAGGCATCACCCTGGGGTGCAAACCGCCGGCCCTGTATATAACTGAATGTTGTTGGGTCGGGAGCAATGAGGCCGCATCGGCCGCCCATCTCAATACTCATATTACAGATGGTCATTCGTGCTTCCATGCTGAGTGAACGGATGGCGCTGCCTGCAAATTCAACTGCATAACCCGTGGCCCCGCTTGCTGAAATTTTTGAAAGGATGTACAGTACAATATCTTTGGATACAACTCCTTCGTTGAGTTCACCATCTACGTGAATGCGCATCAGTTTAGGTTTACTCTGCAACAGGCACTGCGTACTCAGTACCATTTCCACTTCGCTGGTACCGATGCCGAAAGCTATGCTGCCAAATGCACCATGGGTGGATGTATGACTGTCGCCGCAAACGATGGTCATGCCCGGCTGTGTAATTCCGAGTTCCGGTCCGATTACATGCACGATTCCCTGGAATGGATGACCGAGTCCGTATAATTCCACTCCATGCTCCTCACAGTTCTTCACCAATGCTTCCACCTGCCTGCGGCTGAGTTCTTCTTTAATGGGCAGATGCTGATTCAGGGTAGGAACATTGTGATCGGCGGTGGCAATGGTTTGCGACGGACGGAACACTTTAATACCCCGTTGATTCAGCCCGTTAAAAGCCTGGGGAGAGGTTACTTCGTGAATAAAATGTTTGTCGATGTACAATACAGAAGGACCGCCCTCTATTGTTTTTACAACATGACGTTCCCAGATTTTTTCAAATAATGATTTTCCCATACCGGATTATAACGAAGCAGTGGATGATTGATATTGTTTTGCCATAGCTGTAAGATCTGCATCTTCAACTTCTTTCTTGTGATCGGCCACGTTGAGGAACCGGTTGTACAGTTCATCTATATCGTTGCGGTCGAATTCAAAGCCCAGCAGGCGGAACCGGTAGGCAAGTGCACTACGGCCGCTTCTTGCAGTCAGTACAATTTTTGAAGTATCTGCACCCACAGCCTCGGGATTGATGATTTCATAGTTCAGCGCATTCTTAAGAAAACCATCCTGGTGAATGCCGGAAGAGTGGGCAAATGCATTGCTTCCCACAATAGCCTTATTGGGCTGTACCGGCATGCGCATAGTATCACTGACGAGGCGGCTGATGGGGTTTAATTTTTCTGTTTGAATGGTGGTATATAAACCCAGTTCCGGATGCTGTTTGATAATCATTACTACTTCCTCCAGGGAGGTATTGCCGGCCCGTTCACCCAATCCATTAATAGTACATTCGATTTGCCGGGCACCGGCAATGGCACCTGCCACGGAGTTGGCACTGGCCAGTCCGAGGTCGTTGTGGCAATGACAGCTGATAACGGCCCGGTCAATATTGGACACATGATCCACCAGGTACTTGATTTTTTCTGCATACATATGCGGCAGACAATAACCCGTGGTATCGGGAATATTCACAGTGGTGGCGCCTGCAGCTATTACCGCTTCGATTACCCGGGCCAGGTAGGCGTTATCGCTCCGGCCGGCATCTTCGGCATAAAATTCAACATCATCTGTAAAATTGCGGGCCCACTTTACGGCCTGCACCGCACGCTCCAGTATTTCTTCACGGGTACTGTTGAATTTGTATTTAATATGAAGGTCGCTTGTGCCAATTCCGGTATGGATCCTTTTTCTTGCTGCCGGCTTCAATGCTTCGGCTGCCACTTCAATATCCTTCAGTTGCGCCCGGGTGAGTCCGCATACCACTGCATTTTTCACCACCTTGGCTATTTCGTTCACACTTTCAAAATCGCCGGGGCTGGAAATAGGAAAGCCTGCCTCCAGTACATTTACGCCCAAATCTTCCAGTTCCAGCGCCAGCTGGAGTTTTTCTTTGGTATTCAGTTTACAACCTGGCACCTGCTCTCCGTCTCTGAGAGTGGTGTCGAAAATAATGATCTGTTCTGCGGCCATAGAACGGGGTTAATAGATAAAAAATAAGCAGGCATCGTTACCACATTACTTGTAAAGAGATGCAGTAAGATCCTGCACTGCTAAATTATTTTGAACGGGCCGGGCTTTCAAACCAAAATTCCTTGTATTTTACGGCGTATAAACAAAGCGTTAGTTTGTCTAACAACCTGATTATAAATTAATTAAGAAAGTCCGAATTACGATGCCCAACCGAAATACCGATGCGGTCTTTTTATTGATCCAATCGCTCGAAAAAAGCGAAAAGCGGAATTTCAAGCTGTATGTGAAGCGGAATTCGGGCACAGCCAACCTGAAAGTCATACAGCTGTTTGATGCCCTGGAGAAAATGGAAACCTATGATGAGGCCCTCCTGCTTCGTAAAACCAAGTCCCTGAAAAAGGAGCAGCTTTCGAATCTGAAGGCGCACCTCCACCGGCTGATCCTTTCGAGTTTACGTCTGCTGAAGCATGAAGATAACATTACCCTTCAGCTAAATGAGCAGATGGATTTTGCCCGTATTCTTTACAACAAAGGCCTGTACATTCAAAGCCTGAAAGTACTGGAACGGAGTAAAGAAATTGCCCGGGCCTATCACCAGGTAACCTACCTGCAGCAGATTCTTTTTTTCGAAAAGAAAATTGAAGCGCTCTATATTACCCGCAGTATGCAGGACCGTGCCGATCAGCTTACCGGTGAATCCGAAGAAGTCAACCGGAAACTTTCGCTCATATCACAACTTTCCGATTTATCCCTGCAACTCTACAGCTGGTATATCAGAAACGGCGTGGCCAGAAACCGGAGAGACCTGACGGAAGTGAAACTGTTTTTTGAAACCTATTTACCGCCAGAAGCATCCCGCATCAGGGGCTTTTATGAACAGTTATATCTCTACCAGAGTTACTGCTGGTATGCCTTTATACGGCAGGATTTTTTGCAGTACTACCGCTACACCCAGAAATGGGTGGATCTTTTTGCAAGCTGGCCGGAAATGACAGAAGTGGAAACAGCCCATTACATAAAAGGCATGCACAACCTCATGGCCGCACACTTCGACTTACAGAATGCAGCCAGGCTGGTGGAAACCATCAGTGAATTTGAAAAATTCACCAGGCGGAAAATTGTACTGCAAAACGACAATTATAAAATTCTTTGTTTCCAGTACCTCTATCTTGCAAAAATCAATCTTCACTTTATTGAAGGAACCTTTACAGAAGGGCTGCGCCTGGTGCCCCACCTGGAAGAACAACTGGAACAATACGACCAGTACCTCGACAGGCACCGCGTGCTGGTATTTTATTATAAAATTGCCTGCCTGTATTTCGGGAGCGGCAAAAATGAAAAAGCGATTGACTACCTGACAAAAATTATTAACTGGAAGGTGGATCTCCGGACCGACCTGCAGTGTTATGCCCGTCTGCTTCATTTAATTGCCCACTATGAACTGGGAAATTTCAACCTGCTGGAATACCTCATCAAAAGTGTGTACCGGTTTATGGCAAAGATGGAAAACCTGAGTGAAGTGGAAGAACAGGTTTTTGATTTCCTGCGCCAATCCTTCACACTGCAGCCCCAGGAACTGAAGCCGGCATTTGAACAGCTACTGAACAGAATCCGCAAATTTGAAGGAAACAGGTACGAAAGCAGAGCCTTTGTGTACCTGGATATCATCAGCTGGCTCGAAAGTAAAATCAGTGAGGTGGATGTGCAGACAATCATCCGGAAAAAATACAAACGCAGCAACCAGCGCACTGTAAGCCGGAAAGCATGATCATTGCTGCTGAACGGAGTTGCAGCTTTATGGCACCAATCCCATTTATAAAAGAGAACGAACAAAAACTAAAACAGGAATCCCATTCAGCATGGGATTCCTGTTTTCAACCATTTTCAAGCGTCAATCAGTTGCCGGGATTATCCCGCTCTATTTCCCTGTTCATTTCTTCCATATCAACCGGCTGTGAATCATCACCCAGTAAGTAACGGCAGAAATAATCACTCATTCTCCAGAAGAAATATTCGGTCATATTTCCAAAAGCATGACGTTGACCGGGAAACACGATCAGATCAAAACGCTTATTTGCCTTAATCAACGCATTAGCCATACGCAGTGTATTGGCCGGATGTACATTGTTGTCTATATCCCCATGGCATAACAACAGATGCCCCTTCAGATTCCGGGCCAGCTCTGTATTCCGTTCAATGGAGTACAAAAAGCTGGTATCACCTTTATCACTTATCTGCTCTTTAACACCATGATGTTTTTCGCTCCACCAACGGTTGTAAATATTGTTTTCATGATTACCTGCACTGCTTACCGCCACCTTAAAGAAATCGGGATAAACCAACATAGCAGCGGTACTCATAAAACCTCCGCCACTGTGCCCATGAATACCCACTCGTGAAATATCAATATACTTGTGCCGGTAACTCAATTGCTCAATAGCTGCTTTTTTATCAGCCAGCCCGTAATCACGCAGGTTTCCATATCCGTAATTATGATACCATTTACTCCTGGAAGGATGACCTCCCCGGTTTCCAACTGTAATCACAATAAAACCCAATTGGGCTAACCGGTCGATACGGTCCATACTTTTCCCAAATGACTTATTTACCGCTTCTGTTTGCGGACCCGGATAAACATACGCAATGATGGGGTAGGTACGTGTGCTGTCGAAATCAAACGGTTTGTATATAACGCCGTATAAATCAGTAATACCATCGGCAGCTTTCACCTTGAACGGCTCAGGAAATTTATAGCCTGCTTCAAACAATCCGGTCATATCGGTATGCTCCAGTTCCAGCAGCACCTTGCCGTTCTGGTCCTGAAGTACGGAAACAGGCGCCGTATTAACCCTTGAATACGTATTCACAAAATAGCGGTTTGAATCGTCCATAGCAGGGGAATGATTAAAATTCAAACGGGTAAGCAGCTTCAAACCGGTACCATCAAAATTCACCCGGTACAGGTGGAGGTAATACGGGTCATCGCCCTGTTCCCTGCCATTAGCTGTAAAATACAGGACTCGGTTTTTTTCATCAATACCTTCAATCTCCTCGCTGTGAAAAGCACCGCTGGTGATCTGATTTTTCAGATTACCGTTACCATCATATAAATAAAAATGACCCCAACCATCCCGCTCACTCCATTGAATAAGCTCTTTGCCTCCGTTTACCAGTCCGATACGGCGTGTTTCAACATAGGTATTCATCCGCTCATGAATGACTGCGGTCGCAGAATCCTGGCTGACCTGCAGTACACACACGTCAATTCTTTTCAGGTCGCGGCTGGTGCGGTTAAAATAAAATTTATCATTGGTTCCATGCCAGATAACAGCGCGGTTTTCATCATCCCGCTGTTTCTGTAAAAGTGGGGCAGACCATACACTGAGTTCCTGGTCTTTGAAAGCATAGGTTTTAATTTTTTTCCCGGTTTTCTTTTCAAAATCAAACAGGTATAACTCCCTTACAGGGGCTTCCTTTTCACCGGGCATCTGGTATTTATAAGTTTCCAGGGTTGGACGTGGTTCAGCAATATTGTTAATGACCCATAACTCATTCACTTTCCTGTTGTCGCTTCTTATAATTGCAAAGTATTTTCCATCGGGTGACCAAAGTATAAATGCCGGCTTTCGTTTGTCTTTGTTTTTTTCCTTTTCAACATTGGTTTCATTTCCTCCACCACCATAACTGTAATGTTCTATTCCATCTGTTGTAAGCTGGTGTTCCACAATTGTACTGTCTTCCTCTTTAATCTGGGCTTTCCTGTAATTAGCGCTGTCCATCCAGTACAGGTTGTTCTTTTTCGAAAAGACAACAAACCGCTGATCGGGCGAAAATGATGCCCAGCTTAACCGTTCTTTCTTTTTTTCGGCATCCTGTCTTTCAGTGAGCTGGCCGTTAGTGAGGTTGTATTCAAAATAAAATATTTTTTTCCCTGCTGGTGTGGGATTGCGGGTAGTCTGTCCCCTTCCTTCGCGGCGGGTAGTGGTTGCTGAAGTATCCTTCTTAACTTCATCAACCGTGCTTTTCACTTCAAACTGAATGGCTAATTCATCGGATGTAAACTTCAGATTTTCAATGGGCAGATGTTGTGCATCAAACGGATCCTTTACAATTTTGGTGATTTCCGCAGCCATACGTACATGATCAAACATGCGTGTGCGTATCCCTTTAGCCGCATCAACTATATACCATGCCTTTCCTTCCCTGTTTTCATACACATACCAGAAGCGATCGCCTGTTTTCAGCCAGTGAGGATCCACACTCGTGCTGAATAAAAATTTATTCACCTTATCGGGAGAAAACCGGGAAGCAAGGGCATAATTACCTTTGCGGCTATTTGTTTGCTGCTGTGCAAATAAAAATACCGGGCAAGCGAGTAAGAAAAGAATCCATACTGATCTCATAAGAAAAAAATTAGCGGCTAATAATAAGATTGCCGTTAAAGATAAAACTAAGGATCGCATCCGCCGGCCTGACTGTATGTTTTTACATGAATGGCAGTAAGCGGCATTTTTCCGGAAGCCAGGCCGGAACTTTCCCCTTTTTAGCCCGGAAATCTGATGCCATTGAACCGTTGAACCTGTATTGCCGCCTTGCTTCTGCTCACGTTTTTAGCTTACTTTCGTGCCCGAAACGGAAAGCTGTATGAACATTCTGATTTTGTGTTACCAGGGTGATGTGGCTGGCTCCACTTATTCCATCCAGGTGCTGGCAAAAGGACTTGCAGAAAGAGGGCACCGCGTGTACCTCGGATGCCGGCCGGAATCACTGCTCTACCGGCTGATACAGGGTACAAAAGTAACACCGCTTCCAATGCCGTTCCGCAATAAAACAGATCTTAAAACAATCTGGCTTATCTGGAAAGCAGTCAGGCAATATCATATTGACGTTATTAATCCGCAGGCAAGCCGGGATCGTTATCTTACAGCCATTTCACAATGGATTTTTGGCTTCCGCCCGGTGGTGGTACATACCCGCAGACAACGTCCCCGCAGTGATGGAGGAAAGCTCCAGAGCTGGTTTTACATGCGGGTAACAGACAGGATCGTAGCTGTAAGTCAGAGTGTGAAAAACCAGCTGATAGACAAGGGAATCAGTGAAGCACATATAAAAGTGATTTATAACGGCACACCATCTGAAAAATACAAATTCATGGACCCCGTACGTACAGCCGCTTACCGGCAGCAATACGGCATACAGGAGCATGATATTGTAATCGGTTGTGTGGCCCGCCCCAAGCGCCAGCAACAATTGCTACGCGCCCTGGCCTACATTCCATTCCCTGTAAAGGTATTGTTTGTGGGTTTAGCGAAAACGCCGGAATGGGAAGCTGTCGAAAAACAACACAATAAGATTCACACCGTTTATTACACCGGAATTATACCGCCTGAAGAAGCGCTCAATTATTACCCGTTGTTCACGATCAAAGTTTTACCCTCCATTTCTGAAGGATTATCTCAGGCATTGCTGGAAGCCATGGCAATTGGAGTGCCAGGAGTGGCAACGGCTGCCTCCGGCAACCTGGACCTCGTACAGGATGGAGTGAATGGATACCTGTATCCCAATGATGATGCAAAGGCATTGGCAGAGCGCATTATCCGCCTGATTGAACACCCGGAGATACGTGAACAATTTATTGCAGCAGGAAAGAAAACCGCACTGGAAGATTTTTCACTCGACAAAACGATCCGCAATTACGAATTATTTTTTGAGGAATTGCTGAAAGAGAAAGAAGCCCGCCATTAATGCAGCAGTACTTCATCCGAAGACCAGTCTACTGTCACTTTTTGTGAAAGAATCGAATCTATGGCCTTGCCTGTATAATCAGGCTGAATGGGAAGCTGACGGTTGAATCTCCGGTCGACCAACACACAAAGCTCTACTTTGGCAGGCCGTCCGAAATCGATCAGGGCGTCCATCGCTGCACGTATAGTACGGCCTGTATACAGCACATCGTCAATTAAAACCACCTTCCTGTTCTCAATATTAAAGTTGAGCCTTGTTTCACTGGCAATATGAATCTGCCGGTGGGTATCATCCCGGTAAAAAGTAATATCAAGCTGACCGTAATCCAGTTTTACACCCGG
>Ga0315902_10011262_pt1 | contig 11752 bp, 11 predicted proteins | sample LakEriMetagenome_9_FD_203523 | JGI IMG/M metagenome (GOLD analysis project Ga0315902, IMG submission 203523) | Freshwater fungal communities from buoy surface, Lake Erie, Ohio, United States - Buoy 12 MA117 | ecosystem: Environmental > Aquatic > Freshwater > Lake > Lake biofilm | place: USA... | reverse complement strand
TCGGCATGAAGGTGGTGGTCTGGGGCCGTGAACCCTCGCGCCAGAAGGCGGTGGCCGATGGGTACGAAGCGGCCGAAAGCCGGGAAGCCTTCTTCGCGGGCTGCGACGTGATTTCCGTGCACCTGCGCCTGAACGACGCCACACGACACATCGTCAGCGCGGAGGACCTGGCGCGCATGAAGCCCACCGCCCTGTTCGTCAACACCTCGCGCGCTGAACTGGTGGAGGACGGCGCTCTGGTCTCGGCCCTCAACCGCGGCCGGCCCGGCATGGCGGCGGTGGACGTCTTCGAGAGCGAGCCCATCCTGCAAGGGCACCCCTTGCTGCGCCTGGAGAACGCGGTGTGCACCCCCCACCTGGGCTACGTGGAGCAAGACAGCTATGAGCTGTACTTCCGTGCCGCCTTCGAGAATGTGGTGAACTTCATTCGCGGCGAGCCCACGAACATCGTCAACCCCGAAGCGCTGAAGGTCAAGCGGTGAAGGTTGCTCGGTGAGGGTCGCTCGTTGAGGGTCAAGAGGTGAAGGCCCAACGCTGATGCAAGAAGCTGGATCCACGCCGCCGGCCCAAGCGCAAGAGCGCGCCAGCGCGGTGCCCCGGTCGGCCACCGAGTTGTTCTTCGCCTTCAACCGGTTGGCACTGCAGGGCTTCGGCGGCGTGCTGCCGGTCGCGCAGCGTGAATTGGTGGAGCGTCGCCGCTGGTTGACCAAGGCGGAGTTCGTCGAGTTGCTGTCCTTGGGACAGATCCTGCCCGGGCCCAACATCGTGAACATGGCGCTGATGTTCGGCGACCAGCACTTCGGCTGGCGCGGGGCCGGGGCAGCGCTGGCCGGGCTGCTGCTGGCGCCGCTGACCATCGTGCTGGCGCTGACCTTGCTGGCACGCCAGGCCGCAGGCTCGCCTGAGGTCACGGGCGCGCTGCGCGGCATGGGCGTGGTGGCGGCGGCGCTGGTGCTGTCCACCGCCTGGAAGGTCGTCGGCACCTTGAAGTCCAACCGCATGGGCCTGTGGTGGTGTGCACTGCTGGCTCTGGCCACCGTGCTCGCGGTGGGCGTGATGCGCTGGCCCATGGCCGCCGTGCTGGCCGTGCTGGCACCCGTGACCTGTGGCCTGGCCTGGTGGAAGCTGAAACGGTGAACAGCTTCTGGTTCGGCACGCTGGGCCTGGGTCCGGCCGACTGGTGGGGCTTGTTCATCCACTTCACCATGCTGTCGCTGCTGGCCGTGGGTGGCGCCATCACGACCGTACCCGACATGCACCGCTACGTGGTGGTGCAGAAGTCCTGGCTGACGGACGCGCAGTTCAGCGCTTCGGTGGCGCTCGCCCAGGCCGCGCCTGGGCCGAATGTGCTGTTCGTCGCCGTCATCGGATTCAATGTGGCCGGCATGGTGGGCGTGTTGGCCACCCTGGGTGGCAGCCTGGTGCCCTCAGCCGTGCTCGCCATCGCCGCCGGCCGCTACGGGCGCGACCGCAAGGACAGGCGTGAGGTCCAGGCCTTCACCCAAGGGCTCGCGCCCCTGACCATCGGTCTGCTGGTGGCCACCAGCTGGATCCTGACCGAGCCCACGCGCGAGGCCTGGACGGCCTGGGTGCTGTTTGCCGGCACGCTGCTGTGGATGACCCGCACCCAATTCAGCCCGCTGTGGCCGATTGCGGTGGGCGCGGTGGCCGGTCTGTTGGGCTGGGTGTGATCAGCCCTTGGTGCCAAAAATCTTGTCGCCCGCATCCCCCAGCCCGGGGATGATGTAGCCCACCTCGTTGAGGTGGTTGTCCACGGCCGCGGTCCAGCAGCGCACGTCGGGGTGGGCAGCTTCCAGGGCCCGTATGCCCTCAGGCGCGGCCACCAGCACGAGGGCCCGCACGTCCTTGCAGCCGCGCTCCTTGAGCAGGTCCACGGTGGCGATCATCGAGCCGGCGGTGGCCAGCATGGGGTCCACGATCAGCGCCGTGCGCTCTTCCAGCCGGCCGACGAAGTTCTCGTAGTAGTGGCGCGGCTGCAGGGTGTCGTGGTCGCGGCTCAGCCCCACCACGCTCACCTTGGCGTTGGGCACCATCATCAGCACGCCGTCCAGCATGCCCAGACCGGCACGCAGGATGGGCACCACCGTCACCTTCTTGCCGGCGATGCGGTCCACGTCCACCGGGCCGCTCCAGCACTCCATGCCGACCTTTTCGAGCGGAAAGTCGGCCGTGGCTTCATAGGTGAGCAAGGCGGCGAGTTCGCCCGTGATCTCGCGGAACTTCTTGGTCGAGATGTCGGCTTCGCGAAGCAGGCCGACCTTGTGCTTGACCAGGGGGTGACGGACGTCGATGACAGGCATCAGGCAACTCCTTGGCGCTGGCGCAGCGCTTCGTAAAGACAAACAGCCGAGGCGACGGACACGTTCAAGCTCTCCACCGCTCCCTGCATGGGGATGCGCACGAGCTCGTCGCAGGTCTTGCGGGTGAGTTGGCGCAGTCCGGAGCCTTCCGCCCCCAGCACCAGGGCCACCGGGCCCGTGAGGTCCAGGTCGTAGAGGGTGTGGGGGGCATCGTCACTGGTGCCGATGACGCGCAGGCCGCGGTCCTTCAACTCGCCCAACGTGCGGGCCAGGTTGGTCACCATCAGGTAGGGCACGGTCTCGGCCGCCCCGCTGGCCACCTTGGCCACGGTGGCGTTCAGCCCCACGGCATGGTCCTTGGGGGCGATGACGGCATGGGCCCCTGCCCCGTCGGCGGTGCGCAGGCAGGCACCGAGGTTGTGCGGATCGGTCACCCCGTCCAGCACCAGCACCAGCGCGGGGCCGCGGCCTTCGGCCTCCACAGCATCCAGCACATCGTCCAAGGAGTGCGAGGTCTTGACTGCCGACACCCGCGCCACCACCCCTTGATGGCGGCCAGAGCCGGCCAGTTGGGCCAGGCGGGCATCGTCGCTGTCGACCACCTTCACGCCTGCCGCCTGAACGCGCTCGACGAACTGGCGCATGCGGGCGTCGCGCCGGGCGGCGTCGACATGCACCTCGATGACGGAAGCGGGCGTCGTCTTGAGGCGCACGGTGACGGCGTGGAAGCCGAACAGGACTTTGGGGGGGGGCACTTTGGAGGTCATCAGCGCATTGTCGCCACCGCCATGAGCACGCCGATGAACACAGGCTGGTGCACCATGTAGAAACTCAGACTCCAGCGGCCCAGCAGGGCCAACGGACGCACCGCGGCCGGCACGGCGCCCGCCAGCCACTGAGGACGCCTGGCAAAGATCAAGCGGCCCGCCGCCAGGCCCCATAGCATCACCCCCAGCCAGGGCAGCACCGGCACGTAGTCCTCGGTAATGGGCTTGCGGGTGACCAGACCTACCCAGTTGCTCCAGCGGGTGTCGAAGAAGGGATGAGACACCAGCGCCGGGAGAAACAGGCAGACCGCGCCCAAGGCGAAAAACAACAACAACAACAACCCCATCCCGCCCGAGCCCTGGTGGGACGAACGACCGGCCTGCGCCGTCGTGGAACGGTCCGGGGCGCTGGACGACCAAGCCAGCACCCGCGTGAGCAAGAGCATCACTGCAATGCCATGCAGCACGCCAAAGCTGATCCAGCTGAGCGGGAACATCAGCGCCGAGCTGGCACTCACCAGCAGTGCACAGCCCGCCACCTGCAGCCAGCGTCGCCAGAAGCGAGGCCAGGTCTGCCCGGCCTGCAAGGCCACCGCCTGCGACAGCCCGGCGCAGAACAGGAAGAGGCTGACGATGGCCGTGCGCTGGCCCGTCCAGAACGGGTCGCCATAGAAGTCCTGCCGTGGCGACCAGAAGCCCAGGTGGTTCAGATCGAAGCAGAAGTGAAAGCCGGCCATCCACACGATGGCCAGCCCTCGCAAGGCGTCGAGCCGGTCGAAGCGAACCACCCCATGCTGACGTGGTGCGGGTGGTTCGGGACGGCCCTCGCGACGGTTGGAGGCCAAGGGCTCAGGCGGCTTCAATCCACCCTCAGCGATCGGCCACCGGCCGCCCCTCGGCCGCCAGCTTCACCAGCAAGACAGCGGGCTCGAAGCGCGGCCCGTGGCGCGCTGCCAGTTCGCGGCAGCGCTCGACGAAGGCGCCCACGCCACGGGCGTTGATGAACTGCAGCGCACCACCCTCAAATGGAGCGAAGCCCCAGCCCATGATGCTGCCGATGTTGCCGTCGGCCACCGAGCGCAGCACACCCTCTTCCAGGCAGCGCGCGGCCTCGTTGGCCTGGATGAACATCAGGCGGTCCATGAGTTCGCGCTGCTCGGGCTGCTGCGCGGCCACGGGGTAGCGATCGGCCAGACCGGGCCACAGGCCTTTCTCGCCCTTCTCGCTCTTGTCACTTCCCACCACGCCGCCAGCGTCCACCGCGGCCTCTCGTCCCGGCCAGTCGTAGAAGCCTTGGCCCGCCTTCTTGCCCACACGGCCCAAGGCGCACAGGTCGCGGATCACGCTCAAGGCCGGGTGTTCGGTCACGGGTCGGCCCTCGGCCTCCAGGTCCTTGCGCGTCTGCTCGGCCACGTGCAGGCTCAGCGACAGCGAGACCTCGTCCTGCAGCGCCAGCGGTGGCATGGGCATGCCGGCCTGCTGGCCCGCCACCTCGATGCTGCGGGGGTGCACGCCCTCCTTGAGCATGGCAATGCCTTCCATCAAGTAGGTGGCGAAGACGCGGCTGGTGTAGAAGCCGCGCGAATCGTTCACCACGATGGGCGTCTTGCCAATCTGCTGCACGAAATCAAACCCCCGCGCCAGCGTGGCGTCAGAGGTCTGCGCGCCGACGATGATCTCCACCAGCGGCATCTTGTCCACCGGACTGAAGAAGTGCAGGCCGATGAAGTGGTCAGGACGCGCGCTGGCCTGGGCCAGCCCCGTGATGGGCAAGGTGGAGGTGTTGGAGGCGAACACGGCACTGGCGCCGATCACGGCCTCGGCCTTGGCAGTGACCTCAGCCTTCACCGCGCGGTCCTCGAACACGGCTTCGATCACCAGATCGCAGCCCGACAGGGCGGCAAAGTCGGTGGTGGGCGTGATGAGGGCCAGCAGCGCATCGCGCTTCGCCGGGGTGCTGCGGCCCTTGCGTACCGCGCCGTCCAGCAGACCCTGTGACCAGGCCTTGCCGCGCTCGGCGCCCTCTTGCGAGGTGTCCAGCAGCACCACCTCCAGGCCGGCCTTGGCCGCCACGTAGGCGATGCCGGCCCCCATCATGCCGGCCCCCAGCACACCCAACTTGCGCACCTTGGCGGCGGGATAACCCGCCGGACGCGAGGCCCCTTTCTTCAGCGCATTGAGCTGGTGCCACAGCGTACCGATCATGTTCTTGCTGGCCTGCGACATGGCACACGCCGCGAAGTAGCGGCTCTCCACCTCGCAGGCGGCGTCGAAGCCCAGCAAGCCGCCTTCATAGACGCTGCTCATGATGTGCTGCACTGCGGGCAAGTTGCACCAGGTGCGGGCCGACGCCACCGAGGGCGCCACGGTCCACAACTGCGCCATGGCCGGCGAACGCGAATCCCCACCCGGAAAGCGGAACTTGGGCTCATCCCAGGGCTGGCGGGCCGCGGGGTGGGCCAGCACCCAGGCACGGGCCTGGGCGAGCAGGTCGTCACGGTTCGAAGCCACGGCAGCCAGCAGGCCCAGCGCCAGGGCCTTCTGAGGCGAGAGGTCGGCGCCTTCGGTCATCAGCTGCAAGGCCGCCTGCATGCCGATCAAGCGTGGCAAGCGCACCGTGCCGCCGCCGCCGGGCAACAGGCCGAACTTCACCTCGGGCTGGCCGATCTTCAGCCGCGCATCATCCACTGCGATACGGGCGTGGCAGGCCAGGGAGATCTCCAACCCGCCGCCCAGGGCGTGACCGTTGATCGCGGCCACCACCGGCTTGCCCTGGGTTTCGAGGCGGCGCAACTCGGCCTTCATCGCCATGCTGGTTTCGAAAGGCTCTTCCGGCCGGGTCCAGCGCGACATGCGGTCCAGGTCACCCCCCGCGCAGAAGTCGGCCTTGCCCGAGGTCAGCACCAGGCCCTTCACGGCAGGGTCGGCCATGCGCTCGACGGCCTGGGCAATGCCTTGCATCAGCGCATCGCCCACCACGTTCATCGGCCGGCCAGGCAGGTCCATGACCGCCAGCAGCACACCGTCCTCGCCCAGTTGCAGCGTTACAGCTTCCGTCATGGTCACACCCTTTCGATGATGGTGGCAATGCCCATGCCGCCGCCCACGCACAGCGTGGCGGCACCTGTGCTGAGGTCGCGCCGCTCCAACTCGTCCAGCAGCGTGCCCAGCAGGATGCAGCCCGTGGCACCCAAGGGGTGGCCCATGGCGATGGAGCCGCCGTTGACATTCACGCGGTCCATGTCCAGGCCCAGGTCGCGCGCCGTCTTCATGGGCACCACGGCGAAGGCTTCGTTGATCTCCCACAGGTCCACGTCCTGGGGGCTCATGCAGGCCTTGGCCAGCGCCTTGCGGCAGGCCGGGGTCGGGCCGGTGAGCATGATGGTGGGCTCCGAGCCGATGACGGCAGCCGCCCGGATGCGGGCGCGCGGCTTCAACCCGGCCGCCTCGCCGCCGGCCTTGGAGCCCACCAGCATCAGCGCAGCACCGTCGACGATGCCCGAAGAGTTGCCGGCGTGGTGCACGTGGTCGATGCGCTCAGCGGTCGTGTACTTGCGCAAAGCGGTGGCGTCGAAGCCCATGGCGCCCATCTGCGCGAAGGAGGGCTTGAGCGAGGCCATGGCCTCCGGGCTCGCCTCCGGGCGGATGGTCTCGTCGTGGTCCAGCATCAGCAGGCCGGCGATGTCGTGCACCGGCACCACCGAGCGCTTGAAGCGACCCTCGGCGCGGGCCACGGCGGCGCGCTGGTGAGAGCGCAGCGCGAAGGCGTCCACGTCAGCGCGGCACCAGCCCTCCAATGTGGCAATCAGGTCGGCACCGATGCCCTGCGGCGCAAAGCCAAGCTTCTGGTTCACGCGCGGGTCCAGCGCCCAGGCACCGCCGTCGCTGCCCATGGGCCAGCGGCTCATGCTCTCCACCCCGCCGGCGACCACCAAGTCTTCCCAGCCACTCTTGACCTTGGCCGCGGCCAGGTTCACCGACTCCAACCCGCTGGCGCAGAAGCGGCTTTGCGTGACGCCGGCCACGGTCTGCGCCCAGTCGGCGTCCAACACGGCCGTGCGTGCGATGTCGGCCCCCTGCTCGCCCACGGGGGTGACGCAGCCCAGCACCACGTCGTCCACCAGGGCGGTGTCCAGCGCCAGCCGCTGCTGCAGGGCGTGGAACAGCGTGCGCAGCAGCCACACGGGCGTGGCCTGGTGCAGGCGGCCGTCCTTCTTGCCCTTGCCGCGGGGCGTGCGCACGTGGTCGTAGATGTAGGCGTCGCTCATCACAGCACCCGCTGCAGCTTCAAGGCCACCGTCATGTCTCCCGAGACCTTGAACTTGCCGGTCATGAAGCCCATGGTCGGGTCCATCTGACCCGTCATCAGCGCCACGAGGTTGGTGCGGGAGATCTTGATCGTGCAGTCGGCGTCGATGTTGTCGTTGACCACGCGGTTGGGCGAAGAGCGCCCGTCCAGCACGACGACGCCGTCATCGCCGCAGTCGAACTTCAGGGTCGCGTTCAATCCGCTGTCCTCGCCCATCTTGTCGCGCATGGCCTGGGTGATGGTGGGCATGTCCATGGTCAGATCTCCGTCTTGGTCGTTTGGTGTGGGAGTTGAGTGGGCGCAGAGGCAGCGCCGTCTGCCGTGCGGGGCCGGTTTTCCACCGATGGTGAAGCTCGCGGGTCCGCGTTAGTCTGCGCGCTCTGCCTTGTCGCACCAGAGTCTGCCAGTTCCCGTCACCATGCTCGAAAACCCTCAGTCCGCGCCGACCCTTTCCGCAGTTCGTGACGGCGCCCTTGCGCCTGCGCAGCCGGCCAGCGCCTATGCCAGCGTCTTCCGCCCCGGCCTGTTTGCAGGCCAGCTCATGTGGGTGACGGGCGGCGGCAGTGGCATCGGCCGCTGCGTGGCCCACGAGTTGGCCAGCCTGGGGGCGCACGTGCTGATCAGCGGCCGCAAGACCGAGAAGCTCGAACGGGTCGCCGCCGAGATCAAGGAGGACGGCGGCCGCTGCTCGACCATCGCCTTCGACATCCGTGACGAGGACGCCGTGCGCGAGGGCGTGGCGCGGGTGCTGGGGGAGCACGGCCCGATTGCCGGGCTGGTCAACAACGCCGGCGGCCAGTTCCCTGCACCCCTGCTCGCCATCCAGAAAAAGGGCTTTGATGCCGTGGTGGCCAACAACCTCACCGGCGGCTTCCTGATGATGCGTGAGGTGTTCACCCAGTGCATGCAGGAGCGTGGCGGCTCAGTCGTCAACATGACGGCCGACTTCCGCAACGGCATGCCGGGCATGGGTCACTCCGGCGCAGCACGTGCCGGCATGAGCAACCTCACCATGACAGCTGCCTACGAGTGGGCCCATGCCGGGGTGCGGGTCAACGCCGTGGCGCCGGGGTGGATCGCCTCCAGCGGCATGGACACCTACGGCGGCGCCATGCGCGCTTTCATCCCCAAGCTCAAGCAGCACGTGCCGCTGCGCCGCATGGGCGTGGAGGCCGAGGTCTCGGCGGCCATCGTCTTCCTGCTCTCGCCCGCGGCGGCCTTCATCACCGGAGTGACGCTGCAGATCGACGGCGCAGCGTCGCTGGGCAGCGAGATCTTTCCGCTGGGGGATGAGGCGCGCTCCACCCCGTTCGAAGGGTTCCACCGGGCGGTCACGCCCGATGTGCTGAAGTAAGTCATGCCCACGCTGACCTCCCGCCTGAACCCCGGCTCGGCAGCCTTTCTGGTCAACGTGGCCCGCATGCGCGAGCGGCTGGACCAGGTGCTGGCCCTTCAAGCGCAGGTGGTGGCGGCCTCGGCGGCCCGGCGCGAGACCTTCGAGGCACGCGGTCAGTTGCTGCCGCGCGAGCGCGTGGCTCGCCTGCTGGACCGGGGCAGCGACTTCCTCGAGCTCAGCCCGCTGGCCGGGCTGGGCATGCACGACGACGACGGGCGCAAGAGCGTGCTGGGCGGGGGCTCCATCGTCGGCATCGGCACCGTCTGCGGCAAGCGCGTGCTGATCAACGCCAACGACAGTGCGCTCAAGGGCGGCACCATCGCCCCGATGGGGCTGAAGAAAGCGCTACGTGCCCAGGAGATCGCACGGGAGAACAAGCTGCCGCTGATCAGCCTGGTGGAGTCGGGCGGCGCCAACCTGCTGTATCAGGCCGAGATCTTCGTAGAAGGCGGGCGCAGCTTCGCCAACCAGGCCCGCCTTTCGGCCGCCGGCATTCCGCAGATCGCCGTGGTGCACGGCGCCTCCACCGCGGGCGGGGCCTACCTGCCGGGCCTGTCGGACTACGTGGTGCTGGTGCGCGGTCGTTCCAGCATCTACCTGGCCGGGCCGCCATTGGTCAAGGCCGCCATCGGCGAGGACGCTGACGAGGAGAGCCTGGGCGGCGCCGAGCTCCATGCCGGCGTGACGGGCCTGGGGGAATACCTGGCCGAGAACGACGCCCACGCACTGGAACTGACGCGCGAGTTGGTGGAACGCCTGTCCTGGGACACCGCACCTGCCTCCAACAGCGCGGCCGAGCCGTTGTTCGACCGCGAAGAACTGCTTGGCGTCGTGCCCGCAGATGAGCGTGAGCCCTATGACGTGCGCGAGGTGCTGGCCCGGCTGGTCGACAGCTCGGCCTTCCTGGAATTCAAGGCAGCGTACGCAGCTGACACGGTGTGCGGCCACGCCAGCCTGATGGGCCACCGCATCGGGATCATCGGCAACAACGGCCCTATCCAGCCGGCTGGGTCTACCAAGGCCGCACAGTTCATCCAGCTGTGCGACCAGAGTGGCACCCCGCTGGTGTTTCTGCAGAACACCACCGGCTACATGGTGGGGCGCGAAGCAGAGCGCAGCGGCGCCATCAAGCACGGCAGCAAGATGATCCAGGCCGTGGCCAATGCCCGCGTGCCCAAGTTCACCGTGGTGCTGGGCGGCAGCTTCGGCGCCGGCAATTACGGCATGTGCGGCCGCGGCTTCGACCCGCGCTTCATCTTCGCCTGGCCCAGCGCCCGCACCGCCGTCATGGGTGGCGCCCAGGCGGCCATGGTGATGGACATCGTCAACCGCAACAAGCTGCAGCGCGCCGGTCAGGCCGCTGACGAGGCCGCGCTGCGCGCCATGAGCCAGCAACTCCAGCAGCGCCTGGACGCCGAGTCCACCGCGCTCTTTGGCACGGCGCGGCTGTGGGACGACGGCCTGATCGACCCGCGCGACACGCGGCGCATCCTGGGCCTGTGCCTGGATCTGGCGCGTGAATCGGCCCAGAGAACGCTGCGCCCCAACACCTTCGGCGTGGCCCGGATGTGAGCATCCCGCCGCAACACCCCTGCCCAGAACACCCGCCCTCATCTGACCCGAGACCGCCATGCAACTGACTGCCGAACACCGCCAGATCGCCGACACCGTCGAGCGCTTCATCGTCAACGAGGTCAACCCGCATGTGCCCGAGTGGGAGGCCGCAGGCGAGTTTCCCAGCCATCAGGTCTTCAAGGGCTTGGGCGAGCTGGGCCTGCTGGGCCTGAAGTACCCGGAAGCCTACGGCGGCGCCGGGCTGGACTTCAGCTACTCGGCCGTGATGGCCGAGGCGCTGGCGGTGTGCACCTGCGGCGGCGTGCCCATGGCCATCGGCGTGCAAACCGACATGGCCACACCCGCGCTGGCGCGCTTTGGCTCGGACGAGCTGCGCCGCGAGTTCCTGGCCCCCACGATTGCGGGCGACATGGTGGCCTGCCTGGGCGTGAGCGAGCCCGGTGGCGGCTCGGACGTGGCCGCGCTGAAAACCACCGCCCGGGCCGAGGGCGGCGACTGGGTCATCAATGGCAGCAAGATGTGGATCACCAACGGTCTGAAGGCCGACTGGTGCTGCCTGCTGGCCAACACCGACGACGGCCCGGCCCACCGCAACAAGAGTCTGATCGTGCTGCCCATGGATGCCGCGGGCATCACCAAGCAGAAGATCCACAAGATCGGCATGCACTCGTCGGATACCGCCCAGCTCTTCTTCGACAACGTGCGCGTGCCGAGACGGCACCTGGTGGGTGAAGAAGGCAAGGGCTTCACCTACCAGATGATGCAGTTCCAGGAAGAGCGCCTGTGGGCCGCGGCCAACTCGGTGCGGGGCTTTGACCGCATGATCGACCTCACCATCGCCTACACCCGCGAGCGCAAGGCCTTTGGCCGCAGCGTGCTGGACAACCAGGTGGTGCACTTCCGGCTGGCCGAACTGCGCACCGAGGTGGAGGCCTTGAGGGCGCTGACCTGGAGCGCCATCGAGCAGTACGTGGCCGGGCAGGACGTGACGAGACTCGCGTCGATGGCCAAGCTGAAGTCCGGGCGCCTCGGGCGCGAGGTGGCCGACAGCTGCCTGCAGTACTGGGGCGGCATGGGCTTCACCGCCGACAACCCTGTCTCCCAGATGTACCGCGACGGACGGCTCACCTCCATTGGCGGGGGCGCCGACGAGGTGATGCTGGGCATCATCTGCAAGCTCGAGGGCACGCTGCCGGGGAGGGGTTGATTCCGCGACGGGCGATCAAGCCGCGTGACCATGTTCAAAAAGATCCTCATTGCCCATCGCGGTGACAGGTCGCGTCTGTCGCGACCTGCGGCAAAGGCTCATGCCAGCACCGCTGGCGTGATGCCGTTGCCAAAACGCCGGGCGAGCGAAGCGAGTGGCGATCGAGCCGCGTGACCA
>Ga0315902_10011261_pt1 | contig 11753 bp, 10 predicted proteins | sample LakEriMetagenome_9_FD_203523 | JGI IMG/M metagenome (GOLD analysis project Ga0315902, IMG submission 203523) | Freshwater fungal communities from buoy surface, Lake Erie, Ohio, United States - Buoy 12 MA117 | ecosystem: Environmental > Aquatic > Freshwater > Lake > Lake biofilm | place: USA... | reverse complement strand
GCACCGCCGCTGCGATCGCGCCAGGCAACCGCCGTCGACAGCACCTGCCAGAGGTCGTCTCCGACCGCCACCGGTGCGCTGGTGGGGGCTGCGGCGGAGAGCTGCGACAGTTCGCTGTCTGGATCGTAGTCGGACAGAATCCCCTCGAGCCGCGAGATCTCCGCAAACGCTGCGGCGATCGCCGCGTGCGCCGCTGCCTCGCCGGCGTACACGGTGATCGTCCAGGGCACTCCCATCAACCGCCGGGTCTCACGAATTCGCACCGGGGGCCCTGCGCCTGCCGGCTCCCGACGCCAACAGCCTCCCACGACCAGCAGCATGCAGGCTGCCAGCACCGCGACGGTCGGATACACTGTACGGATCATGTCGGATCAGCCTGCTCAGCCCGCGGTGACGATCACGTTCGACTGCACGCCCTTGCGCGGTGTGCCCCGGTTCGACGTGCCGCTCGACGCCTCGCCGGCGTTCCGGGTCCGGCTCGAACGCATGCAGCGGGCGGTCGCCCGCCACGGCACGCGCAACACCTATTATCTCACGAATTCCACCTGCACGTTTCGATTCACGAACGACCCGGCCAGCGGCTGGGTGCAGTTCACAATCGAGGGCACGGTGATCACCGACGAGCTCGACCGCAAGACGGTGGGCAGCGACCTCGACATCCGTCTCGAAAAAGAGACCTGCGACTGGCTCACGCAGCCGGCCGTCCAATGGCTCGCCCTCTCGGCGAAGCACGCCGTCGAAGTCGAATTCGACCGCTACATCGCCGCCGGCGACCTCTCCCGCGCCCTCGAGCGGCTCGCTCGCGAGCAAGCCGCCAGCGACGCCGCCGGCGGCTTCGTGGGCATGAACTTGTAACGACTCCGTGGGGCAAGCGTCCCGCTTGCCGTAACCCCTTGCTGCTCAAACCGGCTCGGGGTTACCCCGTACCATCTCGCCGGACGTTCGCCTCCGCCCTCCAGGCTCCGGCTCACTCGGATTTGCCTGCGCTGCGCCATCCATGGCTCCGCTGGTCAAATACGCCGGCTCAACGGTAGGGGTAACCCGTCGCCTACCACAGATGGTGCACGAGCGGGCGGATGGCGTCGTCGTAGATTTCCTGCACCGCGGCCATCGTGGCCGCGTCGAGTGGAGCAACGCCCGATGCCGCTGCGTTGTCGGCGACCTGGGCGGGCCGCTTCGCGCCGGGGATCACGCAGGTCACCGCGTCGAACGCGAGGATCCACTGGAGGGCGAACTGCGCGAGCGTCATGCCGTGTGGCACCATGGGCTTGAGCCGCTCGACCGCCGCGAGGCCCGTCTCGTAGTCGACGCCTGAAAACGTCTCGCCTTTGTCGAAGGCGGCGCCGTCACGATTGAAGGCCCGATGATCGTCGGCTGCAAAAGCACTCGCCCGGGAAAACTTTCCCGAGAGGAGTCCGCTCGCGAGCGGCACGCGGGCAATCACGGCCACCTGCCTGCGGATCGCCTGCTCGAAGAAGAGTTGCGCGGGCCGCAGGCGGAAGAGGTTGAAAATGATCTGCACGCTCTGCACGTGCGGATACTCGATCGCCTTGAGGGCTTCCTCAACCTTCTCGACGCTCACGCCGTAGAAGCGGATCTTCCCGGCGGCCACGAGGTCGTCGAGGATGCCAAACACCTCGGGCCGGTAGTAGACCTCGGTCGGTGGACAGTGGAGCTGTACGAGATCGAGTGTCTCGACCTCGAGGTTTTTCAGGCTGCGGTCGATGAACGCGGTGAGATTCTCGCGGGAGTAGCCGGCCGCGGTCTGGGCAGGCAGCCGCCGGCCGGCTTTGGTGGCCACGTAAAACGGCTCGCGCCGCTCGCGGCGCAGCCGGGCGATGAGCCGCTCGGAGAGGCCGTCGCCGTAGACGTCGGCCGTGTCGAAGAAGTTGATGCCCTGATCGAGGGCCGCGTGGAGCGTGGCCATCGATTCGGCCTCATCGGCGCCGCCCCACTGGCCGCCGCCGATGCCCCAGCCTCCGAAGCCGATTTCAGAAACCTGCCAGCCCGTCCGTCCAAACGTGCGTGTCTTCATGGCCGCGAAGTCTACACTGAGGCCACATATGGCAGGCTCGTTTCTGGCATCTCCAGTGTGGGATTGGCGACGCGACGACCGCGGGCGGCCGCTGTTTCACGTCGGCGTGATTCTGGTCGTGAGCGGCCTTTTGCATGTGGTCATCTGGGCAGTGACGGGTGGCCCGTGGGAGGGGCCGGTCACCTGGCGGAAGCCGATCCTGTTTGGGATCTCGGGCGGGCTCACGGCGCTCTCGACGGGCTGGGCCTGGGCGCAGCTGCCGTGGCGCCGCGGCGATCGCTGGCTCGCCGCAGCGACAGCCTGGGCGCTGCTCGTCGAGGTCGCCCTGATCGACCTGCAGGCCTGGCGGGGCGTGGCGAGCCACTTCAACCGCTCGACGCCGCTCGACTCGTTTCTCTACGACGCGATGGGCGGGCTGATTCTGTTCGTCACGCTCGTGTCGATCGACCTCACGGTCCGTTTCTTCCTGCAGCGCACATCGCTCGAGCCCGACATGCTCCTCGCCGCCCGGGCAGGGCTCGTGTTTCTCGTGTGGTCGTGCCTGCTCGGCATCTGGGTGAGCGTGCATGGTGACATCCGCGTGGCGGCGGGGCAGTCGCCCGAAACGTTTGGCCGTGCCGGCGTGCCCAAGTTTCCTCACGGGGCGGTGATCCACGCCCTCCAGTGGCTGCCACTCCTCGCGTGGGCGGCCCGCCGAGCGGGCCTGCCACAGAGACGGCGGTTTCCCCTCGTCGCCTCGGCCACCGTCGGGACGGTGATTCTCGGCACGTTCGCGCTCGTGCAGACGCTGGCCGGCCGAAGCCGCTTTGACACGACGCCACTCACCTATGCGCTTCTGGCGGGGGGGTTCGTCTGCCTCTCGGTGCCGATCTGGATCACGGCGTGGGCGTGGGCCGCGAAGGTACTCGCCCCTCGGCATCCTTCGCAGTCAGGTGCGTAAACCAGTCCCGAAGCCGCCGGGTCGACTCCCGGTCGTCGAGAAACATGGCGCACGAGTGAGCGCCGAGGCCCGACGACACGAACGTCGTCGGCACACCCAAGGCCTCCGTGACCGGCTTCACCTTGTCGGCAGAGTTATCGGTGTGAAAGACCGCTGTCCCACGAAACCGCCCCGCCCGTTCGAGCGCTCCATCGAGCGTCGCTCCGTTCCAGCCGTCGCCATCATAATGCTGGCAGCAATGCAGCCCTTTCCAGAGCGCTGCGATGCGGTCGTTGCGCAGGCCGATGAAGCCACAAGCGATCGCACCTCGTGAGAAGCCGGTGAGCACGAGGCGATCACGGTCGCCGCTGAATCCTTCACAGACGTCCTCAACCGTAGCCACGCAGAACTCAGCCGTCCGCTCCGGGTCACCCCAGCCGTTTTCGGCGACGTGGCCACTAGCATCCACGAACGGCAGGCTGATCCAGATCGCTCCCCGGCCCTGCGTCATGCCGTAGCCGATCACGCACTGCTCCGCGAGGCCGGTCGAGTAACACGCCGGCGTAAAGAAGATGTTGCCCGGGTATTCGACGACGACGGGGTGGCTCCCTCCCGGCTGCCAGTCGCTCGGCAGGTAGAGGAGTGCCGCGGGGGGCGTCTCGATTCCTGGCCCCACCTTCAGAGGCCGGTAGCGCACGCGTCGCCCCGGAGCCGGCGGCCCATCCTCGACGGTCGGCACGTCGAGTCTCCCCGCGGGCCGCGTCCACGGAGGGGCATCGCCAACAGCCGCGAGATCGGCCACCTCGACCGTCTGCCCCGCGGCCGGCTTCTTGAGCATCACCTGAACGCCCCGCACACGCGCGGGGTCGAGTTTCGGCGTGCCGTCGGGAAACGTGGCTCGCAGCGGGCACGAGAACGTCCGTGTTTCACCTGAACGCAGGACCGCAAAGTCCGCGATCGATTCCCAACCGGCGTCGGCCACGACCCACAGCTTTGCCTCGACAGGCTCCATGCTGCGATTCACGAAGGTGGCCTCGACCGCCGCCCGCTGCGCGAGATTCCATCCGGCAGGCGGCGCAGGCACCATCGCCCAGGTATAGATGTGCCCGCCCCGGGCCACCATGGTCAAGCGACCGCTCGATGTAGACGGATCGAAGGTGACTGTGGTACCCCGCTGGTTCTCGAAGCCGGAGGTCGCATCAAGGTGCGACCAGAGCGGTTCGGTCGCCGCGGCAGGCACTGTGGATGCCAGCACCACGACTGCGAGAAGCCACGGGTTCGAAACGCCACGGAACTCGCTCGTCACCTCCATGGCCCTACTCTACCAAGAGCAATTCCATCACGGCTTCGAGTTTGTCGCGAGTACCTGTTTGTCCCAGCACTGGTCAGCGGGTGAGCATGTCGCCGCAATCATTCCACTCGATGCCGAGCCCCTGAGCGAACGGCACATGGTAGCGGCCACCTTCGCATCGGAGCGGCTCGGCGAGGAAGGCATTGGCCGTGGCGAGAACGTTGGGGTTGAATTCGCAGAGGTCGCAGTTGCCCGCGGCCGCGGCCACGTGAATCGCGGCCGCCACCTGCGGCCCCATGGCGATGCTCAGGTGGGGCACGACCGGCCCCGGGAACGCTGCGGCGATCTTCATGAAGCCGGTGATGCCCACGCGGCCCAGATCGGGCTGGAGGATTTTTGCGATCGAAAGAAACGGCTGCAGTTCGGCAAGCGTCCGGTAACTTTCGCCGAGGGCGAGCGGCGTCGTGATCGCGGCCGCGAGCGCCGCGTGGCCCGCCACATCTTCGGGATAGAGCGGGCACTCGAGCCAGCGGGCCTTGCGGGCGTCGAGCTCGCGGGCCATCGCGAGGGCGTCGGTCGGTGGCAGGTGCCAGAGCGCGTCCACGGCGAACTGCATCCCGGCTGGCAGGGCGTCGGCCACGGCGAGCAGGTCGCGCCACTCCGTCTCGTAGTAGAGCTTCACGAGCGAAAACCCTTCGGCCGCATGGCGGGCGGCGAAGGCGGCCCGCTCGGCCACCGTTGCGCCCGATGTGCCGCTCAGATACGCCGGCACCGTCTGCTTCGGCGCCGCGGCCAGGAGGCTCGCGACGGGCTTTTCGGCGAGTTTCCCGGCCAGGTCCCAGAGCGCGATGTCGACGCCGCTCATCGCGTCGAGCATGAAGCCGCCCGAGTGGCCGCGGACCCGCATCGTGGCGTACATCCGCTCCCAGAGTGCGGCGATCTGCTGCGGCGAACCGTCGAACTCTTCCCCCACGACGGCCGGCCGCAGCAGGTGCCCGGCGATCGTGCAGGCCACCTCCGGCGCGAGCGGAGCCTGGGCCTCCCCCCAGCCGACCAATCCATTTGAGAGTTCCACCCGCACGAGCGCCGTCTCGAAGTTCACGGAGTACAGCACGGGATAGGCGGTCGACCACCGGTATCCACCCGATCCGGAGAGCGCCGTCGGCGATCCGGCCGTACCTTTCGCTGCAGTCGCATCGCGCGGTAACCGCACGGGAAACGCATTCAGAGATGTGATGTGCATGGCAGGAGCCTCAGGGCGTGAGCGGACGGCGGACGAGCCGCTGCGTGACCACGTACGAAATCGGATGAAGCACGCTCATCAGCATGAACACGGCGCCGTAGCCGAACCACTCAACGGTGAATCCCGTCAGCCACGTGAACAGCGTTCCGCCGAGCCCCGTGCCGAAGGCGAGCATCCCGGACGCGGTGCCGATGAGCGCCTTGGGATAAACGTCGTTCGTAAGCGTGTTTTGGTTGGTTTTCCACGCCATGTGCGAGAACGTGACCACGCAGATCAGCGCGATCGTGACCCACGACTCCGTGCGGTCGATGAAGAGCGAGAGCGGCATCAGGCAGGCAAAGGGCAGCATCACCGCCAGCCGGGCCCGGATCGGGTCCCACCCTCGCGCGACGAGCCGGCCGCTCAGCCAGCCACCCCCGATGGCCCCCACATCGGCCGCGAGATAGGGCATCCAGGCGATCATCCCCATCTCGGCCATGGAAAAGCCGCGCTTCTCGACGAGATACTTGGGCAGCCAGAAGAGGTAGAACCACCACACCGGGTCGGAGAGGAACCGCGCCACGAGCAGGCCCCACGTCTGCGGATGCCCAAACAGGCTGCGCCAGGGCAGTTTTTTTGCGTGGCCGGAGGTACTGCCCGGCTCGTCTTCGAGCACGAGCGCCCGCTCCTCGGGCGTGACGAAGGGATGCGTCTCGGGCGCGTGGTAAAGCAGGAGCCAGAGCACGAGCCACACGAAGCCCAGGGCCCCGGTGACGAGAAACGCAGGCTGCCAGCCATAGGCGGCGTTGAGGGCCGTGATCACGGGCGGCGCGACGATCGCCCCGATCGCCGCCCCGCTCTGCACGAGGCCATGCACGAACGCCCGCTCCTTCGCCGGATACCACTCGCTCACCGCCTTGAAGGCGGCCATGAAATTGCCCGATTCCCCGAGCCCGAGCAGGAACCGGAGGCCGCCGAGCGACCAGGGCCCGCGGGCGAACGCGTGGAGCATGTTCGCCGCCGACCACCACACCATGAAGCCGGCGAGCGCGCGGCGGGTGCCGAATCGGTCCACGAGGAATCCGGAGCCGACATACATCACCGTGTAGGCGGCGAGGAATGCCGTGAGGATGTTGCCGTATTGGGCGTCGGTGACTCCCAACTCCTGCTTGAGCACCGGCGCGAGCACCGAGAGCGTCTGCCGATCGACGTAGTTGATCACCGTCGAGAGGAAGAGGAGCCCCGCGATCCACCAGCGGACGTGTGGGATGCGCATCGCTGCCGGCACGGATGCCGCCTCAGGTTCGGTCGGCAAGCCGACGCAGTTCGGCCAGTTCGGCAAGGCTCTGGTCGTCGAGAGCGGCCGTCGGATGCCGCACATGGGCCGAAGCGATCACACCCGCTGCCACGAGGTTGTGCTTCTGGGCCGACACGCCAAACCCCGGCTGCAATTCAAACCGCAACAGCGGCAGGATGCGCGAAAAGATCCGCCACGCCTCGTCGGTGCGGCCGGCCTCGAGCGCGTTCCACATCGCCACGAGGTCGGTCGTGCGATCGCTGCCCGGCATCTGGCCGCGCACACCGCGCTGAAATTCCTCGATGAAAAACTGGCAGTTGAGGCCGCCGAAGAGCGTGAGCGAATCGCCAGCCGCCTTCATGAGCGCCGAACACTTCGTGGGAGTGGGTGGCGCCTCCACCTTCACATACTTCACGTGCTCGATCTCGCGGCCCATCCGCGCAAGGAGCGCCGGCGGCATCATCACCTGCGTCATGAGCGGCGCGTCCTGGACCATGATCGGGATCTTCACGGCCTTCGAGATCGCCTCGAAGTAGTGCATCAGGCCGTCGCCGTCGGTCTTGAGAAAGTATGGGGGCAGCACCATCAGGCACGCGGCACCGAGATCCTCCAGTTCCTTGCTGAGGGCTACCGCCGCATCGGTGCCGGTGTGGCCGCTCGACGCGACGAGTGGCACACGGCCGTACACCCGCTTTGCGATTCGTCGCATGAGGGCGACGCGCTCGGCCGCTTCGAGCGTGTAGCCCTCGCTCGCGTTGCCGAAGAGCCCGAGGCCATGCGCTCCCTGGGCGAGGAGGTGATCCACGAGCCGATCCTGGCTCTCGAAATCGAGCGAGCCGTCGGCGTGGAACGGCGTGTTGGCAATCGGATAGACGCCGGTGAGTGGGGTGTGCATGGTTGAGGTCATGGCGCTTCAAGGGAAGAAATGGGGGAGGCCGGTCCACGTGACTGGGCAAACCCATGCCAGGCGGCCACGAACGCGTTGGCTGCGGCCCGCACGGCATCGGACGACATGCCGGGCGTGTACAACGCGGAGCCGAGCCCGAATCCGCTCGCGCCAGCCGCACGATACGCCGCCATCGTCGCGGGCGTGATTCCGCCCACCGGCACGAGCGGCACGTGCTGCGGAAACACGGCCCGCCATGCCTTCACAACGGCCGGCGGCATCTGTTCGGCCGGGAAGAGCTTGAGCGCGTCGGCGCCGGCAGCGAGTGCTGCGAAGCCTTCCGTGGGCGTGGCGACGCCCGGGCAGCTCACGAGGCCGGCGGACTTCGTGGCCTGAATCACGACGGCGTCGGCATTGGGCGACACGATGAGCGTGCCGCCGGCTTTCGCCACGACTGCCACGTCGGCGGCCGAGAGCACCGTGCCGGCGCCGACGGCGGCGCGGTCGCCGATCGCCGCGGCGAGCCGGCGAATGCTGTCGAGCGGCTGCGGCGAGTTGAGGGGAATCTCGATGACGCGGAAGCCCGCTTCGCAGAGCGCAAGACCGATCGACTCAATCGCGTCGGGCTCGACACCGCGCAGAATCGCGATCAGCGGCAGCGCGGCGAAGTGCGCGAGGGACGCGTGTGGGTCAGCCACGGCGGGTGGGCTCCATGGCGGGCGGATGGCGGGCGGCAACCAGCCCCGCAGCACGAGCGATCTGCCAGAGGCCGAGCGGGCCGGTCTCATCGAGCGATCGCACGCGCTCGATGCCAAACACGGCGCAGGCTTCGCGGTAGCGATCACAGAGCGTCGGTTCGCCCACCAGCACGCATGGGGGACAGGGGCCGCCAAGCGTCGCCAGCACGCTCCGCAATTCCTCGCCTACGAGCAAACCGGAGAGATAGTCGAGCGTGTCGGCCGCAGCGAGGTCACCGCACAAAAACAGGCTGCGTGTGGTGAAGAGCTTTCCGGCGATGCCCGCCTCGCCGCTCGCCCGGGCCGCATCGAGCCCCCGGCGAAACGCGGCGGCCCGCGAGGCAGCCGTGCCACTCGTGGCATCCCGAGCCGGCCGGCCGACGATCGACTGGTCGCGGAGCATCGCGAACAGTTCGCCGGTGAGGTAGGTCGTGAACCCGGTCACGCAGCCGTCCTCCACACGGGCCCACTTGCAGTGTGTGCCGGGAAGCACGACGAGCGCCGACGTGGCAAGAGCCGGATCGCGCGCGAGCGCCCCGACGATCTGCGTCTCCTCCCCGCGCATCACGTCGGGGGCCGGCCCGCCCTGTAGCAGGCCGGGCACGAGATGAAGAAGGCCGCACTCCGACTCGAACGGCACGATGCCCGCTGCGATCGCATGCGCATCGGCCGGACATTCCACATACGGCACCTCACGCCAGCCCGTGCGGCTGCCCACCATTCCCGCGGCCAGCACGGGCACGCCGGGCCAGCGGTCTCGCCACTCGCCCACGACTGTTTCGAACGCCTCGGCGTATCCGCCGGCCGGCAGGTGCTGAATGCCCCAGGGCCGGGCCCGTCGCTCCACCACGATGCCATCGCCGTCGAGCAGATACGCCCGCAGCGCCGACGTGCCCCAGTCAAGGCCGACGAGGGCGGGTTCGGTGGATGTGTCAGCGCGCTGCGTCATCATTTTCGTCACGAAACCCGACTTCACCTTGACGATACCAGACGTTCATGGCGTGGCGGATTTGGCAAGAATTTCAGCGGATTCACACTGCCCGCGACGCGCTCAGTGCCCGCGGGCGGCGGCCCGGTATTTGAGCGGCGTCATGCCGGTCGTGCGCCGCATGAGCGTGGCCAGGTATTCGCCCGTGCCGAAGCCACTCGCATGCGCCACCTTCGGAATCGGCATGTCGGTCGTGGCCAGGAGGTGCTTTGCCCGTTCGAGCCGCACGCGGCGGATCTCGTCGGCTGGCGAGCGGCCGAGCGACTCCTGAAAAAAACGCTCCAGGCTGCGGCGGGCGATCGGCACCGCCTGGAGGATGTCTTCGACCTGGATCGGCTCGGTGGCGTGCTCGCGGATGAAGCCGAGCGCCTGCAGGAGCGCCGGATTTTGAATCAGCAGAGCGTCGGTGCTCTGCCGGGCGATGATCCCGATTGGAGGCACGAGGACGGGCGTCGATGGAACCGATTTCCCCTGCATCAACCGCTCGAGAAGCTCGGCTGCCGTCTCACCGATCTGCTCGGTGGCCACGCCGATCGCCGAGAGCTGCGGCAGACAGCACTCGCAGAGGAGGGGATCGTCGTTGCCCGAGAGCACGGCCACGTCTTCCGGCACGAGCAACCCCGCGAGCCGGCACGCGTGGATCACGGCCCTGCCCTGCGAATTGTTCCAGGTGAGCACGCCGACCGGCTTGGGAAGTTTCCGCAGCCACTCGAGGAGGGCGGTGGGAATATCGGCCACCTCGGGCCGGTCGCCGAGGGCCAACACATGGCAGGCGCAGCCCTTCTCGCCCAGCAGTGATGAAAACGCTTCCCGGTGCTCGCGCACGTACGACAGCTTTTGCAGCCCCACATAGCCGAAGTGCTTGAAGCCCCGGTCGAGGAAGTGCCTCGCGGCAAGCGCGCCGCTGGCAGCCACGTCGCTGCGGACGCTGGGCACGGAGGCAGCCCGCCCGGCGAGGGCGATGCTCGAGACGTTGACGACCGGCACGCCGACACGGAGCAGCGACTCAGCCGTCTTCGGAGTGGAGAGCCGCGCGATCACGCCGTCGCCCCGCCAGCCTGCGGGAAGGAGCCGCCCCTCCCCTTCCGGCTCCACTTGCAAGAGCCAGGGGCCGTGCTTGTGGGCGAACGCCGAGATCCCCTTGATGATCCCCCGGCCCCAGCCTGTCGCGGTGGACACGAGCACCGTCACCCGCGGAAAGGGAGCGGGCGGGTGCGTGGCAGGCTGGCGTTCGTGCGAATTCTGGGAGCGGCCCATCCGACCCCTTAGTCAAAATTGTTTTCCGAAGGCTCTGAGTATATCGCCCCCGCCAGCTGCGTGGCGCATTTCGGAAGATTTTCAACGCGATTCCGCCGCATGGCCGCGTGCCGCAGGTTGCGGCGTCTTTCCGCAGCCCCCGTGACGTTTTTGCGAAGAAAAAATGCGCAACCGGGCCGTAGAGCCGGCCCTTTTTTCGCACTAAGTTTCAACGGTGGTTTGTGGTGGAGGAACCCGTCCCGGAATATCCCATGCCCGTCGCACCCAACGTGATCACGCTCCGGCCATCGCGCAGCGCTCCGACACTGCGTGCATTGATCTGCGCGGTTGCCCTCGCCGCGCTGCATGGGACCGCGCTCGCACAGACGAGCGGCACGTGGACCAACACGGCCGGCGGCACGTGGGGGAATTCGTTGAACTGGTCGGGGGGCGCCGTTGCCAGCGGCACTGGCGCGTTGGCAAATTTTTCTACGCTCGACATCACGGGCACGCAAACGGTCACGCTCGACACAGCCACTGCACTTGGCAGTCTCACATTCGGCGATACGGCGACGAGCAGCACCGGCTCATGGGTGATTACGAGCGGCACCACGCTCACGCTCGCGGCCGGCAGCGGCACGACGCCCAGGATCACGGTGAGTGGAATGGGGGGCGGCAGCGTAATAATGAGCACCCGGCTGCTCGGCACCTCGGGATTCATCCTCAATGACTCCAATACCCCGAATCCAGGTACGCTGGTGCTGTCCAGTTCGAACGGGTTCACCGGGGGGGTGACAGTCATGGGTGGATCTCTTGGATTGGGCGCCGCCGGCGCCGTGCCAACCGGCAATTCGGTCGTGCTCGATGGTGGTGCCCTGCTCCGCAGCAGCACGCTGGCAGGAACTTTTTCGAATGCGATCTCGATCGGGGCGAACGGCGGTGAGATTCGGAATAGGGCTAGTGGGCAGTGGAACGTCGGCGGCGCTGTCACCGGCACAGGTAGTCTCATCCTGAATTCGAGTGGTGGCGGAGATATTATCTTCGGCAACGCATCGTCGACGTACACCGGCGGCACTCGGATTCTGGCTGGGAGCGGGATTGCGGCGGGGCAAGACGCAGCGTTCGGATCTGGCACGATTTCG
>Ga0315902_10011260_pt1 | contig 11753 bp, 7 predicted proteins | sample LakEriMetagenome_9_FD_203523 | JGI IMG/M metagenome (GOLD analysis project Ga0315902, IMG submission 203523) | Freshwater fungal communities from buoy surface, Lake Erie, Ohio, United States - Buoy 12 MA117 | ecosystem: Environmental > Aquatic > Freshwater > Lake > Lake biofilm | place: USA... | reverse complement strand
CGCAGGACAGAATCATTGCCTCCGTTTCCTCAGGAAAAGATACACTTGCCCTGCTGCCTACAGGCGGAGGAAAATCCATTTGCTACCAGGTGCCTGCATTATTAATGGAGGGTGTTTGCCTGGTGATTTCTCCACTGATCGCACTTATGGAGGATCAGATCCTGCAATTAAAACAACGAGGCATTCCTTGTGCTGTCATTCACTCCGGAATGTCCAGAGAACAAATTGATATAACCCTGGACAACTGCATTTACGGAAAAATTAAACTTCTGTATCTGTCACCTGAACGTATCCAAACAGAGATTTTTAAGGTGAGACTGGAAAAAATGAAAGTCTCTGTGATTGCAGTGGACGAAGCGCACTGCATATCGGAATGGGGTTATGACTTCCGGCCTTCCTACCTGAAAATTTCTGCCATCCGAGAGATACATCCCGGGGTTCCTGTTCTGGCACTTACTGCCTCCGCAACCGATCGCGTTAAAAAGGATATCATTTTAAGGCTTAAGCTGAACCGGCCTGAAATATTTCAGAGAAGCTTCGCAAGGGATAACATCAGCTTTGTTGTAAGAAAAACAGAGAATAAGGAAGCGGCCATGACCGAAATACTGAAAAGAGTAAACGGATCGGCCATCATATATGTGCGCTCAAGGAAAGGAACTAAAACCCTTTCCGCCTTTCTTGAACAGAAAGGTATATCCTCCACATGGTACAACGCAGGCCTTAATTTTGAAGAACGCTCCGCACGGCAGGAAGAGTGGATCCGGAATCGCAAACGCGTAATGGTCGCAACCAATGCATTCGGAATGGGAATAGATAAACCGGATGTCCGGACTGTGATCCACCTGGGCTTACCGGAAAGTCTTGAGGCTTATTATCAGGAAGCCGGACGCGCAGGACGCGACGGCGTTCGATCTTATGCCGTCCTGCTTTTTAATGAGTCAGACCTCAACTCCCTGGCAGCAAACACCAAAGAGTCCGGTTCTGACCCCGAATTCCTGAAAAAAATATATCAGGCTCTGGCAAATCATTTTCAGCTTGCAACCGGTGCCGGTGAAGGTGTTGCATTTCCATTTGACCTTGAGGAATTCTGTACAAGATTCTCACTCAAAAAAAATCAGGTCCACCTCGCAATCCGCAGACTGGAAGAATGCGAACTGATACAGCTGGATGAAAGATTTTACAGACCCGCCGTAGTAAGGATACTGACAGATAAGGTAAAACTTTATGAATTTCAGATAGCCAACGAAAAGTTTGAGCCGCTGATCCAAACGCTTCTGAGGACATACGGTGCATCACTATTTTCTGACTTCACGCCTGTGTCTGAAGCACGGCTGGCCACCCCTGTCGGGGAAACCATTCGGTCAGTAAAGAGCATGCTGAAACATCTCGCGGAACTTAAACTGATGGATTACAGGGAGTCTTCAGAATTACCAATGCTGACCTGGCTTACACCAAGATGGGATGCCGCAAAAATTCCGTTAAATACAGAAGAACTCAAACGGCGGGTCCGCATCAGAGAAGAAAAATCAGATGCCATGATTCACTATGCCCGGCAGGAAAAAGATTGCAGGCAAAAAGTGATGCTGGAGTACTTCAACGAAAAACTGCCGGCCAGATGTGAAATCTGTGATAAATGTCTCGACGAGAAAAAAAGAAAGGACAAAACCAGATGGAACTCATTTACCGAGCAAATACTGAATCTGCTGCAAAATCGTCCAATGAGTCTTGATGAGCTTGAATCCGAAATTACGCCGGCAGACCATAACCTGTTCACAGAAGTGATCCGTGAATTACTTGAAGACAGAAAAATCCGCTACGACGAATTCTGGGTAGTTCACCTGAATTCCTGAACCCTGACTTTAATCCTGCAGTGCTTTTACTCCCGGAAGTTCTTTGCCCTCAAAATATTCCAGTAAGGCACCGCCGCCCGTTGAAACATAACTTACCTGGTCCTGGAGTCCGAAAGCTGCAACGGCTGCCGCAGAGTCCCCGCCGCCAATCAGCGAAAATGCACCTGCCTTTGTAGCTGCTGCAACTGCCTCAGCAACCTTTTTGGTACCGTTTGAAAACGCTTCCATTTCAAAGACACCCATCGGACCATTCCATAAAATTGTTTTGGAGGCAGCAATCACAGAACAAAAATCCGAAGTTGCCACAGGGCCAATATCAAGCCCCATCCATCCGTCCGGAATAGATTTATTACCGGCAATGTTTGTATTCGCAGCAGCATCAAACTTGTCTGCAATTACAGAATCGGAAGGAAGATGCAGCGTTACGCCTTTTGCTTTGGCCTTTGAAATAAGTTCAAGTGCGAGATCAAGTTTATCTGCTTCAACCAGAGAGTTTCCGATACTTCCGCCCATCGCTTTAAAAAATGTATAGGCCATGCCACCGCCAATGATCAGATGATCCACCCGACTCAGAAGTTGCTCAATGATGAGAATCTTATCAGAAATTTTAGCACCTCCCATAATTGCGGTAAACGGACGCTCAGCATTTTGAAGAACTTTCTCAGCATTTTCAACCTCTGCCGCCAGAACATATCCCGCGCATTTTTCCTTAAAATATTTCGCAACAATGGTGGTAGAGGCATGTGCACGGTGCGCAGTGCCGAATGCATCATTCACATATATGTCACCATGACCGGAGAGCTTTTTGGCAAAATCATCATCTCCCTTTTCCTCCTGCTTGTAAAACCTGAGATTCTCCAGCAACAAAACCTGCCCGGGTTTTAACGCGGCTGACATGGCAAACGCCTCCGCTCCAATACAATCACCGCCAAATAAAACTTTAACACCAAGCAGCTCCTCTGTCTTTGAGATGGTATGCTTAAGGGAATATTTTTCTTCAGGCCCCTCCTTTGGCCTTCCAAGATGGGACATCAGAACACAGCTCCCGCCGTCGGCCAAAATCTTTTTTATGGTTGGAATGGTGGCACGGATACGGTTGTCGTCCGTAACATTGAAAGATTTGTCAAGGGGAACATTAAAATCAACACGGATTAAAGCTCTTTTCCCGTTGAAATTGACCTGATCAATTGTTTTCATCCTGATGAATGTTGGTTAGGTGTGTGCAAATACGACGCGCAAGTATAGGCGGATGAAACAAAAATTACAAGATTGCAGGCTATAAGCACACAAGATCAAATGACGAAAAAGGAAAAGGCTGCTGACATAAAAAAAATGCTTGACAGGCTCTACCCCGAAGTTGAGCCCCCGCTTCATCATAAGGATGCCTATACGCTGCTTATATCTGTTTTGCTATCCGCACAATGTACCGACGAACGCGTTAATAAAATCACTCCGCTTTTATTCAGCAAAGCGGATAATCCATATGATATGGTCAAAATGACCGTGGAGGAAATTCGCGAAATCATTAAACCCTGCGGATTATCACCGATGAAATCAAAGGGGATCTATGGACTGTCAAAAATTCTGGTTGAAAAATACTCAGGTAAGGTTCCTGATTCCCTGGAGGCATTGGAGGAATTGCCTGCAGTAGGGCACAAAACAGCCTCGGTTGTAATGACTCAATGGTTTGATGTTCCGGCTTTTCCGGTTGATACCCACATACACCGGCTTGCAAAACGATGGGGACTTTCGGAAGGTAAATCAGTGGAACAGACTGAACAGAATCTGAAAAAATTATTTCCTGAAAAAGACTGGAAGAAACTCCATCTTCAGATTATCTATTTTGGCCGTGAATATTGTCCCGCACGAAGTCACAACTGGAAAACTTGTCCCGCCTGCTCGAAATATTCAAGTCCCGCACTTCAAAAACGGGCAGCTAAAAAATCCGGTCATTAGGGTATCAGACTGGCGATGTGCTCAGCATCGATGTTGATGTCATCCTCACCGATTTCATCAAAAGGATTTTCAAGATGATCCTGAATGTTATCAAGACTCACCAGAATAAAACTGTAAAGCACCGGCATCACATATTCCAGATGCGCATCAAATTCCTTCACTGTGCTCGCAAAGTACGGACCATAAATTATTGGAAACAAATAAATGAAAACCTTTGAATAGGAGCGGAGTGTAACGGGGGTTCGGTAATTATGAATCACCTTCATGTTATCAAAGGCAATAATGATCTTGCTTACATACTGACTGATTCTCGAAATTTCTCCGCTTTGCACACCAAGATGTCGCAACTCCATAGTCAGCCCCGACAATCTTGAAAATAACTCATACATTTTTCGTTCATTCGCTCTCCACTCAGGTCGGTTTTTACTGTTAAAAACAACCCGCATCATTTCAACCATCTCCTTAATCAGATCTCTGGTACGCTGCGGCAATTCTGATTGCTTTTCTGAAGACCAGTCCCGGGCAGCATAATAGATGGCAATGGCATGTCCCTTAAAATCAGAGTATCGCTGCAGGGCAGTTTCACGCCTGGAAAAAGCCGAGCCAATTGAAAAAACAACCGGAAAGACAATGGCAACACCCACCAGCATGTCAGGAAACTTGGCGGTCAGACCATATTTATGACAGATATATGTGCTGATAATGGCAAGACCTGTGATGATCAGCGTCTTGTAATTAATGATCTGAGTGAAACTGCGGATTAATCTTGTCATGGTTACGGGTTGGTTTTCGGAATAAAAATTAAGCCCATTTAGATTCAAAAAAAACTGTTTCATGGCACAGATTCCCAAAGAATCTCAGGGGCCATCTGCGGTATCAGTTCACAAAAGATTTTATTATAATTGCATCCTGTTTTCCTCGAAATCGTTGAAAAAACGACGTTTTCAAGGATTACCGGGATTCGGGGTGTAGCGCAGCCCGGTTAGCGCATCACGTTAGGGACGTGGAGGTCGGATGTTCGAATCATCTCACCCCGACCAAAAAAACCTTATCCGGAATTCCGGGTAAGGTTTTTTGTTTTCAGAATTTCTTGAACAGTTGTTTTTCAGATCAGGTCCTGAATTCGCTGTTTTGAAACATTACAACTTAGCAATCGTTTTAAACGTTCTGTCTCTGATTAAACCGAAAGATGCCGATCAATTTAAAAGAGGTGATTAAAATCCTGAGCATCTTATTCATGGTCCTCATTGCAGAATCTGCAAAGGCACAGCTTACCCTGGTCACAGGAAAGGAAAAATCAGCCATGATAAAAATGGAGGAGAAAAAGTGGTCAGAGGCCAGACAAATACTCCAGTCCGTCATCAGGAAAGACTCCTCCTCCATTGAAGGACTTTACGGATTTGCCGTGTATTATTCAAAACCTGCCAATCCGAAATTTTCCCCCGACACGGCAAAAATCTTTTTGCAACGAACTAAAAAGGCATTCAAAAATACAGATCAGAAAAGCAGGGAAAAACTTTCCCGTTTTCCGGTCACGGAAGTCATTTTAAATAATCTGAAATCAGATATTGACAGCGCCGCATTTCAGATTGCGATGCAGAAAAATAACCTTGAATCATTATCCCACTTTATCAGAACTTATCCCGATGCCGCACAGATTACGGGCGCGCGTTTAAAACGTGACTCACTGACTTTTTCATTGGCATCACGAAAAAATACAGCATTGGCCTATAGCCAGTATATCAGTCAATGGCCACAGTCCCACCTCAAGTCTGTTGCTGCTGAAAAATTTGATGAGTTGAATTTCAGGGAAAAGACAGCATCAGGATCTCTGAAAGATTATGAAATTTTTTATTTGAAATTTCCAGAAAGCAAATGGCGTAACATGGCTATGGAAAAAATATTCCGGTTATCAACATTTGACGGGCAGGTGGATTCCTTTAAAAATTTTTATGAAAAATTTCCTGAAACAGACCAGGCATTAATCGCCCAAAAGATCAATCGCTACCGAAATGCAGATTATGGCAGCGGGCAATGGATTCCGGTAGCCAATAGTAAGAAAATCGGCTTTATCAGCTTTGAAGGAAAAATTCTCGTAGCCCCGGCATTTGACTCCCTTAGTTATGAGCTTGCATGCAGTGAGGAACAAAACGGCCCTATAATACTTCCCGATGGCATCTACGCCAGGACCGGTAAAAGACTTGCCTCCGGAAATTTCCGATCCGGCAAAATCGTCGGATCAGGATTTATTTTTCTGACTACTACCGGTGGAAATAATGAACTGGTCCATGAGTCCGGCTGGAAGCCTTTTGGAGAAGGGCTTTCAAATGCCACACTCATTGCGAACCGCTTCCTTGCTATTAAGGAAAAAGGGAAATGGTCACTTTCAGGACTGAATGCACAATCAATCCTGCCAAACGAATATGACAGCATTTTTCAGATTGGATCAATTGCCGTTTTCAAAAAGGCAGGAAAATTTCAGCTCGTTCCGGAAAACGAAATCATTGCATTGGCAAATGGAAAAGCAGCTGCCCGCGTGGTCGAACAGATTTATCCTGTTGGCCATGATTACATCAGAATCCAACTGGCAGGAATGGAGGAAATTCTGAATCTTAATCTGGAAACAGTCATTCCGCTTGACAGGCATTCCGTGAAGCTTACCCCTGCCGGTTTTGTGATTGAAAAAAATAAAAATCTCCGGCTCACAGACTGGCCGGCCTTGAAAAATAAAACCATTCGTAAGATTGAGTTTCCGGAACCCTGGATGAAAACGGTGTCTGAATACGGCCTGGGACTTTATTTTTTACCTGATAAATCAGAAGCCATTGAAAACGCCGACAGCATTTGGTTTAATGGACGTTTTGCATTTGCCCGAAAACAAGATTCAATCACCTTGTTTACACCCCTCCAACAAAAAGTAACGTTTGGCAGAGAAGATGAAATTAAATTTCTGGCAACCCCGGACTCAGGACTGTTCTTTCTGGTTAAAAAGAAAACTTCCCTCCTGCTTTTTGATGCACTGAGCGGAAAAAAAATCGTAACCGGCGCCTACACCAATATCAATCCGGTCAGCAAAGAATATTTCACTGTCCTGCGTAAAAATAAAACCGGACTTATAAATCGCAGAGGAAAAGAACTACTGACTGCCGATTACGATGCCATGTTATACCAGAACGGCTGGTTCAGTTTGCTGCGGGAGAAAAAATTTGGCGGCTATCATCCTGCTTCCGGAAAAATTATAAAACCTGTTTACGATGCAGGCCTTATTCCATATTCAGAAGACATCATCCTTGCCCGAAAAAATAAAAAATGGGGCATCGTTGATCTGAAACAAAAGCCTGAAAAAACCTCTTTTTTGTTTGATGAAGTCAAGTATGTCAATGACAGCCTCGCCCTGGTAAGAAAAAATCAAGTCTGGTCTATGCTAAAAATATACACAGGCGAAACCATAGCAGAGGGAATAGCTGACTGGAATCCGGTTGAAAACGGAGAACGAATCATTTTTAAATCCGGCGGACTCTATGGTATGATAAGCCCTTCGATTGGTATTATCATTAAACCACGATTCACTGAAATCATCTGGATGTCTGATGATAAGAGAAGCCTGTTCATTGGCCTTGGCCCGGCAACAAATAATATGATCCCTGTTGAATACTTCAACCGGCACGGACTGATACTTCAGAAATTCATTACCGCAGAAACGATGCTGGACTTAATCCTCTGCGATAACTGAAGATTTCCTGTAAAAATGTATTATTGCGTCATTAAACATGCACTATGAAAAAGTGTTTTAATCTTTTGCTTGTCATCCCGTTTTTTGTGAGCGCTCAAACCGGCAAACCAAAAGCAGTTATCGGCATTGTTGTTGATCAGATGCGACAGGAGTACCTGTACCGCTTCGCACCTAAATACGGTGATGGCGGTTTTAAAAGACTGATGAACCAGGGGTTCATGGTTAAAAACGCACATTATAATTATATACCCACCCTCACAGGTCCCGGACACGCAGCTGTTTACACAGGAGCAACACCGTCTGTAAATGGTGTGATCGGTAATGAGTGGTATGAAAGAAGCGAATCAAAAACCGTAAACTGTGTTGAAGACCGGCGTTTTGCACCGGTAGGAACTGCCACAGCCGGTCAGGGAATGGTTTCTCCTTTCCGGATGCTGAGCACAACCGTGACGGATGAACTTAAATTATCCACACAAGGTCAGGCCAGGGTTATTGGAATTTCCATTAAAGATCGTGGCGCAGTTCTTCCTGCAGGCCATATTCCCGATGGAGCCTTTTGGTATGACGGCAGCACCGGAAATTTTATTTCAAGCACTTATTATAAGCCGGGGCTTCCAATGTGGGTTGAGCAATTCAATCAACTGAAGCTCGCAGATAAATACCTTTCAAAGGAATGGAATACGCTGCTGCCAATCGGATCATACACAGAATGTGGTCCTGATAATTCCAGGACTGAATCCATCATGCGTGGAAAAGACAAACCTGTTTTCCCCTACAACCTGCCTGAACTCAGGAAAGCAAATGGTGACCTCGATCTGATCACGCGCACTCCGTTCGGTGATGATTTACTTACAGACCTGGCTAAAGCAGCTATTGACGGAGCTGAAATAGGCAAAGATGCCATAACCGATTTCCTGGCTATTTCCTATTCAACTCCTGATCTGATTGGCCATGCCATGGGACCAAACTCGGTTGAAGTGATGGATACCTATCTGAGACTTGACAGGAACATTCAGGATCTGCTCAGCACACTGGATAAAAAAATCGGAGCAGGCCAGTACATTGTTTTCCTCACCGCCGACCATGCCGTAGCAGATATCCCTCAGGATCTGATATCAATAAATATTCCTGCAGGATATTTCAACTCGCTTGATGTGGAAAAAGGACTGCAGGAGCATCTTCAAAAATATTTTCCGGGTCAGAATCTTATTGAGGACATCAGCAATAATCAGGTTTATCTGAACCCGTCAGCATTTCCTGAAGAACCAAAATCAGGAGGCCTTAATTTTATGGTTGCCTCTGAAGTGGTGGCTCAGTTCCTCCGTTCAGCAGACGGAGTTGCTGAAGTATTCACCAAAACACAATTGTTGAACATTACACCGGCGGGCAATTCCGTTCAGGACTTGCTTGCACGTGGAATGAATTTCAAAAGATCAGGAGACATCGTATTTACACTCAAACCGGGATGGAGCTGGGCCGGTGGCGCAAGAGCCAATCACGGAAGCGGACACACTTATGATACGCACATCCCCATGTTATTCTACGGAAAGGGAATAAAACATGGCGTGAGTTATAAATATCATTCCGTTACGGACATCGCGCCTACCATTTCCGCATTGCTTGATATCAAAATGCCAAATGGATGCTCAGGGCAGCCGGTAGAAGAATTATTTCACTGACTTTTTCCGGAGTCACGCTCCAAAGGATGACCTCCGGACTGGTTTCTCAGAGCAGCGACGACTTTTCCTGAAAGTGTATCCTGCTGATGCGATCTGTATCGGGTCAGCAAGGCCATCGTAATCACCGGTGCCGGAATTCCAAGTTCAAGCGCAGTTTCAACTGTCCATTTGCCTTCGCCTGATGAATTCATTACGCCCCGGATGGATGACAGATCCGGTTCTTTTTCAAAGACCTGTTGAGTAAGCTTGAGAAGATAACTTTCAATTACCGAACCTCCATTCCATGTTTTCAAAATGGCAGCAAGATCAAGATCAGGATTGAACTTGTGGACAAGTTCAACTCCTTCGGCAATGGCCTGCATCATCCCGTATTCTATTCCGCAGTGAATCATTTTCACAAAGTGCCCGTTGCCCGACTTCCCACAGTACAACACTCCATCCGGGGCCGAAATAGACCTGAATAAATCGGAACAATACTCAAACGCACCGGAGAAACCGCCTACAGTTGCTGAAATGCCGTTCAATGCCCCGTCCAGGCTGCCGCTCGTACCGCAATCCAGTAAATGAATTCCGTTGCGATCAAGTTCTTCCGATCTGGCAATAGTTTCCTTATAATAAGAATTACCACCATCAATTATGATATCGTCAGCACGCAAATGATTCTTGAGATTTCCGATGATTACATCAACTGCATTACCTGCAGGAACCATCATCCAGATTACCCGGCGGCCGGTAAGAGCATCCGCCAGTTCCCCTACAGATCCGGCTGTACGGATGCCATGGGTGCGGATTTTTTCCATCGCCGACTTACTGATGTCAAAGGCGATGACTTCGTGATTGTTCCTTTTGAAATTGAGGGCCAGGTTGTAGCCCATTTTTCCAAGTCCGATCAGTCCGATTTGCATATACCGGTAAGGTTCAGGTAATCCTAAAAGTAGAGGATTATTCCGTTAACTCGCAACCAAAAAAAATCCCCTTTCGGGGATTATATCAATTTTGAGGATTTTAAATCAACGCTTGAGAAATTTCCTGGTCACCTTAAGCCCGCTTTTATCATTGCGGACCGCCAGAAGGTAGTAGCCGGAAGGTAGATCCCTTACCCTGACCCTGAGCTCATAGTCGTCCACCATTTCCGGTTCAACAGTGATTTCATTACCTATGATGGTATATATAATCAGGCTGGATTGTCTGGCCTCGGGTTTTTCAAAAATAACGGAAATAGCCTCGGTAGCAGGGTTAGGAAATAATACAACTGATTTAACAGGATCAACAGAGGAAGTAAAAAACTCAGTTTTCTGAGCATAAATGCACCCGGAATAGCCAAGAATCAAAACCAGGATTATACCTCTGAACATAACAATACCTTTAACGAAAAACCTGCAGGAAAGGTTCCCTCGTTTTCAGACTGACGGATTCAACTAAGGTTTAATCCACGCTGCCGGAATGGCATCAGTTATGTCCCCGGCCATGATAGGATGGACACCCCCTGAGGCAATTTCACCAGCCTTTCCATGCAGAAAAACGCCGGCGAGGACAGAGGTTTTAATACTATTTCCCTGAGAAAGAAAAGACAAAATTATACCTGTAAGCACATCTCCGCTGCCTGCGGTTGCCATAAATGGATTACCCGTAGAGTTGAAAAATACCTGTCCGTCAGGAAAGGCAACAGAAGTACGGGCACCCTTGAGAACAACTACTGCCCTGGTTTCCGCTGAAAACTCCTTCAAAATTCTTAGCCTGTCAAAGTCATCTTTCCATGGTCCTGCCAACCTGCGAAACTCCCCCGGATGCGGTGTTAATATTGTCTGTGAATTCAGCAATTGTTTATACGCTGAATTGGAGGCTATCATATTCAGGCCATCCGCATCAATAACAACCGGTACGACAGCCTCTTCAAGTAAACGGATCAGACATTTTTCAGTGTCCCTTGCAGTTCCTGAGCCGGGACCGAAGGCAATGGCCGTGTAGGGATTAAGGTCAGGCAACTCCGTAATTATTCTGTCTGCTGAATCCGCATGAACCAATGCCTCCGGAACAGCAGTTTGCATAATCCCGTATCCGCAACCGGGTACAGCAGCTGTAACTTTTCCTGCGCCGGATTTTAAAGCTGACCTTACAGAGAGGATTGCCGCACCCATCATTCCGTGGCTGCCGGCCATTATTAGTCCATGACCAAAATTCCCTTTATGCGCATTGACCACTCTTGGGCTGAACACAGTTCCAAAATCATCAGCTCCTGAAATAAAATAATTTGTGTCAATAGATTTCTCAAAATCAGCATCCAGACCAATATCAAGGATTGTAAGCTTTCCTGTATAATTCAGACCGGCCGGTAACAAAAATGAAAGCTTAGGTGCCTGAAAGGTTACCGTATGATTTGCCTGCACCACCGGCCATGTCGTAACACTATCCGAAAGCAAGCCTGAGGGGATATCAACCGATACAATTTTCCTGCCGCTTGAATTGATTACATCAATTGCCCCGGCAAATATATCCTCCGGCTGGCGCGTCAAACCTGTGCCAAATAAAGCATCA
>Ga0315902_10011253_pt1 | contig 11756 bp, 7 predicted proteins | sample LakEriMetagenome_9_FD_203523 | JGI IMG/M metagenome (GOLD analysis project Ga0315902, IMG submission 203523) | Freshwater fungal communities from buoy surface, Lake Erie, Ohio, United States - Buoy 12 MA117 | ecosystem: Environmental > Aquatic > Freshwater > Lake > Lake biofilm | place: USA... | reverse complement strand
ACAGTTTTGGTTTAATAGGCATGTTGGATTATCTATCCCATTAATCGCTATACAATATAATGAGATACATATTACTGTTAATTTTAATCCGGCAGAGATGTTAGCAGTGAGAGATAGAAACTTCGATATATCTAAAATTAGTATTAAAAATGCTAGTTTATTAATAGATTATGTATATCTAGATACAGAAGAAAGACGGAGATTTGCACAAGTCGGACATGAATATTTAATAGAGCAATTACAATGGAACGGATTAGAAAAAATTAATGAATCATCTAAGAGATATAGATTGGATTTTAATCATCCTACTAAAGAGTTGATATGGGCGTCTCAAAATAAAAATTATATAACTGGCCGTAGTTTTGTTTATTATTCTAATAGTAAATGGGATATTATCGCAGGATGTAAATTAATATTAAACAGTAGTTTAGCACTTTATAATGATCCTAGTAATTTAGTAGGTGGAATTTGGATAGAAGTAGCGCCTAATACTATTCAGAGTGTAGGTAAGATAAATATTAATAATTTATTTTCTAGTTCTGTTTGGGTTAATAATAATAGTTTGATACTGGGTGATTATGGAATAACAGATCAAATATATGCATATATCACTGTAGACATCAACGGCAATATAAATATCAATAAAGTAGAAACTAGTCTTACTATTAGAGACTTTAGTATCCCTACAGATTCTACAGGACTAATTGATACTAGATTTAATTCTAATGATGTTATAGTATATATTCATAATAATTATGGATTATTAATAGATGGGACTATAAATCCAGTTCATTCTGGATTATTACAGTTAAATGGACATGATAGATTTGATAAAAGAGAAGGTGTTTGGTTTAATTATGTACAACCTCAAATGTATCATACTAATACTCCAGTGGATGGAATTAATGTTTATTCATTTTCTATACAACCAGAAGAACATCAACCTAGCGGAACTGCTAATTTATCTAGAATAGATTATACTGATTTGATATTATGGTTTAACGATCCGACCTATAATAATAAAGTGCCTCAGTTAGATATGTATAATAATGAAAATAAATTTTGGATATTTGGTGTTAATTATAATATATTAAGGATAATGAGTGGTTTAGCTGGTCTTGCTTACACTCAGAATTAAAAAAAATTGATATTTGATAATCTATTAAATCTTATTATATTATCATCATATTATAAATGGGTGTTATATTTACTATAATCAATATGATGAAGAATCAAATATTTGAACATAATAATATTGAACCGGAGCAAGATAATCTTTTATCTACCTCTATGTTAGATCCAGATAAGAATGAAAAGATTCAACAAAAATTAGATTATAGTAGAGAAGAATACTTAAAAGTTGTTGATAATGATAGTTTATCTTTAGAACATATTAATAGATATAGTAATAATTTAATTAGAGATATAGAAAATATATCTGGAGTATCTAAGAGTAATATAAAAATGGATGATAATACTCTAGTATTAATTAATAATAAAAAGTATATATTAAAGGAAGGGGATAGTTTAATAATAGGTAGATCTAATCTGTTATTAGATCATTCGAACGGGATATATATCCCGGAATATTTTAAACCATATAGAATATCTAGAATACATGTTATTCTTCTAATGATTAGTGATATAATATTTGTTATAGATACTGGTTCATATAATGGAGTTAGGACGATCAGTCGATCAGATAAAACAAAAGAACTAGAACATTCAACTAAAGAAAACCGGAATATTTTAAAATTTCATATATCAGAGAGAGCCGATATGATAATAGGTAAGTATGAGTTAATAATTATAGGTGGTGGAGTAAAAAGATATAATTTTTGTAGAAAAAGAAAGCATTCAGAAATATAAGAATTTTTTTGTATAATTTTTTAAGATTTTTTTTAATTTTTAAAAAATTTTTTTATATTCTTATAGTATATTACAATATGGCTGGTGGATTAATGCAATTAGTCGCTTATGGCGCACAAGACGTATATTTAACTGGTAACCCTCAGATTACTTTTTTTAAAGTAGTTTATCGAAGACATACTAACTTCTCTATTGAAGCTATCGAGTTACCTCTTAACGGAAACCCTGATTTTGGTCGTCGATCAACCGTTACAATTACTCGTAACGGAGATTTAATTACTAGAATTTACTTAATGGTTACTCTTCCTGAGTTAAGTGGATCATCATCCGAGTCCAAGTTTGCTTGGGTTAGACGAGTTGGTCATGCTCTCTTATACTCAGTTGAAGTAGAGATTGGTGGTTCTCAAATTGATAAACAATATGGTATCTGGTTAGATATTTGGTGGGAACTTGCCAGACATGCTGGCGACGGAGAACGTGGATACTTCAAGATGATTGGAGATGTTCCTGAATTAACTTCATATGACTCTGCCACTAAGCCTCAATATTTATTATTTGTTCCTCTTAAGTTTTGGTTTAACAGACATGTTGGTCTTGCTCTTCCATTAATTGCTCTTCAATATCATGAAGTTCGTCTTAACTTCGAGTTTAGAAATGTTGATCATTTACTCGTTGCTAATCCTTACTTCTTAAAGCACGATGCCAAGAATATCTCTATGCAAGATGTTCAGATCTTAATCAACTACATTTATTTAGATTCTGAGGAGCGTCGTCGATTTGCTCAAGTTGGTCATGAGTATTTAATTGAACAGTTACAATTCACTGGTGAAGAATCTGCTCAAACTAACACCGGTAAATACCGATTAGACTTCAATCATCCTACTAAGGAGTTAATCTGGGCTGTCCGCAACGGTAACTTTATTACTGGTAAATTTTTCTTGTATTACACTAATCAAGAAGATTGGTCATCTATCTTAGATGAAGCTGCCTGCAAGATTTTATTAGACTCTGTTGTTTTACTTCCTGGATCTATCTGTGATGTCGATCAATATGGTAATCCTCATGTTGTTTCTCCTGGAGATGAGCCTCCTCATGAAGGAGACTGGGAGCCATTTTCTCCAGAGGATAGTGGATATACCAAGAACGGAAAGGTCTTTGTATGCAATCAATGCCCTGATAAATGCTTATGGGTTAATACCAGTTCTCTTAAATTAAAGGTTAATTCTAAATATGTCTTAACTGATATGATTTATGCTGATATTCATGTTGATAAGCACTGTAACGTTAAAGTTACAAATGTTAAGACCGATTTAACTGTTCGTGATTTATCCTTCCCTGTTGATGAGATGTATGATACTCGTTACAACAGATCAGATGATGTCAGTGTTTATCAATTTGATAACTATGGTGTTATGATTGATGGTACTGGTAACCCTGTTCAATATGGTCTTTTACAGTTGAATGGTCATGATCGATTTGATCGTCGTGAGGGTGCCTACTTCAATTATGTCCAACCTGATGAATGCCACACTAACACACCTGCCGATGGTATTAACGTCTATTCTTTCGCTCTCCTCCCTGAACAACACCAACCTAGCGGATCTGCCAACTTGTCTCGTATTGATAACACTCAATTGAACTTGTGGTTTGCTGATCCTACTGCTATTAATGGACTCCCGCCTCTTAATTATTTGAATCCCGATAATAAGCTTTATATCTTCGATTTAAATTACAATATACTCAGGATAATGTCGGGAATGGGTGGTCTTGCATATTCGAGTTAAATTAGGAATTATTGAGAGTATATTAAGCGTTTTTTATACTTATTATATATATTTATTAATATCTATAATACGTATTACACGATAAATGATGATATTCCGTAATAAAAACCACCCTATAATATATATAACCGATGCCTCGATGTATATAATGTAATAAGCGTTTTTATAACTTAATAATATCGCCTGGTTTAATTAATCGATAATTTAGTAATAAAAACCATCACATAAAATATACCCAACGGGTATATACATATATTTTTTAGTAGCGTTTTTATAACTTAATATATTATCCAGTTTAACCGACTGAATATTTTGTAAAAAACCACAATTACAATTTATCTTAAAAAGTAATAGATAAAAATTAATATAATATTTATCTATCGAAAGAAATTTATTCGGATTATTATTCATTATCAGATTTATTAGTCTTTTTATTTTTTTCTTTTTTTTGAAGATAATAAATTTTATTTCTTAAATTTTTACTAGCTTTAACTTCATCTGCAGTTAATTTTTTTCTAGGTAAGCCAATTTTTTCCATATCATATTGTTTAGGTGGTTTTCCTTGTTCTACTCTCTTTTTATTTTTATATGCTAAATTAGCTATTCTTGCGTTACGTAATTTTAACTCTGGATCTATTTTAGGACGTCCTCTGGATGCTTTTTTATCTTGATTACTTGGCGTCATAATTTCTGGTTCTTCTTTTTTAGTAGGATGTTTTAATATTAAGTCATCATCCGAGTTAGTATCTTCTTCTTTTTCACATATCGATTTTTTTTGAATATTTTGATTAGTTTTTTTTAAATCATCAAAATATTTAACAGCTTTATCGGCATCTTTTTTATCTAGAACACTCAGTTTAATAATTTCTGGTTCTTCTTTTTTAGTAGGATATTTTAATATTAAATCATCATCCGAGTTAGTATCTTCTTCTTTTTCACAAATCGATGTTTTTTTAATATTCTGATGAGTTTTACTCAAATTATCCAAATATCTAGTAGATTCATCTGCATCCTTTTTATCTAAATTAATTAATTTAATAGGTTCGGGTTTTTCTTTTTTAGTACGATATTTTAAGTTAAACTCTTCATCCGAGTTATTATCTTCTTTTTCAGGCGTTGCTTCACATTCATCGGTACTAAGTAGATCATATCCATCAAAATCTTTATCTTTTATCAATTCTTCTACATTTATATCTTTATCTTCATCATTTAACTTGATACCATCGTATTTCTCCTCATTAACTTCTATGTCTTCGTTGTATTTTTTATAAAATTTATTTTTCATATTTTTACGTCCAAATATATCATTATCATCTTTTTCATCAATATATTTTTCAGATAAATAATCAGTTAATTTTATAGTAGGATTAACATTCGGATTTACTGAGTCGAAAAATCTATTATATTTTGTATTATAATCATCATCTAAGATACAATTCTTTTTATTCATGAACATATATATCCTATATAATTTTTCGATTAAATCAGATAATTCATATGCGCATTTCATACGATTACAATCGCCACAACACGCTCTACAGTTTTGTTTGATATAACATACTTTAGTATTAACTCTATCTATTCCATTTATATGAGTTTCACTATTTTCTTTATGGCATATATAACATTTTTCTCTTTTAATTAAATCATATTCCTCTCTAGTTAAATATGATTTATGATTTTTTTTAGCTTTAATAAAAGTAGTATATCCTTCTGGAATATGTTCATTAAATAATTCTGGATATAAATTACCGTTAAAAAAACCATGAGTTGTTAAAATATGTTCAGCGATTAATAAAAATTCAAAATCATTCCATCTACCACCTTTCATAAAATTACACATTCTACAACAACTAACAGAATTTTCAAGAGTATAATCACCATCGCTATCTCGACGATCTATTCCATGTAGATTAGTTCTCAATCTAGGTAGTTCCCCACAGTAATAACAATTATCGTTACTCAATCGTATAATATCTTCTTCTGTTAGGTTAAATCGCACATTTCTTTTTTTTGCATTTATTTTATAATAACGCATCTTTTTACCTAATATAACTCCTTCCTTTCTTTTAATTTCTTTCATTAACTCAGGATTATTTTTAATCCATTCTGATACTTTTTCAGATGATTTATCATACATATCATCTAATCCAACTATTTTTCTTAATTTTTCGCGATATACTTTTGAATATATAGATGAGTTACCAGGATGATCTAATCTATATTGTTTTCTCATCTCTCTAACTCTTTGTTGTTTTTCATATATAGTATAATCACGATTAGACCTATCTCTTGTACGATCAAATTCTCTTAATTCTAATATACAGCGTTTACATTTATGACTAATGTCGTTTTTAGACGTAAAACATTCATTAATTGGACTATGATAACCACAATTAATACATCTAAGATACCCTAATATAGGCAATCGTATATCATTATTAGTACTATTGTAAAATTTATCTAATTCCTCTATGTTTTTTAGATCTTCGATAAATAATAATAATTTTTTATGTTGTGCTGCGCTTATATTATCTTTTATATTTTTTAGATATCCAGTAAATTCATCTGGTTCGATATTAATATATTTATATACCATATATTTATTCAATCCTTGTTTTTTTGCATATCTTGCATTATCTTTTTGTCTATCAGATTCTCTACATTTATCACATTTCATATTTTTATAATCAGGTGGTAACATAATTCTACACCCTCTTATATAATTTACGCATGCTTTCATACCTTTACTTTTAACATATACCTTAAATACTTCAGATTGATTATGATATTTGCAATAATCTTTACCATTTATAACTAGGTCGGTACATTTTATTTTTGTATTTGTATCTTCGTAAATACACATTTTAATTTTAGAATTTTCTGGATCTATCATACCTTTTTGATCGTGCTTATCGCTAGTTTTAGTATCTTTTGAATATACTTGATCATTACCTTTTTTATTTTTTATATCAATACAATTATTACATGGTACAATAGTTTTATACCTACATTTATGACATTTAGTTAAATTAGATAGTTGTTCTTCTGTATAATTTATCATATATTGATGTTGCCTACAATATTCAGTACCATTAATTTTATCTCTTACACATGGCATTGATTCTTTAGTTTCACCATTACATTTTTTACCATCTTTTTGTTGGTTTCTAAGTGTTTTAGTTGCAGTTAAACAGTTATCACATTTTTTAGTTTCACAAAAATGAAAATGTTTACAACCGGAGCATATTTTAGAATCCGTAGATTTACTATTAATTTTATCAATCTGTTCTTTAGTAAAATTATTAAAATATGCATGATGCTCACAATATCCGCGATCATCTAAATCTTGTCCGATAATACATTGTTTACGAGTTCCAGTAATGCCCTTGCACTGATTCCTATTCTTATTCATGGCCATTTTGATATTATATATTAGATATATTAAGGACTTAGATCTCTAACGATTAAAAAATCAATTTTTTTTAATTAAAAAAAATTGATTTAAATTATTTCTTTTTATTCTGTTGATAATATTTACTATCATACTTTTTTTTATTTTCTAATATTTCTTCTTTAGTTAATTTAATTACTTTTCCATTTTCATCAAGTTTTCTATCAGATGGTTTTTCACCTTTTTCTATTTTCTTTTGTCTTCGTCGTTCGGCGTCTCTGATACGTTTATTTATTTTTAGTTGTTCAGGACTCAGTTTTTCTCGTTTTTTCTTAGTATCCACAGATTGATCTAGTTTTATCATATCAGGCCTATCATGCTCTTCCTGGTTATTATATTTTTTTCCTTTTAACAATTCAATTTCTTTTTTTAATAGATCGTTTTCTCTTTTTAATTTTTCAACATCATCTAAATCTGTAGATGATGTTTGTTTATTAGGTTCAGTTGATTTAATACTATCTAGTTTTACAATTTCAACATCAGTATTAAGTTGAATAATATTAGTGTTAATCTTAGGCTTATATTTTCCATATTTAATTAAACAATCTTGACATATATCACTGATTATATCCATATCAGTAAAAAACATAGTTAATTTATTTCTATTACCACAATCAATACATTCCAGATATCCTAATTTAGGTATATTATTCTTATCTAACATATCAAATAACCGCTCATCTTTAAAACTGTATAGTTTTTTAAGCATAGAATCAATCTGTCTCTCATTTAATTCTTTTTTCATTAATTCTGCCTCTTCTGTTGATTGATGATTACTTAATTGTAAAAATAATTTAATAATATACATATTAATTAATTTTTTATCAGCTTTCATCTGATCTCTACAAGACTTACATGTCTTATATACGTAATCATATGATAGGACTGTTTTATTACAACAATTGCACACTCTTTCACTATTGGCTATATTCTTTTTATATTTTTCTAAATGATATCCACATAGACCATTTTCTTTTACTTTAAAAGTGCATTTTTTTCCTGTTTTTTTTTTAATAGAAGAACACTCTATCTTATCTTTATATTGTTTCTTTTTTTCTATTACAGGTCTATTAGAACAATTATTACACGGGACAATAGCCTCGTATTTGCATACATTGCATTTTTTTAAATTAGATAATTGTTCTTCATTATAATTTATCATATATGAATGTACTTCACAGTAATTAGTATTATTTATTTTATCCCAAAAACATGGTTTTTGTTCTTTACTCTTGCCTAAACATTTATTATTAGATTTTTTCTCTTTATATTTTAATTTCTGTCTAGTATTACATTTATTACATGTATTAAAATGATAATGACCGCAGTGATGACACAATTTAACATCAGGAGATTTATTTTTTATCTTATTAATTTCTACTTCTGTAAAATCGTTATAATATTCATGAGTTGCACAATATCCATTTGGATCTAAATCAAATACTCTTTTGCATCGTTTAAAACCCTTACTGTAACCGCGGCAGTAATGATCGTCCATATTAAATATAATATTAATATATATCTATATTAGTATTATATTTTACAAATCAATTTTTTTGCATTAGTTAAAATTTCTATAATATAGATCGACCATCTTATCATAGATAACATTGATCGGATTTATATCGCCTTGTATATTATTGATATTTATTCCATCATACTCTTTACTATTATCTATTTTTTTCTTCATATCATATAATTTATATTTTTTATTTGTTCCATAGTTATTCACTCTATCTTTTATTAAGTATTTACTGTCATATTTAATATTTGCCTTATATTTTATCAACATTCTATTATAATTGATAGAAAAATTACTATCATATATACAGTTCAATTTATTCATGAACAGATATATCCGATATATATGATATAAAAAATCAGATAATGTAAGATCTCTCTTGATATAATTACAAGTTCCACAGCACGATTGGCAGTTATCTTTTATATAACATACTCTCGGATTAACTATATTTATATTATTTTGATGTTCTTTAGTATTTTCTTTATTACAAATATAACACACATCTTTCCTCATATTATTATAATCTTCTCTGGTCATCAACATATTTTCATAATCCAATGATTTACAATTTTTAAATAATCCAGGATACTGTACTCCTTTTATAAAATTATTTACTGTTAAAATATGCTCAATTATTAATAAAAAATCAAAATCATCCAACATATCACTCTTCATATAATTACATAATTTACAACAACTAACACAGTTATCCAGATTATATGATTTATTGTAATATCTCAGATTAATACCCATCAATAAGTTACTAGATAATTCACCACAATAATAACAATTGTTATTAACTAATAATAATATATCATCATTTGTTAGATCAAATGATTTATTTTTCTTTGTTGCATCATCTTTGTATATATTTGATATGGTAGTTATGTACGAAGATTGTTTTTCATAAACTAGTTTAATAATATCCCGATTATTATCTATCCAATCTTTTTTTTCTTTTATAGATTTATCATGATATATATTAAGTCTCATGATTTTTTTATAATTATGTTTTAATTCTCTTCTTTTGTCTATCTGATAAAAGAGCATTGTTACTCGATCACTTTTATCTTTTAGATCAATTCTCAGTTTGTTTCTATCTAAACAGATATTGCATATATTACTAAAATTATTTTTAGTAGTAAAAAAATTATCGATAGTATTATTTTGATTACAAGATATGCAGACTAGATAACCTAGTTTAGGTAGTTCGCTATAATCTATCTTATTATTATTAACTTTATTGTATTCATATGTTGTTAGTGATTCATATTGATCATCATTAATATTTTTCATAATATTTAATAATCTAGTATTAATTAACTGTTTTTCTATTTTATTTAATTTTTCTAATTCTTTATCTTCTATTTTATTCGCATCAAAATAGTTCAAAAATCTACATATCTGGACATAATTAATATGATATAATTTAGGAGGTCCAGTATATATCTTGCACAGATCGCATAATTTTTTATCCGAATCGAATGGCATTATATTAATACAACCTTTTTTGTAATTAGCACATACTTTGTTTATTCTATTTGATTCTAATTTATTTTTTTTTTCTTCTAATTCTTGTAATTTTTGTTTATCAGTAATGATCTTTGACATTAAAAAATTATATCCAAAAATGTAATTATATTTTTAAATATTATCAAAAATTTTTAATAATATTTATTCCAGTAATTTAATCAAGAATTTACACATTTTATCCATATTGCTCTCATAATTATCATTATATCCGTAATGATCATAAACAAAACAAACAAATACAATATTATCTAGTTCTTTTTTATCAACTTTTTCCAATACATCAATTCCATTACTTTTAAAATCATCATTTAAATGTAAATTAGTGTATTCTATTTTTTCTCCGTTATCAAATACTACTTTAGTTAGATTAACTCTTCTCCGATCATCCATCATATTTTTTAACACATCATTAATATTTATCTCGTTATGAATATCGTCCATATATACATAACAATACCCAATCTTATCATTGTCTAATTTTTTAATCTTTTCTAACTGTTTTTTAGTACAAAAAAAATCAAGATATGGTCTCTGATATTCTTTACACAAAACATCTTTTAAATATCTCATATTATGTTGATCTAAAAAATTAATATGTGCCTTACTACTCTCAATATCACTGGTTTCATCTTGACTATCTATCGTTACAATTTTATTATTAAGTTCTTTTAGTTTATTAGCATACTTATTCTCTTTAACAATATCATCCACTGTATAATAACCATAATCCAATATATGATAACCCCCTAATTCGAGATTCCACCACTTCCGATTAAACTCCATAACATCAGACCACTTCAAAAACTCCATACATAATAATCATAAATATTTAATTAGATATATATTATATTTAAATTATCAATTTTTTTTAATATCTAAATTATGGCAGGTGGGGTATTACAATTATTTGCATATGGGGCAGAAGATTTATATATGACAGATAATCCACAAATAACATATTTCAAAATAGTATATCGTCGCCATACTAATTTTTCTATTCAAACATTTGAAAATTCTTTTTTAGACAGACCAGATTTCAATAAAACAAGTAAAACAAAAATAAATGTCTTAGGTGATTTAATAACACAGATATATTTAAAAATAACAATAAAAACAACAACCCCTAATGATCAATCTAAATTTGCATGGGTTAGACGTTTAGGACATGCTATAATCAATAATATAAAAATAGAGATCGGAGGACAAACTATAGATCAACAGTTAGGTATATGGCTAGATATTTGGTATGAACTAGCTAGAACCGGTAATCATGAACGTGGATATTTATACTTAATCGGCGATACTCCTTTAATGACTGATCTTAATAATCAGACTAAGCCAGAATTTGATCTCTATATACCGATTAAATTCTGGTTTAGTAGAATAACCGGAACCGCACTCCCATTAATCGCTATACAATATCATGAAGTATATATATCTGTTGAATTTAATGATTATAAAAACCTAATAGTATATACACAAGATTACAATAATTTTAAAGACCTACATATATTGTTCGCATCTCTATTAATAGATTACATATATTTAGATTTTGATGAAAGGAACAAATTCTCTAAAACATATCATGAAT
>Ga0315902_10011252_pt1 | contig 11756 bp, 11 predicted proteins | sample LakEriMetagenome_9_FD_203523 | JGI IMG/M metagenome (GOLD analysis project Ga0315902, IMG submission 203523) | Freshwater fungal communities from buoy surface, Lake Erie, Ohio, United States - Buoy 12 MA117 | ecosystem: Environmental > Aquatic > Freshwater > Lake > Lake biofilm | place: USA... | reverse complement strand
GCCGCTGACACGGCGGGCGGGCCTTGGGCGTGGGAGCGGCACTTTCGCTGGCCGCAGCAGGAGATTTTCCGGAGGCAGCAAGCCAAAGGTCTGCCCGATGCGCCGGAGCAGGGCGATGAGCCGCGGCATGCGGCGGACTTCAGCGATGGGTGTTTTCATTGGAGTTCTATATTTTCAGTTATTTACGAAACATGAGTTCAAAAAAAAGGACCGTGTCATCCCAGCAGCTTCATCGCCCACTGGAGGGCGGAGGCGTGCTTCATGCTGGAGACGGTGTCGGAGACCTTGATCCCGAACTCCACGAACTCCTGCAGCTCCTTCATCTGGTGGTGAAATTCCTTCCCGGCGGCGCTCGCGTCTTCCCGGGTGCGTTCCGAGCAGGACTTCAGCACTTGCAGCGCGGGCTCGATCTCGCGGCGTTTCCGCTCGCGGGCGATGATGAGGAACATCTTCCACACATCCTTCTCCGCCTGGAAATACTCCCGGCGCTCGCCTTTGCGATGAATCACTTGGATGAGGCCCCAGCCGACCAGCTCGCGCAGGTTCGTGTTGGCGTTCCCACGGCTGATTTCGAGCTTGTCCATGATCTCGTCCGTGAACATCGGCTCCGGCGCGGTCATGAGCAGCGCGTGAATCTGCGCCATCGTGCGGTTGATGCCCCAGTGGCTGCCGAGAGCCCCCCATTGAGCGACAAAGTCATCGCGGGCGGCTTCCCAGTTCGAAGTGGTGGCGTTTGGCATGTTTTCAGATAGTTCTGAAAGTATGAGCCTGCAAGCGGAATGTCGAACATCCTGCCACAGACCGCTGAAACCGGAGTGAACCCGGCTGAAACGTCGAGGAACTGCCCCCGGAGGATCAGTAGCTCCGTGCAAACACGACGCGGCGATGGCTCGGGCGACCCGTGAGGAAGCAGGTGCCCTCCTCGGCGTATTGATCGCCATGCGGGATGCAGCGGATGGTGATCTTGTGCTCCTTGGCGATCTTTTCCTCTTCCTCCATCGTGCCAGCCCAGTGCATGAGCGCAAAGCCGCCGCCATCTTCATCGGCGAAGAAGGCTTTGAACTCATCCAGCGTGTCCAGTTTCTTCATGTTGGCATCGCGCAGCGCGGTGGCGCGATCCAGCAGCGACTGCTGGATCTCCGAGAGACGCTCCTGCACGGACTGGATGAAGTCCTCCTTGCCGATGAATTCCTTCTCCTTCGGGCCGCGATCACGGCGGGCCACAGCCACGCTGCGACTGGTGATGTCGCGCGGACCCATCTCCACGCGCATCGGCACGCCTTTTTTGATCCATTCCCAGTTCTTCTGGCCGCCGGCCAGGTCGCGCTTGTCCACGTGCACGCGCAGAGGCTCGCCTGCCCAGATTTGGGAGCGCAGCGTCTGAGCCAGCGCCTCGCAGGCATCGATGATCTCCTGGCGCGTCTCCGGCTTCGGAGTGACGGGAAGGATCACGATCTGCTGCGGAGCGATGCGCGGAGGCAGCATCACGCCATCGTCATCGCCGTGCGCCATGATCATCGTGCCGATCAGGCGCGTGCTCACGCCCCAGCTCGTCGTGTGGGTGAATTGCTTCGTGTTGTCGCGTCCCAGGAACTGGATGCCCGCGGCTCTGGCGAAATTCTGGCCCAGGTAATGCGAGGTGCCCGCCTGGATGGCCTTCTTGTCCTGGACCATGGCTTCCACGGTCAAAGTGCGCACCGCCCCGGGGAAGCGCTCGCGCTCCGTCTTCTCACCGGGGATCGTCGGGATCGCCAGATGGTCGCGGAGGAAATCCTCATACACCCTGTGCATCGTCTCCGTCTCCACGATCGCCTCCTCGGCCGTCTCGTGAGCGGTGTGGCCCTCCTGCCAGAGGAATTCCGCCGTGCGGAGGAAAAGGCGCGGGCGCATCTCCCAGCGCATCACGTTGCACCACTGATTGATCAGCAGCGGCAGATCGCGGTAGCTCTCCACCCAGCGGGCGAAAGCCGCGCCGATGATCGTCTCGGAGGTCGGGCGGATCACGAAAGGCTCGGCCAGCTCACCGGTCGGGATCATCTTCGTGGAGCCATCCGGCTGCTTCTGCGCCTCCAGGCGGTGATGCGTCACCACCGCGCACTCGGTGGCAAAGCCCTCCGCATGCTGGGCCTCCTTTTCGAGGTAGCTCAGCGGGATCAGCAGGGGGAAATAGGCATTCACATGGCCGGTGGCCTTGAATTTGGCATCGAGTTGGCGCTGGATGCCCTCCCAGATGCCGTAGCCCCAGGGTTTGATCACCATGCAGCCGCGCACCTCCGAGTTCTCGGCCAGATCCGCCGCGCGGATGACCTGCTGATACCATTCGGGGAAGTCTTTTTCGCGAGTCGGGGTGATGGCGGTAGCGTTGCTCATGGAAGGGCGCGGAGATTAGGAGCCCCCGCCGAACATTCAACCATTCAGTGAACCGGTTCTCGGTTCCCCGTTCCCCATTAATCCTCCTCCTACTCTTACTCCTCCTCCCGGGTTCCTAGTTTCAAGTTTCGCTTCGCGGCTACGCAGCAGGTTTCAAGTTCGCGGCCATTCGTCTTCATTCCTGCCGCCATTCGCGTTGAAAACCTGCTCGTCGAGGAAACATCCTCGCTCGCTGAGGCAACGTCCTCGCTCGCTGAGGCAATGTATTCGCTCGTCGAGGCAACATCCGCGCTCATTGAGGAAACGTCCTCGCTTATCGAGGAAACATCCCCGCTCGTCGAGGAAACGTCCCCGCTCGTCAAGGAAACGTCCGCGCTCGTCAAGGAAACGTCCGCGCTCGTCAAGGAAACGTCCGCGCTCGTCAAGGAAACGTCCGCGCTCATCGAGGCAACATCCTCGCTCGCTGAGGCAACGTCCTCGCTCGTTGAGGAAACGTCCCCGCTCGTCGAGGAAACGTCCCCGCTCGTCGAGGAAACGTCCCCTTTTGCCTGCGAAACGTCCCGTTTGGTCCACGAAACCGCCCCTTTTGTCCGCAAAACGTCCCGTTTTATCCACGAAACGTCCCGTTTGACCCTGAGGGTGAGCTGACGCTGCCCAGACCTTCACCTGCACCGCACCCGCGTCTCCTCGTCTCAAAGTCTCAAAGTCTCAAAGTCTCCGCGCCGCGCCCCTTGCCATCTGTCTCTCTCCCTGCTTGGATCGTGCCCCCATGTTTGAACAAGCCTTCCGCAACATCGACGACATCCTTTGGAAGGAGGCCGGCTGCACCACCGAGCTGGACTACACCGAGCAAACCTCCTGGCTGCTCTTCCTGAAATACCTCGATGGCCTGGAGCAGGACCGCGCCACCGAGGCGGCGCTGGAAGGGAAGAAATACACCCTCCTGCTGGAAAAGGCCTTCCGCTGGGAGGTCTGGGCCGCGCCGAAGAAAAAGGACGGCAGCCTCGACCACGATGCCGCGCTCACCGGCGATGACCTGCGCGAGTTCGTCGATAAGAAGCTCTTCCCCTACCTCCACAGCTTCAAGCAGAAGGCCGCCGGACCGAACACCCTCGAATACAAGATCGGCGAGATCTTCGGCGAGCTGAAAAACAAGATCACCAGCGGCTACAACCTCCGCGAGATCATCGACCACGTGGACGAGCTGCGCTTCCGCTCCCAGAGCGAGAAGCACGAGCTCAGCGCCCTCTACGAGGAAAAGATCAAGCGCATGGGCAATGCCGGGCGCAACGGCGGCGAATACTACACCCCGCGTCCGCTCATCCGCGCCATGATCCGCGTCCTCGCGCCCAAGCTGGGCGAGACCATCTACGACGGTGCCTGCGGCAGCGCCGGGTTCCTCTGCGAGGCCGTGGATTACCTCCGCCGCGAGCATCCGCAGCGCAGCGTTGCCCAGGATCAGGCCCTGCAGGAGCGCACGCTCTACGGGAAGGAGAAAAAGTCCCTCGCCTACGTCATCGGCATCATGAACCTCATCCTGCACGGGATCGAGGCGCCGAACCTCATCCACACGAACACGCTCACGGAAAACCTCGCCGACATCCAGGAAAAGGACCGCTACGACATCGTGCTGGCGAATCCGCCTTTCGGCGGCAAGGAGCGGCCGGAGGTGCAGCAAAACTTCCCCATCCGCACCGGCGAGACGGCCTTCCTCTTCCTTCAGCACTTCATCAAAAGCCTCCGCGCCAGCGGTCGCGCCGCCGTGGTGATCAAGAACACCTTCCTCAGCAACACCGACAACGCCTCCGTCAGCCTGCGGCGGCACCTGCTGGAAAGCTGCGATCTGCACACCGTGCTCGACTGCCCTGGCGGCACCTTCCAGGGCGCGGGCGTGAAGACCGTGGTGCTCTTCTTTGAAAAGGGCACGAAGACGCGGAGGGTCTGGTATTACCAGCTCGCCCCCGGCCGGAACATGGGAAAGACCAACCCGCTCAACGATGCCGACCTCAGCGACTTCATCGACCGGCAGCGGCACTTCGAGGACTCGGCGAAAAGTTGGAGCGTGGACGTCAAAGACATCGACACCACGACCTGGGACCTCTCCGTGAAAAACCCCAATGGTGGCGGCGAAGTCCAGCACCGGAGCCCGCAGGCCATCCTGGAAGAAATCGCCGCGCTGGATGCCGAGAGCGCGGACGTGCTGGCGAACATCAGGGGGATGCTCGGATGAAGAAGAGGTGGACAACTGAACCCCTGGAATCGGTCTGCCGGGAACTTACCGACGGAAGTCATTTCTCGCCGCCGCTCGCCGCAGAAGGAGTGCCTTACGTCACCGTGCGTGACATCGAGGACGAGAGAATCGACTTCGATAACTGCAAACGTATTAGTCCCACCGATTACCAGGTGCTGCTCAAGAACGGATGTAAGCCGAATAAAGGCGACGTGCTATTCTCGAAGGATGGCACAGTCGGGAAAGTCGCTCATGTCGATTTCGAACGGGATTTCGTAGTTCTCTCATCACTTGCGATTGTTCGTCCCGACGTAGGCAGGCTCGATTCTGCTTTTCTCAAATACGTGATGCTTTCTCCATCGTTTCTCGACGCAGCGGTCGGAATGAAGACGGGAGCGGCGATCCGGAGAATTATTCTCCGTAACTTGAAATCAATTCCGATTCCCGTCCCCCCACTCGCCGAGCAGCAGCGGATCGTCGGCGTGCTGGACGAGGCGATGGCGGGGATCGCCACCGCCCGCGCCCACGCCGAAACGAACCTCCAAAACGCCCGCGCCCTCTTCGAAAGCCACCTCCACGACGTCTTCACCCAGCGCGGGCCGGGGTGGGTGGAGAAGACAATAGACAAGCTATCCACGAACCTCGACAGTAAGCGCATTCCCATCACAAAGAGTGACCGAAAGCCCGGCGAATATCCCTACTATGGAGCCTCCGGTATCGTGGACTATGTACACGACTACATCTTCGATGGAGATGCACTTCTCATTTCGGAAGATGGTGCCAACCTTCTGATGAGATCGACTCCCATCGCGTTTTCCGTTTCCGGCAAATACTGGGTGAACAACCACGCCCACATCTTGAAGTTCGATCACATGGCGACTCAACGGTTCGTCGAGTTTTATATGGAAAGCATTAAGCTCGATGAATTCATCACTGGCGCGGCGCAGCCAAAACTGAATCAAAAGGCGCTCAATTCGATACCGATACCCGTCCCGGCAAAACTTTCCGAACAACAAGCCATCGTCACCCAGCTCGACGCCCTGTCCGCCGTAACCCAGCGCCTCGCGGCGCTCTACGAGCGGAAGCTGGCGGTGCTGGAGGAGCTGAAGAAGAGCCTGCTGCATCAGGCGTTTGCTGGAGAACTTTGAACTATGCCCCCGACCCGCACTTTTCGTAACAACGCAGCCTTTGGAAAGCGCATCGAGTTCTATGTTGTCGGACTGATGCTCAAAGAAGGACTGGATGTGTATCTACCCCTTGTGGATGACGATGCTATCGACGCTGTCGTCAAAAGACCTGACGGTCGTTTCGTCGAGGTGCAGATCAAAGCTCGGTCGAGCGATGTGAAATTCGGTGCTGCAGGGCTCTTCGCGGCACTGACACATGATCACCGGAAGAACTACTGGTTCGTGTTTTATTCCGAACGGATGAACACGACATGGATTCTTTCCTCCAAGGAATTTGTCCGGCATGCGACCGTCAACAAGAAGGGCAAACATGCGGGGAAAAGGACCATTTGGTTCAACGGCAAGAAAACCAGAGAGCAACGCGAGCATGTGCTGCCTCAATTTGACAAGTTTGTGGCCAAGAATTTCAAACGCTTGCTCACAGACGATCCCGACGCTGAATCATGAATCCTAACTGAGAACGCCTACCGATGCTTTCCGATACTGCCGAGAGTTTGACGGCCTACTACCGCGAGAATGACCGGGTCTGCCCAGTGCCGACTCGGTGGAGTGATTTTTGGCAGCTCCTTCCTGACAAAGTTCAGATTGGAGCCGGCTGGAAACCTCCACTTCCTTTGATCCTCGCAGCCTGGCATCACGCCTCGAACCTGGAAAAGATGCTGCGTCTTGGCGACCACATCAAATGGGCGGCCGAGCATGGCGTCCTGGACCAGGCGTCGGCCTTTCTTCGTGGCCTGAAAGAGGACGAGTGGCATCACCTCAAGGACTGAAGTCGATTGATCAATCCCACCGATTTTTGCATCCTCCATGATCCGCTACACCGAAGGCGACCTCCTCCGTGCCCCTGAACAGGCCATCACGAATGCCGTGAACACGGTGGGCGTGATGGGCAAGGGGCTGGCGTTGCAATTCAAGCAGCAGTTCCCGGAGAACTTCCGCGCCTACGCCGCCGCCTGTCGGGCTAGAGAGATGGTGGTGGGCCGGGTGCACCTGACCCGCCGTGAAGCGGTGACGGGGCCGCGCTGGATCATCAACTTCCCCACCAAGCAGGACTGGCGGCATCCCTCCCGGCTGGAATGGGTGGAGGCGGGCTTGCACGACCTGCGCCGCGTCCTGCTGGCCGAAGGCATCGCGTCCATCGCACTGCCCAAGCTGGGCTGCGGCCTCGGCGGCCTGGACTGGGACACCGTGCGCCCGCTGATCGAGTCCATCCTAGGCGATCTGGAGGGCGTGGAGGTGGTGGTGTATGCGGGCAGGTAAATCTCGCGACGAGGCAGAATCCCAGATGACAGCGGCAGTGTTCATTTGCTAAAATTCATCCCGATGGCGAATCCAATCCCAGCCTTTGACCACAATCTGGTGCTCCCGCCGCACTTGGGAGACCCGACCGATCGTGGGCAGCTTTCGCCCTATCCTTGCACCACACTCGACCTCTGTGAGCGTCTTGGCACCACGCCGGAGCGGCGCGAGATATTGAGCAAGTTTCTCGACTTTCGTGCGAAGCTCACCGCCGAGGGGCTCATTCAAGGATTTCAATGGCTGGATGGCAGTTTTCTCGAAGATGTGGAGACACTCCAAAAGCGGCCACCGGGCGATCTTGATCTGGTTACCGTGTTCTGGGGCTATGACGCTTCATTCCTAACCTCTTTGGCCGCGCGTTTCCCTGAATTTGCCAGCCGTGTGCAAGCCAAGGCGGCTTACAAGCTGGATCATTTTCCCTTCGACGCCGGATTTTCACCCATCCTGACGCTGGAGCAGACTCGATACTGGATTCTGCTCTTTTCACACAGCCGCATGGGCGTATGGAAAGGCATGCTCAAAATTGAACTCAACACGCCTGTCGAGGATGCGGCCGCAAGGCATAAACTCGCCACACTGACCCCATGACCACGCGCTCTCAGCGAGAATTCCTCAAAGTGCAGCTTCTGGAGACCCAGAAGCTCAGGGAGATGGCTGGCGGTCATCCGCTGATGTCGGTGGCGTTTGCTGAACGCGAGGAAGAACTTCGTGAGAAGCTCCAGGCATTGCCGCTGGGGAACAAGGAGGCCCGGACCGTGCTGTTTTTCTCTGGCGAGCCGGTGCAGGGCTCCATGGGCATTGATGCTGCTTTTGCCGGGAGAGTGCTGGAGCCCTTTCAGAGCATGGTGATGGCGGATTACGCCGATCGCTGGCATGGCGTGGTGGGCAGCCGTGGCAGACGGCCCGGCGAGACACAGTCGCGTTTGCTGCTGACAGGATTGCCGCGTGGGTCATTCGGCCTGGAACTCACAAGAGCAGAGAACGATGAGCTTTTCGAGGAAGGTCAGCTCGCTGACACTCTGGCGCATGTGACTCGTCTGGTCGAGGCAGCCTCCCGAAGCGATGAGGATTTCGCTGCCGAACTAGATGCCACCGCCCCGCGAGTGATCCAGAACCTTCGAGCTTTCTTGGAAGTCATCGCCAAAGGCAAAGCCGGTCTGCGTCTGGAAAGCGGGGACTTCCGCTGCACGATGAACCCCGTTCAAGCCAACGAAGCCTTCAACCGGGTGGCTGGAACGATCACGAGTGATGAGACCGTCGAATTGACAGGCGTTTTCAAAGGAGTCCTGCTCGAATCGTGGAAGTTCGACTTTGTCACGGATGAGAATCACAGTGTCGGCGGCAAAATCGACGAGAACCTGACCGAGGAGCAGGTCATCGCATTGAGTCGAGAGTTCTTTAATGAGCGGTGCCGCGCCTCTCTGCTCAAGACCACCGTGCTGTTCAAGAATGGCCGCGTGAGGACTTCCTACACACTCAAAGGGCTGGCCGCAGCTCCCATGATGGGATGAACGAAGCCGAAACCCGCGCCGAGCTGATCGATCCCGCCCTGAAGGCGGCGGGCTGGGGCGTGGTGGAAGGCAGCCGCATCCGGCGGGAGTATGTCATCCTCCCCGGACGCCTCGAAGGCAAAGGCAAGCGCGGCAAGGTGCTGAAGGCGGACTACATCCTCGAATACCGAAACACCAAGCTGGCCGTGGTGGAGGCCAAGGCAGTCACGGAAGCCATCACCGAAGGTGTGGGACAGGCGAAAGACTACGCCGGGAAGCTGGCGATCCGCTTCACCTACGCCACGAACGGCCAAGGCATCTACGCCATCGACATGCAAACCGGCGCGGAGGGCGATGTGGAGGCTTACCCATCGCCCGAAGAGCTGTGGAACCGCACCTTTGCCAAGCCGGATGCGTGGCGGGATCGCTTTGCCGCCGTGGCCTACGAGGACAAGGGCGGCTCTCACCCCGGACGCTACTATCAGGACACGGCCATCGAACGCGTGCTGGAGGCCATCGGTGCCGGCAAGGATCGTATCCTTCTCACGCTCGCCACGGGCACCGGGAAGACCTTCATCGCCTTCCAGATCGCCTGGAAGCTCTTTCACGCCCGCTGGAACCGCAGCGGCGAGCCGACCCGCCGCCCGCGCATTCTCTTCCTCGCCGACCGGAACATCCTCGCGAATCAGGCCTACAATGCATTCTCCGCCTTTGAGGACTCGAATCCCGGCTCGCTGGTGCGCATCAAGCCGGAGGACATCCGGAAGAAGGGTAAGGTGCCGAAGAACGGCAGCGTGTTCTTCACCATCTTCCAGACGTTCATGGCCTCGGGTGGCTCTGGAGATGACGTGGATGAGGTCATCACTCCGCCTGAGTCGCCGGTGAAGTATGAGAAGCCCAACAAGGTGAACAAAGCGTCTGGCTACTTCGGAGAATACCCGCCGGACTTCTTCGACTTCATCATCATCGACGAGTGCCATCGCGGCGGCGCGAACGACGAGAGCACCTGGCGGGACATTTTGAACTACTTCCAGCCCGCCGTGCAGCTCGGCCTCACGGCGACGCCGAAGCGGAAGGACAACGTGGACACCTACCAGTATTTCGGCGAGCCGGTCTTCACCTACTCGCTGAAGGATGGCATCAACGACGGCTTCCTAACGCCCTTCCGCGTGAAGCAGATCAGCACGACGCTGGATTCCTACACCTGGACGCCCGATGACAAGGTCATGGAAGGCGAGGTGGAGGCCGGAAAGCTCTACGGCGAGAGCGAGTTCAACAAGAAGATCGAGATCAAGGAGCGTGAACGCAAACGCGTGGAGTTGTTCATGTCCCAGATCGACCAGACGCAGAAGACGCTGGTCTTTTGTGCCAGCCAGGAGCACGCGCTGCTGGTGAGGGACCTGATCAACCAGACCAAGACGAGCAAGGACCCGCACTACTGCCAGCGCGTCACCGCCAACGACGGCGAACTCGGCGAGCAGCACCTGCGGGACTTTCAAGACAACGAAAAGAGCATCCCGACCATCCTCACCACCTCGCAGAAGCTGAGCACCGGCGTGGATGCGCGGAACATCCGCAACATCGTGCTCATGCGCCCGGTGAACTCGATGATCGAGTTCAAGCAGATCATCGGACGCGGCACACGGCTCTACGACGGGAAGGACTACTTCACGATCTACGACTTCGTGAAGGCCCACGAGCACTTCCACGATGAAGAGTGGGACGGCCCGCCCGCCGAGCCGGAGAAGTGCAAGACCTGCGGGCAGTATCCCTGCGTGTGTGAGGTCAAGCCGCCCGAACCGTGTCCCGAATGCGGCGAACGTCCCTGCATTTGCCCATGCCCGAAGTGCAAGCAACGTCCGTGTGTGTGCACCAAGAAGGCGAAGGTGAAGCTGGCCGATGGCAAGGAGCGCAGCATCCAGCACATGATGATGACCACCTTCTGGCATCCCGACGGCACGCCGATGAGTGCGCAGCAGTTCATCGAGCTGCTGTATGGCAAGCTGCCCGACTTCTTCCAAGACGAGACCGAGCTACGCACTCTCTGGAGCCAGCCGGATACCCGCAAGAAGCTACTCGACGGCTTGGCGGAGAGGGGATTCGGCAAAGACCAGCTCACCGAGATGCAAAAGGTGATCGACGCCACCCACAGCGACCTTTTCGACGTGCTAGCCTACGTCGCCTACTGCCTGCCGCCGCTCACCCGCGAACAACGCGCCGCCAAGGCGAAGGTGGAGATCAGCACGCACTTCAACGGCAAGCAGCAGGTCTTCCTCGACTTCGTGCTGTCCCACTACGTCAGCGAGGGAGTCGAAGAGCTGGGCACGGAGAAGCTGGCACCATTGCTCAAACTCAAATACGGCCCGCCAGCCAACTGGACTGCCGCCTTGGGTGAACCTGCGGAAGTCGGCGCGGCTTTCGCAGGCTTTCAGCGGTATCTTTACGAGGACGTGGCGTGAAGGTGGGGGGACGAATCGATTGAGCACCGCTTCGCTCAGTCTGACTCGCACGTCGCCACCGTGCTCGGCTCCAAGTCTCGTTCCGGCCTCTGCGTCGTTCCAAGCTCGTGCGGTGGTCTCATTTCGGCTTGGGAACCCTCCGTTTCCTTCGCTGCCTCCTGTGAAGAAGGCTTTCAACGCGAATGGGAACCGGAATGGACACGAATGGCCGCGAACTTGAAACCTGCTGCGTAGCCGTGAAGCGAAACCTGAAACCGGGAGGAGGAGTAGGAGTAAGAGTAGGAGGAGGATTAACTGGGAACCGCGAACCGCGGACGAGCGAACCGCTTTTGAAAACAGCGGCTGGAGCGCCCGAGGTCCCCTTCTAGCAGCCGAGAACTGCAAAATCGAATGCGCATGGACGTGGATGGGGCCGTTGAGGGGGCTCATTTTTCAGTGCTTGATTCTTCATCTGAAAATTAGGTGCCTTTTTGGCCCCTAGAATGCTCTTGCACGGGAAATCCGTCTGGCCTAAATGCCGCCCCCTTTCCCGTCCGACCTCGGGTCTGGCTGGAGGGGGTGTCTCGACTTCTTTTTCTCAACCTCACCAATGAACAACCCCGGTCTTCCCCCCGCTCAAGGTCTCTACGATCCGCGAAATGAGCATGACGCCTGCGGCGTCGGCTTTGTCTGCCATATGAAGGGGAAAAAATCGCACAAGATCGTGGCGGATGCGCTGCAG
>Ga0315902_10011249_pt1 | contig 11758 bp, 10 predicted proteins | sample LakEriMetagenome_9_FD_203523 | JGI IMG/M metagenome (GOLD analysis project Ga0315902, IMG submission 203523) | Freshwater fungal communities from buoy surface, Lake Erie, Ohio, United States - Buoy 12 MA117 | ecosystem: Environmental > Aquatic > Freshwater > Lake > Lake biofilm | place: USA... | reverse complement strand
AGGTCGGTGTTGAGCAGGATGGTGCAGGGGTCGAACGACTTCAGGCCGAGCCGTCGCCGTGTCCGCACGAGCGGTTCGACCCGGAGTTCGCCGCCTTCGATCAGGGGCCAGGATTCGATCTCCCGGGCCTCGAGTGTGCCCAGACGGACATTCAGTCCGGCCTGCATGAAGACCTCGGTCAGGCGCTGCAGATGGCGCAGGTACGCCGCGTTGTCGCGCCGTGCCGCCGGCACGATCAGGAGGTTCTTGGCCTCCGGGCAGATCTTCTCGATCGCCGCCATGGCCGCCTGCACCGCCAGCGGCACCATCTCGTTGGTCAGATAGCCGAACGAGGTCGGAAACAGGTCGGTGTCGACCGGTGCGAGCTTGAAGCCGGCGTTGCGCAGGTCGATCGACGCATACAGCGGAGGCGTGTGCTCCATCCATTCAAGCCGGAACCAGCGCTCGATCGCGGGCATCGATTCCAGCACGCGCGCCTCGAGTTCGTTGATCGGGCCGGTGAGTGCGGTGACGAGGTGCGGAACCATGGGTGGAATTCTAGGAGGGCCCCCGCAGATGGAGCCGCAAGCGCAAAAGAACAAGCCGCCCGAAGGCGGCTTGTGGTTCGGGCAGAGTGAGGTCGGCTTACTTGTTGTATGCCGTCTCGCCGTGCGACGAGATGTCCAGACCCTCGCGCTCTTCGTCCTCGGCCACGCGCAGTCCGATCGTCTTGTTGACGATGTAGAAGGCGAGGAAGGCGACGACGCCGGAGATCACGACGGTGTAGATCACGCCCTGGGCCTGGATCCAGACCTGGCCGCCGATGCTGCCCCAGTTGCCGCAGGTGTTGGCCACGTAGTCGCAGATGCCGGTGCCGCCCAGGCTGGGCGCGGCGAACACGCCGGTCAGCAGCGCACCGAGGATGCCACCCACGCCGTGCACGCCGAACACGTCCAGCGAGTCGTCGGCGCCCAGGAGCTTCTTCAGTCCGTTGACACCCCACAGGCAGACCAGGCCGGCCAGCAGACCGATGATCAGCGCACCGCCGACGCCGACGAAGCCGCAGGCCGGCGTGATCGCCACCAGGCCGGAGACCGCACCCGAGGCGGCGCCCAGCATCGAGGCCTTGCCCTTCATCAGCGCCTCGCCCGCGGCCCACGCCAGCGTGGCGGCGGCCGTGGCGACGACCGTGTTGATGAACGCCAGTGCGGCGACGCCATTGGCCTCGAGGTTGGAGCCGGCGTTGAAGCCGAACCAGCCCACCCACAGCATCGACGCACCGACCATCGTCAGCGTCAGGCTGTGTGGCGCCATCGACTCGCGGCCGTAGCCCACGCGCTTGCCGAGCATGTACGCGCCCACCAGGCCGGCGACGGCGGCGTTGATGTGCACCACGGTGCCGCCGGCGAAGTCCAGCGCGCCCTTGGCCCACATGGCGCCGGCGTTGGCCGTCACGGTGGCGAGCGATGCGGCGTCGGTGATGGCGTCAGGCCCGTCCCAGTACCAGACCATGTGCGCGACCGGCAGGTAGCTGAACGTGAACCACAGCACCGAGAACAGCAGCACGGCCGAGAACTTGATGCGCTCGGCGAACGCACCGACGATCAGTGCCGTCGTGATCGCGGCGAAGGTCCCCTGGAACGCGATGAAGGTCAACTCCGGGATGTAGACCCCCTTGCTGAACGTCGCCGCGATCGACTCCGGCGTCACGCCCTTCAGGAAGATCTTGTCCAGCGTGCCGAAGAACGGATTGCCCGCGGTGAACGCCAGGCTGTAGCCGTAGACGACCCACAGCACCGAGATCAGCGAGAAGATCATGAAGACCTGCATCAGCACCGACAGCATGTTCTTGCTGCGCACCAAGCCGCCATAGAACAGCGCCAGGCCGGGGATGGTCATCAGGATCACGAGCGCAGTCGCGATCGTCATGAACGCGGTGTCGCCCTTGTTCGGGACGGGTGCCGGGGCAGCGGCAGCGGATGCCGCCGGAGCAGGAGCTTCGGCGGCTGCCGAAGCTGCGGCGGCCGGGGCGGAGGCTTCGGCGGCCGAGGCCGAGGCCGCTGGGGCCTGGGCCCAGGCGGCCGGGGCCACCGAGCCGAGCAGGCCCAGCGCCGCAGCGCCCAGGGCCAGGGAGGCGAGGAGCTTTTTCATCGTCGTGGCGTGATTCGTGTTCGGTTGAAGGGGAGGGCGCGGCGCTTAGAGCGCGTCCTTGCCGGTTTCGCCGGTGCGGATCCGCACCACCTGTTCCAGGCTGGTGACGAAGATCTTTCCGTCGCCGATCTTGCCGGTGCGGGCCGAAGCCTCGATGGCCTCGATCACGCGCTCGACGATGGCGTCGTCGACAGCGGCCTCGATCTTCACCTTGGGCAGGAAGTCGACCACGTACTCGGCGCCGCGGTACAGCTCCGTATGGCCCTTCTGTCGGCCGAAGCCCTTGACTTCGGTCACCGTGATGCCTTGCACCCCGATGCCGCTCAGGGCCTCGCGCACTTCGTCGAGCTTGAACGGCTTGACGACGGCGGTCACCATCTTCATGACTTGTGTCTCCTTGAGTTTCAGAACGCGTACTTGACGCCAAACACGACGCCCGCCTTGCCCAGGTCCTTGCCGTTCTTCGGCGAGGCGTAGGCCTTGGTTCCGGCGATCGACTTGGTGCTGGTGCCAACCACCATGCCGCTGATGGTCAAGCCCTTGGCAACCTCGTAGGCTGCGGTCAGCGAGTAGTCGGTGTAGGAGAAGTCGCCGTTCTTGGCGACTTTCTGGTACCCCACATGGGGGGTCAGGGTCAGCCCGTCCATCGGGGTGAAGCTGGCCGACAGATCGATGTAGCTGCTGTTCTTGCTGTTCGAGAAGCCGAACAGGTTGGTCGTGCTGTGCGAGTACTTCAGGGTCGCCGGGCCGAAGCTCAGCGCGCCGTACACCTCGGTCGTGTTCGGGCTCACCACGGCCTTGTGGCCCGGGTACTGGTAGGCGAGCAGGCCGACGTCGAGCGTCAGGCCCTTGGTGACCTCGCCCTTCCAGCCGCCGTAGAGATCGAGCTCGTAGTCGGCCTTGCCGCCGGCGTCCTCGATCCACTTGATCGTCGAGGCCCAGGCCCCGAGGTAGAAGCCGCTTGCGTGGCTCCAGTCCAGCCCGCCCTGAACGGCCGGCTTCAGGCGCGACTGCGAGATGCCGCGATAGCGGTAGTCGGATACGGCGCCGATGTTGAATGCCACATCGGCCTGCGCCACTTGTGGCAGGGCCAACGACGACAGGGCCACTGCGACGGCGGCGGCGGACAAGCTCAGCTTCATGGTTTCCCTCGGTTCTTGGGTTTGGATGCGTATGGCTGACAGAGTCTTTGCAGCTTCCGTGCCACCGGGCGCAAGGCCTTCAGATCGCCCCTGATTGGGGGGAAATGCGACCGCAACCGGATGTCAATGCACCGGATTGGTGACAACCGAAAGATGGCACCGCTTTGGTGCGGAAGACAGGTCCCGGGTACCGGGCCCAAGCTTGGGCCTCGATCAACGAGGGGTCCACGATGTCGATGGCGGTGGTGGCCAGCCGGGCGCTGGATGGGCTGAACGCTCCGGCGGTGCAGGTCGAGGTGCAACTGGCCAACGGCTTGCCGAGCTTCACGCTGGTGGGCCTGGCCGAGATGGAGGTCCGCGAGGCCCGGGAACGTGTGCGTGCCGCGTTGCAGCAGAGCGGCTTTGCGTTCCCGAGCAACAAGCGCATCACGGTCAACCTGGCGCCAGCGGACCTGCCCAAGGAAAGTGGCCGCTTCGACCTGCCGATCGCCTTGGGCATCCTGGCCGCCGACGGCCAGGTCTGTCCGCAGCAGCTGGCCCGGCACGAATTTGCTGGCGAGCTGAGCCTGGGCGGCGAACTGCGGCCAGTGCGCGGCGCCCTGGCGCTGGCCCTGGCGGCCAGCCGCTCGCCCCACGGTCGAACCCTGGTCCTGCCCGAAGCCAGCGCCGCCGAGGCGGCCCGGGTGCCGGGTCTGGACGTACGGCGGGCGAAGCACCTGGCCGAAGTGGTGGCGGCGATGCGGCCACGGCCGCCGGGGGTGCCCACCACAGGGGCCGACGATGCGGCCTTGCCCCGCGCGCAGCCCCGCCTGCCCGACGACGCCGCGCCCACCTGGCCCGACCTGCGCGACGTGAAGGGCCAGGCCGCGGCCAAGCGGGTGCTGGAGGTTGCCGCCAGCGGCGGCCACCACGTGCTGCTCGTCGGCCCACCCGGCAGCGGCAAGTCCATGCTGGCCGAGCGGCTGCCGGGGCTGCTGCCGCCCTTGGCCGCCGAACATGCGCTCGCCGCCGCGGCGATTGCCGGTCTGCAAGGCGACGCCCCGGCCTGGAATGCCGCCGGGGGCCGGCCCTGGCGCGCCCCACACCACACCGCAAGTGCCGCGGCCTTGGTGGGAGGAGGCTCCCCGCCGCGCCCCGGTGAAATCTCGCTGGCCCACGGCGGCCTGCTGTTCCTCGACGAACTGCCGGAGTTCCCGCGGCGGGCACTGGAGGCGCTGCGCGAACCGCTGGAGACCGGCGAGGTGACGATCTCACGCGCGGCGCGGCAGGCCAGCTTTCCGGCCCGCTTCCAGCTTGTCGCGGCGATGAACCCCTGCCCCTGCGGCTGGCTCGGTGCGCCGGCATCGCTGGGGCGCATCTGCCGCTGCACGGCCGATCAGGTCGCGCGTTATCAAGGCCGGCTGTCCGGCCCCTTGCTCGACCGCATCGACCTGCAGGTCGAGGTGCTGGCCGCGGCGCCCCAGGAACTGCTCGGTGCGCCCGATGGCGAGCCCAGCGCTGCGGTTGCGGCCCGAGTGTCGGCCGCCCGCGACCGCCAGCTGGCGCGGCAGGGACGTCTGAACGCCGAGCTCGGTGCCACCGAGCTGGACGCCCGAGCGCCGCTGGAGCCGGCCGCACGCAGCCTGCTCGAAGCGGCAGCCAAGCGGCTGGGCTGGTCCGGCCGGCGACTGCACCGCACGATCAAGGTCGCCCGCACCGTGGCGGACCTGTCCGGCCGCGAGCCGTTGAGCGCCAGCGACGTGGCCGAAGCATTGCAACACCAGCGGGTGCTGGCGCCGTGAGCGCCCTGACGCCATCTAAGGCGCCTGAGTTGGCAGCGCGCATCCTCGTTCTGCGCGGCCAGCGCGTGATGCTCGACGCGGACCTGGCAGCGCTTTACGGCGTGACGACCAAGCGCTTCAACGAGGCGGTCCGGCGCAACCTCGTCAGGTTTCCCGAGGACTTCATGTTTGCACTCAACAACATCGAGTGGGCCGGTCTAAGGTCGCAATTTGCGACCTTAGATGAGCCTCCCGCCGCGGGTCGGGGCCGATTTCGCAAGTACCTGCCCCTTGCCTTCACCGAACACGGGGCCCTGATGGCAGCGAGTTTGCTAAGCAGCGCGCGCGCGATCGAGGTCTCGGTCTACGTCGTTCGCGCCTTTGTCCGCTTGCGCGAACTTGCGGCGGTCCATGGGGATCTGGCCAAGCGGCTGTCCGACCTCGAAGACAGAACCACGGCGCTTGCGTCGGAGCAATCCAACTTGAGCCGGGAGACACGCGAGCAGTTGCAGGCGGTCTTCGATGCCTTGCGTGCCTTGAAGACACCCCCGGACCCGCCGCGCCGGCCCATCGGCTTCATCGCCCCCGACACCCAGAGAGGCAAGTCCGCCAAGACCGGCTGACCGCCGTGATCGCCCGCCCGTGCGGCCCTCAGATCCCCTGCGGATCGACGTCGACCGCCCAGCGCAGCAGCGCGCGGTGGCGCGTGCGCAGCTTGGGCAGCAGGGCCAACCATTCGGCGAGCACTTTCTGCAGCGCCGGGCGCGAGGGGCTTTCGAGCAGCATCTGCATGCGCTCGACATCGGCCACACGGGCCAGCGTCGGCGGCACGGGCGTGTAGCAGCGCACGGGGCCCAGCGTCGCCGGCAGATGGGCCCGGGCGTCGTCGAGAAACTCCACCGCCGCAGCGCGGGTCTTGCCCTCGGCCCGCAGCAGCGCCAGGTGCACGTAGGGCGGCAGGCCGGTCTGGCGGCGTTCGGCCAGCTGCTGACCGGCGAAGCGCTCGAAGTCGTGGGCGGCCAGCGCCTGGTAGAGCGGGTGGCGCGGGTGCCAGGTCTGGATCCACATCTGGCTGCGCGTCGACTGCTCGGCGCTGCGGCCGGCGCGGCCGGCGGCCTGCATCAGCAGCGCAAACAGGCGTTCGGCAGCGCGGAAATCGCTGCTGAACAGTGCACCGTCCGGGTTGACCGCCGCGACCAAGGTCATGCGCCTGAAGTCGTGGCCCTTGGCGATCATCTGGGTGCCGACCAGCACGTCGACCTCGCCTTCGTGGACCGCGCCAAGCTGCTCCTCGAGGCTGCCGGCGACGCGCGTGCTGTCGGCATCGATGCGGGCCACCCGCGCGCCGGGCAGCAACTCGGCGAGCTGCTCCTGCAGTTTTTCGGTGCCGCGCCCGACGCCGTGGATGTCGAGGTTGCCGCACTCCGGGCAGGCCCGAGGCACCGGCTCCGTGAAGCCGCAATGGTGGCAACGCAGCGTGCGTTCGCCCTTGTGGAAGACGCGCCAGGCGCTGCAGTGCGCACAGCCGCTCTTCCAGCCGCAGGCGGTGCAGTGCAGGACCGGCGCGAAGCCGCGGCGGTTGAGCAGCAGCAGGCTCTGCTCGCCGCGCCCGAGCCGGTCCTTCAGCGCTGCGACCAGCATCGGCGCCAGCACGCGCTCTTCGCCTTCGGGCACGCGCGGCAGCTGTCCCATGTCGATCAGTCGCACTTCCGGCAGCACGCCGCCGCCGATCCGTCCGGGCATCGCCAGCCGCCTGTAGCGCCCGGCCTCGGCATGGGCCCAGGTCTCCAGCGACGGCGTGGCCGATCCCAGCAGCACCGGGATCTTCAGCTGCCGGGCGCGCCAGACCGCCAGGTCGCGCGCCGAGTAGCGCGCCCCCTCCTGCTGCTTGAACGAGGCGTCGTGTTCCTCGTCGACGACGATCAGCCCCAGCCGCGGCATCGCGGCAAACACCGCCAGCCGTGTGCCCAGGACCAGCTCGGCCTCGCCGGTGTGGGCCAGAAGCCACTGCCTCAGACGCTGCGCCGGCGTCAGCGCGCTGTGCTGGCTCACCAGCCGATGACCCGGGAAGCGGGCCGCAAAACGCGCGTGCAGCTGCGGCGTGAGGTTGATCTCGGGCACCAGCACCAGCACCTGCCGGCCCCGCTCGAGCGCCGCCGCGGCGGCGCGCAGATAGACCTCGGTCTTGCCACTGCCGGTCGCGCCGTGCAGCAGCATCGGCGAAGGCGCGCTTTCGCCGGGCGCATCCAGCACCGCCAGGACCTGGGCCAGCGCGCCGGCCTGCTCGGCGGACAGTTCAGGCGCCGCACTCGCGCTGTCGGCAAGCCCGTTCGCCCGCGACGGACGTTCGTCTTCAGCCTTGGCCAGCCGCTTCAGGCGTCGTGCCAGTGCGACATCGTCGAGCTTGCGGAGCTCCGGGGGCAGGACCGACAGCGCCAATTCCCCCAGAGAGCGCTGGTAGTAGGCGGCAGAGAAGGCCAGTAGCTCGCACCACTCGGCTGAAAGCGGCGGCAACGCGGTCAGCGCCACTGCAACCGACTTCAGGCGTCGTTTGGGCGCGTCGGGGGGCGCGTCGGTGGGCGCGGTTTGCGGGGCGGCCGCCGACGGGCCTGCGCTGCGCCAGACGATGCCCGGGACGTCCCGCGCGCCCAAGGGCACGCGTACCAAGGTTCCCGGCGCAAGCGGTTGCTCACTCAGGTAGTCCAGCACCGGGTCGACCGCGGCATGCCGAGGCGTGTCGACCACCACCCCGACCGTGTGGGCCCCGATGGCAGCTTCAGTGCTCAGAATTGGCCCCCCGCTCAACGAAAACTTCAGAAAGCCGGCGCAAGTGATTGATCCAAAAGACTTTTGAACCTGCGGCCGAGATCTGTGGATAACTTCGTGGAGAAAGTGCGGCGAGGTGCGCCAAGTGCTTGATTCTTCTCGCCGGAAAGTCCGATTTCACGGCCTGTGTCAGTTCAATGAAACCTTATGAATCAACGACTTGCATCGAATTTGCGGGATTATTGACGCTTCGATGACGTGGTGGACTCGCGACAGGGGTGAGATCCGGTTTTTGGGGATAAGTCAAGCCCTGAGCAGCCACTCACCCTACTGCGGCAAACCCCAGGGCCTCATCCGGCGGGCGTACAACGCAGGGTTCGCGAGTGGCTGTGAACGGCCTCGACCAAGGCCGAGACGCTCTCTGGCGGCGTGAACTGGCTGATGCCATGCCCCAGGTTGAAGACATGACCGCCCCAGCCGCCATCGGCACGCTGCGGCGGGCCGAAGCTGTCGAGCACGGCGACGGCTTCGCGTGCCACGACCTCGGGCGGCGCGAACAGCACCATCGGGTCGAGGTTGCCTTGCAGCGCGACCCGGTCGTGGGTGCGGGCACGGGCTGCGCCAAGGTTCGTCGTCCAGTCCAGGCCGACGACGTCGGCGCCGCAATCGGCGACGGCTTCGAGCCAGGGCCCACCGCCCTTGGTGAAGACGATGACCGGCACGCGTTGGCCATCGGCGCCGGTGCGCTTGAGCGCGGCCACGACCTGCCGCGTGTAGGCCAGGCTGAAACTCTGGAACGCGCCGTCGGCCAGCACGCCGCCCCAGCTGTCGAAGACCATCACCGCCTGGGCACCGGCATCGATCTGCGCGTTCAGGTAGCTGGCAACGGCCTGGGTGTTGATCGCCAGCATCCGGTGCATCAGGTCGGGCCGGGCGTAAAGCAGGGTCTTGACGTGACGGTAGTCGTCGCTGCCGGCGCCTTCGACCATGTAGCAGGCCAGGGTCCAGGGGCTGCCGGAAAAGCCGATCAGCGGCACCCGACCGGCGAGGCTGCGCCGGATCTGCGCCACGGCGTCGAAGACGTAGCGCAGCTTGTCCAGGTCCGGCACGGCCAGCGCCGCAACCGCGGCCTCGTCGCGCACCGGATGGGCAAAACGCGGGCCCTCGCCTTGCGCGAACGACAGGCCCAGGCCCATCGCGTCGGGCACCGTCAGGATGTCCGAGAACAGGATCGCGGCGTCGAGCGGCCAGCGTTCCAGCGGTTGCAGCGTCACCTCGGTCGCGTAGCCCGGGTTCGTCGCCAGGCCCATGAAGCTTCCGGCCTTGGCGCGTGTGGCGTTGTACTCGGGCAGATAGCGGCCGGCCTGGCGCATCAACCACATCGGCGTGTGGGGCGTGCTCTGGCGAAAGCAGGCTCGCAGGAAGCAGTCGTTTTCGAGTCGGGCGAATGTGGACACGGCAGATGGGGCAGCGGGGGGTGGCCTCATTATCCCGGCCGGGGGGACGCGCGGCTGGCCTGCCACAGTGCCTCGGGCGAGAGCACCAGGGTGCTGCCCGCAGGCGAGGTCGGCGGCTGCAAGGCCAGGTGCACGACGCAGCGGGCCAGTACCGGCGTTGTCAGCGCCTGTTCGCGCTCCGGCACCATGAAGCGCAACTGCCGCCACCACGCCTGACCCAGGCGCTCGGCCAGGCTCTGCGGCGTTGCTGAAGGATCCTCTCCGGCACGAGCGGCGCGCACGATGAGCAGCTGCGCAAACCCGAGCCGGGCGAGTTCGCCCTCGTCGTGGCTGGCCAGGCCGTGCAGCAGCGCTCGGGGCAGCAGGGCCGGCGAGTGCGGCAGCAGCAGCACCAGACGCGGCACGCCGGCCGCGTGGATGCGGCGCGCCAGCGGCAACCAGCCGGTGGGGTCCGGACGCGCAAAGGCATCGTCTCGGCGATTCGAACGCCGCTCGCGTTCGAGCACGATGAACGCCAGGTCGGCCAGGTCGCTGCCCGGGCACAACTCATCGTCGCGCAGCGGACGCAGACCGCGCATCGTGCTGGCCAGCGGCGTGGCGACCAGCGCCAGGACCTGCGCGGCGCGGCCGGCCACCAGACACTCGGACAGCACGGCCGAGCCCAGCACGCCACCGGCACCGGCGACCAGGATGCGCGGCGCCGCGAGCGGGGCGGCGTCGCGGCTGTGGGTGCGGTTGAGTGCGTACTGGACGGCCTCCATGGTCCGGACATTCTCGGCTCCGGGCTTGGGTACAGTCGCGGTCCGTTTCGAAGGAACCTGCCCAATGTCCAAGCGCCTGCTCTCCGCCCTGATCCTGGCCACGACACTGAGCCTCGGGGGCTGCGGCTACAACGACTTCCAGAAGCTCGACGAAGAGGTCAAGGGCGGCTGGGCCGAAGTGCTGAACCAGTACCAGCGGCGCGCCGACCTGATCCCGAACATCGTGGCCACGGTCAAGGGCGAGGCCAACTTCGAGCAGGAAACCCTGACCAAGGTTGTGGAAGCCCGCGCCAAGGCCACCAGCATCCAGGCCACGCCTGAATTGATCAACAACCCGGAGGCCTTCCAGAAGTTCCAGGCCGCGCAGGGCGAGCTGTCGGGCGCGCTGTCGCGCCTGCTGGTGGTGAGCGAAAACTACCCCAACCTGAAAGCCAACCAGGGGTTCCAGGACCTGCGCGTGCAGCTCGAGGGCACCGAGAACCGCATCACCGTCGCGCGCAACCGCTACATCAAGACCGTGCAGGCCTACAACGTGCTGGCGCGCAGCTTTCCCAGCAACCTGACGGCCATGGTCTTCGGCTACGACGTCAAGCCCAATTTCACGGTCACCAACGAAGCCGCGATCAGCGCGCCACCGAGCGTCAGTTTCGACAGCGCGCCCAAACCGGTGGCCCCCGCTGCCCCGGCGGCCTCGAAGTGATGGCCGCTGGCCGCTCGTGGTGATCCCGATGCGGCGCCTGCGGCTCCTGCGGCTCCTGCGGGCTTGGGCGTGCGCCACATGGCTGTGTGCCGGGCTGGGTCTGCTGCCGGCGCTGGCTCAGGACGTGCAGCCGGTACCGGCACTGTCGGGTCGCGTCATCGACACCACGGCCACGCTGTCGGGCCCCGATGCGGCGGCGCTGGAGGCCAAGCTCGCGGCCTTCGAGCAGCAGGCCGGGGCTCAGCTGGTGGTGCTGATCGTCGCCAGTACCGCGCCCGAGGACATCGCCAGCTACGCCCAGCGTGTCGCCGATGCCTGGAAGATCGGCCGTCGCGAGGTGGGCGACGGCCTGCTGGTCGTGCTGGCGATGCAGGACCGCAAGACACGGATCGAGGTGGCCAAGTCGCTCGAAGGCGCGGTCCCCGACCTGGCGGCGCGCCTGATCCTGCAGGACGTGCTGCGGCCGGCGCTGCGCCAGGGCGACGTCGCCGGCGGCCTGAACGCCACCGTTGACCGGCTGTCCGAGCGCATCCGCGGTGAGGCGCTGCCACTGCCCGAGCCGAGCGCCGGCCGCGACCGCGGCCTGCAGCTCGAGGAGCTGGCGATGTTCTTCTTCGTTGCGGTGCCCATCGTCGGCGCGGTCGCCACCGGCCTGCTGGGCCGCAAGCTGGGCACGCTCGCCACCTCGGGCATCGCCGGCGGCGCGGGCTGGTGGTTCACGCAGAGCCTGGTGGCGGCTGGCGTCGCGGGTGCCGTGGCGCTGGTGCTGGTCGGCATCGTCGGCTTTGGCAGCCTGGCGCGTCGAGCCGGGCGCTCGTCCGGACGAAGCCTGCCGCACATCGGCGGCTGGGACGGCGGTGGCGGCTGGAGCGGTGGCGGGGGCTCCTGGGGCAGCGGCGGCGGAGGCGGTGGGTTTTCGTCCGGCGGCGGTGGCGATTTCGGCGGCGGCGGCGCCTCCGGCGACTGGTGAGCGACAAGGGCAGCGCGATGACAGTCACTTTCCGCACCCCCCGCTGGCGGCGCCTCCTGGCCCACCGCTGGC
>Ga0315902_10011247_pt1 | contig 11759 bp, 10 predicted proteins | sample LakEriMetagenome_9_FD_203523 | JGI IMG/M metagenome (GOLD analysis project Ga0315902, IMG submission 203523) | Freshwater fungal communities from buoy surface, Lake Erie, Ohio, United States - Buoy 12 MA117 | ecosystem: Environmental > Aquatic > Freshwater > Lake > Lake biofilm | place: USA... | reverse complement strand
TTACTTCACCTATCAGAAGATACCCTGATGTGTTGGTTCATCGTATTTTGCAGCAATGTTTGGATGATAAACCGGTAAGAGACAAAAAACTTGAAAAAAAATGTAAGCATTGCAGCGAGCGTGAGCGAGCTGCGATGGAAAGCGAAAGAAGTGCCAATAAGTATAAGCAGGTGGAGTACATGTCGGGTTATCTCGGAGAAGAGTTTCCAGGTGTAATCAGCGGTGTGGCAGCGTTTGGTTTTTGGGTGGAAACCATTGAACATAAATGCGAAGGACTTGTTAGTTTATATTCACTGATTGATCTGGATGATTTCAGATATGTGGAAGAAGATTATTGCCTGGTAGGGAAAAGAAGCGGACGCAGTTTCAGAATAGGTGATAAGGTGATGATTAGGGTGATAGCCGCTAATCTTGATAAAAGACAGCTCGATTATGAACTCGTCTTGAATAAAAGTAAAGGCGAAAAGTTAAAAGCGAAAAGTGTTAACCCGCAACAAACTAATAACTAACAACTAATAACCAACAACTAAAAAGAATACATGCATTTTTTTGAAGATTTATTAAAGGAATTTGAAGCAAAATTTTCTGTACGTCACTTTCCTGAAAAGCCCTCAACCCTGTATGACCCTGCTCAGTATATACTCGGTATTGGCGGGAAAAGGGTGAGACCGGTTTTATGCTTACTTGGGAATGAATTGTTTGATACCATAAAGTCTGACGCCTGGCAAGTAGCCTGCGCTGTAGAGTTGTTTCATAATTTTTCCTTGATTCATGATGATATCATGGATCAGGCACCTCTTAGGAGAGGGATGGAAACCGTGCACCAGAAATACGGCACCAATACGGCAATACTGGCCGGCGATGCCATGATGATCATGTCGTGGGAATACCTGAGGAAGATAGACAAAGAAATATTACCTGCAGTATTGGAGTTGTTTAACAAAACTGCCCTAGAGGTGTCGGAAGGTCAGCAACTCGATATGGATTTTGAAACAAAAGATCGGGTAACGCTGGATGAATACCGTGAAATGATCACATTGAAAACATCCGTACTACTCGCTGCTGCATTGAAACTTGGTGCAATAATTGGAGGAGCAGGCGAAGGCAACGCAGGTCACTTGTATGAATTTGGTAAGAATCTTGGCATTGCCTTTCAGATACAGGACGACTATCTTGATGCATTTGGAGATCCTGAAAAATTCGGTAAACAAGTAGGTGGAGATATCCTTGCCAATAAAAAGACATTTTTGCTGATACATGCAATGGAAACAGTTACAGGAGAGGATCAGCAATTACTTGATAACCTATTAAAAAATAATCCGCCTGATAAAGTAGAACAAATGCTAGGGCTTTTCAAACGTTCGGGTGTTGATGAGTGGGCGATGAAACTAAAAAACAACTATCTGGAGTTGGCATTGGATCATCTCGAAAAAATTGCAGTTCAGTCGAAACGCAAAGAGCCATTAAAACAATTAGCATCTTTTCTTGTGCAAAGAGATTATTAAAAAGAAAGCCCGGCTACTTACGGGTACCCGGGCCAACCTTCTTTTTTCCATCTCATGATGGTATTTCTCACAACCAAACAACACAAAAAAAGACATTTCTCAAGCGCTGATCAATGAGTGCAGTCAGTAATTTAAATGACTGTTACTATGTTTTATCGGCCTCTTTTGATTTACTGTTAGTTTTTTTCCTATTTTGAACGGCAAACGCCCGTTATGATGAATCAGTTGTTCAGAAAAAAGGAAATCAGTGAGCTTGTTAAGGAAGGTGATGGGGTGCACGAAAGCACCGGTCTGAAACGCGTATTGTCTGTTCGTGACCTTACTTTTTTTGGTATTGCAGCAATCCTCGGAGCAGGGAGTTTCAGTAGTCTGGGTGGTGCTGTTTTCAGCGGAGGTCCGGGTGTTGTATTCCTTTTTATCATAACAGCTATTGCTTGCGGGTTTACCGCCTTTTGTTATTCTGAATTTGCAAGCAGGATTCCTGTTGCAGGAAGTGCATATACGTATGCATACGCAAGTTTTGGAGAGTTATTTGCCTGGATCATCGGATGGGCTTTAATTATGGAGTATTCCATTGGTAACATCTACGTAGCCTTTAGCTGGAGTGACTATTTTACCTCTTTTCTTAATAAAATAGGATTCGATGTGCCTTCCTGGCTATCTGCCAGCTATATGGAAGTGAAAGATGCAATTGAAGATGGTACAACCAATCAGGAGTTGTTAAGTGCCTGGAGTGATGCACCGGTATATGGCGGGATACGTATCATACTCGATTTACCTGCTTTCATGATTAACCTGGTGATTACTTATCTGGTTTATCGCGGTATCAAAGAAAGCAGAAATGTGAGTAACCTGATGGTGATTCTTAAGATGATCGTGGTCTTACTTGTGATTCTGGTAGGAGGATGGTTGGTATTTTCAAATGATTTATCCGCTAACTGGATGCCTGCTAATGAAGAAGGAGTCAATAGTTTTATGCCCAACGGATTTAGCGGTGTCATGGGGGCGGTAAGCGCTGTATTTTTTGCATATATCGGCTTTGATGCGGTGAGCGTACTGGCTGAAGAAAGTAAAAATCCGCAACGCGATTTACCCAAAGGGATGATCTATTCACTGGTTATTTGCACGGTGGTCTATATTCTTTTAACACTGGTATTAACAGGCGCTGTTCATTATAAAAAGTTTGACGGTGTTGGTGATCCACTGGCTTTTATTTTCGAAAGTCAGAATCTGAATGTTTCCTGGATGCAATTATTGGTTGCAGTTTCGGCTGTTGTAGCAATGACAAGCGTATTGCTTGTGTTTCAAATGGGTCAGCCTCGTATTTGGATGAGCATGAGCAGAGATGGATTGATGCCACCGATTTTTCAGCGCATTCATACTAAATTCCAGACACCATCTTTCGCTACCATTGTTACCGGACTGGTAGTAGGCTTACCGATACTTTTTACAGACAAGACTTTTGTACTCGATTTTACCAGCATAGCCACTTTGTTTGCATTTGTGCTGGTATGCGGAGGGGTATTGCTTATTCCAAGAAGAGAAAAGCAAAAAGGAGGGTTTCATTTACCGTATATTAATAGTCGTTTTATTTTCCCGCTGCTTGTAGTTATCTCGGGATTAACAGTGACACTTGTAAATGCCAACTACTGGAATCAGTTATTCGTTTTTGATTTTTCCGGCAATAGTGAATATTTAAACGGTAAGCTTTCCTTTATGGACCTAGCAACCCCTCAGATTAGTCTCATCGTTTTTTGGTCGGTAATGATTATCATGGCTTTATTTGCTTATTTAAAACAATTTTCTCTGATTCCACTGATGGGGTTAGCAACTTGTTTGTACTTGCTTACCGGAATGACAAAAAGTAACTGGGCATGGTTTTTAGGATGGTTATTGCTTGGACTCTTATTTTACTTTATTTATGGTTTTAGGAAAAGCAGGCTTGCTTCAGTGAACTAACTTTACTTATTGATGTTTTATCATTCAAGGTAATCCTTATATTTTACGAAATTATGAGCGATTATCAGTTTGTAACTTTAAGATCATTTTAAACAGCGAATGAAATTTCAGCCGGGCGATATAGTGCTTATTTCTCATACCGGAGAGGAGGGTAAAGTCATCGATGTGGTGGATAAGGAAACATTTCTTGTAGAAATTGGTGGAGTTCAGGTTCCTGTCTATGCTGATCAGATGGAGTTCCCTTATTTCAAGAGATTTTCAGAGAAGAAATCACAGCCGGTACGCAACAAATTGTATGCTGAGAATTTAAAACCTGAAACGGTCGTTGATCGTTATGTTGATCTGGGAACCGGTTTATGGTTTATTTTTCTTCCGGTATTTGATAAAAATGTTTTTGAAGAAGATATTGTTGATTTCTTTCGTGTTTATTTATTTAATCATACAGATCAGCCATACAATTTTTCCTATTGTCAAAGAATGAAAGACGGTGTTGGGTTTGAGATTAAAAATGAAATCAGAAATGGTCAGGACTTTTATCTGCATACTGTTTCTATGGAGGCAATGAATGATCATTCCAGGTTTGAGTTTGAAATTTCTCTTTTGAAGCCCGATAAAAAGAAAGCCTCTTATTGGGAATATGTACTGAAAATAAAACCAAAGCAATTGTTTGAGCAGATTGAACGGATGCTTAAAGATCAAAAAGCAAGTTTTTCCTATCAAATCATGCAAGAATATCCGGATGCCAATCAGGATGATTTCACAGGAGTGGAACCGCGTCTTCATTACAATTTCAATAAATCACATTCAGGGTTTAATATTTCCAAAGTGCAATCAGTAGTCGATTTGCACATAGAAAAGCTTGTTGAAAATAAAAGAGGAATGAGTAATCTTGAGATTCTGACTATACAGTTAAATACTTTTGAGAAGCATGTAGACATTGCAATTGCGCATTACCAGCCAAGCCTGGTTGTGATACATGGTGTTGGGGAAGGGGTATTAAAGAATGAAATTCATGAGAAACTAAAGTTCAGAAAAGAAGTGAGTCGTTATGAAAACCGTTATCATCCTTTGTATGGATACGGTGCAACCGAAATATACTTTCAGTATTAAATCAGTAGTATCTTTGTACAACTGTTAAGCAGACTGTCGCCGTATATTATACGGAGGAAAGTCCGGACAGCACAGAGCATCATACCGGTGAATAGCCGGGTTTCGCTTTAGCGAAAACAGAAAGTGCCACAGAAAATTACCGCTCCGGTTAAACGGAGTAAGGGTGAAAACGGGAGGTAAGAGCTCCCGGAGATATAAGGCAACTTATATTTCGGGTAAACCTTATGAGCTGAAATGCCATGTAAACCATCGTTAAGGACTGCTCGTCCGGGTATTGTTGAAAGATAATCGCGATGGAGGGTAGGCAGATTGATTCCTGTGCGTAAGTGCAGGAACAGATAAATGACAGTCGGCAGTAATTTACTGTTCACAGAATCCGGCTTATCGTTTAACAGTTTTATATCAGTCCCGGCTTTGTCCGGGACTGTCCTTTTTTATCGACTTTTTATAAATAAAAACAATTGATAAATTTGTTTAAAGGTGTTCATAAGCCGTTGAACTCATTTACATTTGCGCCATAATTATGAGCTTACCAAAATTTTCAACCAATTCGGTTTCGTTTCACGCTGAATTAAAAAAGCGTGTTCAGTACTACTTTGATCAAAAAGGAATATCAAGTACAGGCAACTGGCTTTTGTATGTGAAGGGAGCCTTGTTCGGATTTGTTTTTTGTGCATTGTATATTCATCTTGTTTTTTATACGCCCGGAGTTGTGTTGGCAATTATTGAAAGCATTGCTCTTGGAGGAGTGATCTCTGCCATTGGTTTCAATGTGATGCATGATGGGGCACATGGTAGTTTCAGCAAACATAAACCTGTAAATGTACTCGCTGCTTATTCCTTAAACATTTTGGGTGGCAGTAGTTTTATGTGGAATGTGAAACACAATATTATTCACCATGCCTATACTAATATTGACGGCGTGGATGACGATATCGATATCCAACCATGGATGCGGATGAGTACAACACAAAAGAAATATAAGTTTCATAAATACCAGCATCGTTACTTCTGGGTCTTATACGCATTTCTGTATATCTTATGGATTTTTGTACTGGATTACACCAAGTACTTCCGTAAAAAAATCGGAGAAATGCCTTTAAAAAAAATGCATCTGAATGATCACATCATTTTTTGGTTATTTAAAGCGGTACATCTCTTTGTTTTTGTGGGATTACCAATCTATCAGGTTGGTTTTCTTCCTTGGTTAGTAGGGTTTTTATCAGCTACCATTTTTGCCGGCTTGGTATTGAGTATTGTATTTCAATTGGCACATACGGTAGAGCATACCCATTTCCCGATGCCTTCGGAAGATGATGGTAAAATGAACGACGAGTGGGCTGTACATCAATTAAAAACAACAGCCAATTTTGCTACCGGTAATAAAATAATATCATTCCTGGTAGGAGGGTTAAACTTTCAGGTAGAGCATCATTTGTTTCCCAAGATCTCGCATGTGCATTATCCTGCTATTAGTAAAATCATCCGTTCAACCTGTATGGAGTTCAATGTGCCTTATATCGAGTATCCGCGCATGCGACAGGCATTAGCTTCTCATGTTTCTTTTCTTAAGGATATGGGCCGTAGCTAATTTCTTACGGTTTTGAATTTATTTATCTTCTAGAAATCAAATATTTATTAAAAAATACTTACGCCTGTTAGTATTTAATTTATATATTTGCCCCTCAAATATTAAACCATGCATTTCCAATTTACAGAAGAACAATTGATGATACAGCAAGCTGCAAGAGATTTTGCTCAGAATGAATGTTTACCTGGGGTAATTGAGAGAGATGAATTGCAAAAATTTCCAAAAGAGCAGATCGAAAAACTGGCAGATCTTGGTTTTATGGGGATGATGGTGAAGCAGGAATATGGAGGTGCCGGCATGGATACTGTAAGTTATGTGCTTGCTATGGAAGAAATCAGTAAAATTGATGCTAGTGTGAGCGTTTGTATGAGTGTGAATAATAGTCTGGTTTGCTATGGTTTACAAGAATATGGAAACGAAGAGCAAAAGCAGCAGTACCTGGTTCCTTTGGCGCAAGGTAAAAAAGACGGTGAATTATACATCGGTGCTTTTTTACTTAGTGAGCCGGAAGCCGGTAGTGATGCCACTTCACAGCGGACAACTGCAGAAGACAAAGGTGATTATTATTTGCTGAATGGTACCAAAAACTGGATTACCAATGGTTCTTCTGCATCTGTTTACCTTGTAATTGCCCAGACTGATGTTGCAAAAGGCAGCAAGGGTATTAATGCTTTTATTGTAGAAAAAAACTGGCCCGGTGTAAGTGTTGGTGCCAAGGAAAATAAAATGGGTATTCGAGGAAGTGATACACACAGCATTTCATTTCAGGATGTAAAAGTGCCGAAAGCCAACAGAATAGGAGCAGATGGCTTTGGTTTTACTTTCGCAATGAAAACCCTTGCCGGAGGAAGAATAGGTATTGCCGCTCAGGCCCTGGGGATAGCAAGCGGAGCCTATGAGTTGTCATTAAAATATTCTAAAGAAAGAAAGGCTTTTGGAAAGGAAATCATGCATCACCAGGCGATCCAGTTTAAACTCGCTGATATGGCAACGAGAGTCGAAGCGTCTCGTTTACTTTGCTTGCGTGCAGCATGGGATAAAGATGAGCATAAAGATTACACCATCAGTTCTTCGATGGCTAAAGTATATTCCTCAGAAACTGCAATGTGGGCAAGTACCGAAGCAGTTCAAATTCATGGAGGTTATGGATATGTAAAAGAATTTCACGTGGAACGCCTGATGCGGGATGCAAAAATTACCCAGATATATGAAGGAACCAGTGAGGTACAGCGAATAGTAATCAGCAGGGGTATTTTAAAATAATTCTTTAATAGTGCAGCATTGGGTTTTCTCATAGTTTTCCTCATGTTTTGTCAGTTTGAGGAAGGCTTTTAACTTGCATCCATGTTTGTAAACAAGGAGAGCTACTTACATCTATTTTCAGCGTTGCAGGAAAAGAATGTGAGTCTTGTCGCTGTTTCTAAAACCAAACCGGTTGCAGCTATAGAAGAGTTATATGCACTAGGACATCGCGATTTCGGTGAAAATTACGTTCAGGAATTACTGTCCAAATCAGAGGTCTTGCCAAAAGACATCCGCTGGCATTTTATAGGACATTTACAGTCAAACAAAGTAAAACAAATCATCTCTTTTGTACATCTTATTCATGGAGTAGACAGTGAAAAGTTGCTTGAAGAAATTCAGAAACAAGCATTAAAAGCCGGTTGTCAGGTGGATGTTTTATTGCAGATGCATATTGCTAAAGAAGAAACAAAATACGGTTTAGACGAAAAAGAGCTCAGCCAGATTTTAACGAAAATTAAAAACGGTGCATATCCAAATGTCAATATCCGTGGCTTAATGGGGATGGCTTCATTTACAGAAAATATAATAGAAGTAAGCAATGAATTTAAAGAGCTGAAAATGCAGTTTGATTATGCAAACAAAGCAATTGGACATCCAAATTTCGATATCTTATCGATGGGTATGAGTGGTGACTACCAAATAGCAATGGAGGAAGGCAGTAATATGGTAAGGATCGGCAGCCTTCTTTTCGGACAAAGAAAATGAGTCTTTTTTTATATCACTATTGTTTTGTGGGTAAAAAATGAGAAAGATCAATATTTATATGAGAATGGTATAGTATTTTAGCCATTAAAATAAACCCTTATGTCTTATTCCAATGAATCTTCGCCTGTCTCCGGTGCTCAGAACAGCTCTACCGGTAAAACTACAACGATTTATGTTGTGCTTATTTCCCTTTTGCTTGCGACACTGGCATTGTTGTTTATGATATGGAACGACAAGACCAAAAAGGACAAAGAGAATTCATCTTTACAAACACAGTTATCCGCTTCTGACAGCAGCAGAAATTTATTAAAAACAGAATACGATGCAGCCCTGCAGCGATTGGATGATCTTACTTTAATGAACAAGAGCATGGATAGTCTGGTGAGGGAGCGCAACAGTGAAATTCAGACAATGAAGATTAAAATTCAGAAATTACTTACCAGTGAAAATAAATCAGCTGCTGATTTGGCTGAAGCAAAACGTTTGATTTCGGAATTAAACGGAAAAATAAACGGGTATGTGCAAGAAATTAATCAACTAAGGGGTGAAAATATTCAGCTCAAGAATGAGAAAGATGTTCTGATTGGCGAAAAGGAAACTCTTCAGAAAAATATCAAAAAAACAACGGAAGAAAAAGAAGCAGTTGAAGAACAGCTGGATGTAGCTTCCACACTTGTAGCCACAAATATCAGTCTTGTTGCCATTGACGAGCGTAAAAATGGCAAAGAAGTACAACGCGACAGGGCGCGCAGGGTAGATTTACTTCGTCTTACCCTGGACGTATTCAACAGAGTAGGAGGAGATGGTGAAAAAGACTTATATATTATCATAACTGATCCTTCAGGTTCTGTTGTAAGTAATGCAACTCTTGGCAGTGGCTCTTTTTCTACTAGAGAGGACGGAGATAAACTATTTACCAAAAAGGTATCTATCAATTTCAGGGCCGGCTCCGCTGTTCCTATTACCATCGACTGGAAGCCTGAAACCGATATTACAAAAGGTCAGTATAGAGTAGAGGTATATAATAATGGTTTCCAGATTGGATCCGGTAATAAGACAATGAAATAGTCAAAAAAGGTTATAGGTTACTGGTTATGCGTTATAGATAAATTTACCCTCTTATCCTATAGCTCGTAATCAGTAACTCCCCTTTGAGACAAAAACTTATTAGTAGAAAATAATTTTTTCTATTAAATTTGTTTCTCAGCTATGCAATCTAAAGACCGCAACTTCCTGAAAATCCGTTCGTTCTGCCTGAAATGGCTGGTTGCAGCAATATGTTTTATCATACTATCTATCACCTCTTTTGCTCAAGGTGGCGGAGGTGATCCGGGTGGAGAGCCAGGTGGTGATCCGGATCTTATTCCTATTGATGGTGGACTAGGATTTCTCTTAGCGGCCGGTGTTGGCTATGGCATTAAAAAATCACGTGATTTTAGAAAGAATCGTTAATGGTTAACGGCAATCTGTTAACAGTTGTAAGCTTTTATTTACAGAGAGATCTTCAAACCTATTGCGGGATAACGTGCAAATGGTTGTTTTTGATTTCCGATTGATGCCGACTGTTCAAGCACTTGCCAAGCATTTTTCCTCGATTTTTTAGAAGAATTAGCCATAGGGATAGCGGCTATCGTAGTAAGAATTCCTGTTACCGGCAGCCATAATAGACGAATATCTGTTTTTGGCACATCTTTAAAAGCAGGAGCAATCGATTTAGCAACTCCGCCTAAAGTCAATGATATACCGGCAGTAAGCATTCCCCAGCTGGCAAATCTTTGTGAATTTGCCTTTGAAATCAACTTATCGTGCATAGCAAGCGGAGAATTTTTCCAGTCCTCTTTTCCCTTTTTCTGAGCAATTGCATCGGAAAAAGTACAAGATAGCAAGATTGATAAAAAGCAAATTACTCGCAGCATACTTTGGTACCATTTATACTACCACAAAATAAAGAAAATTCCGGAATCCGGCAGAATTGTTTCGTAGCAGATCTGAGTTAATCAGTTGGGATTACTCTTCCGACTTTTGGTTGAGTAACCAAATTAAAAATCCTCCTAAAAAAAGGACAATTCCGAGTCCGCCGAACAACAGTGCCGTGAGCACTTTTTGTGCACCGGGGAAGATTGCCATCGAAACAGCGGTAATGAAATAAACGATAAAAATAGTGAGAAGGGTATAAATTTTACTGTCCATTTCTTAGATTTTAAAAAAGCGAAATTCTGAAATTAAACCCAATTTCCAAAAATTATTCACAGCGATGTGAACAATTCTTCGTTGATGATCGGGAGCCTGTTTCGGTATCTTTGACGGCTGTCTGAAAGGCGGCAGGTTTTTAGCTCAGTAAATAAACCAAAAAATGGCGCAGAAAGAAAAGAACTTGTTTGAATATACCGAAGACTCCATCAAAACCCTCGAATGGCGTGAACATATCCGCTTACGCCCGGGCATGTATATCGGTAAACTGGGTGATGGCAGTAGTCCCGATGATGGTATTTATGTACTATTGAAAGAGGTGATCGACAATTGCATTGATGAACATACAATGGGTCATGGCAAACAAATTGAAATCCAGATCGAAAAAGGAGGTGTAACAGTGAGGGATTACGGTCGCGGTATTCCATTAGGGAAACTGGTGGATGTAGTCAGCAAAATCAATACCGGTGCCAAATATGACAGCAATGTATTTCAGAAAGCGGTTGGTTTAAATGGTGTTGGTACCAAAGCTGTGAATGCATTAAGTAAAATGTTTCGCGTTACTTCATTTCGTGAGGGTAAAGAAAAATCCGCCGAATTTGAAAAAGGTGTTCTGCTGAAAGAGAATAAAGAGGCAGCTACCAAAGAAAGCAATGGTACACTCGTTCAGTTTATTCCGGATGATACAGTGTTTAAAAATTATCATTTCCTGTACGAATACATCGAAAACCAGGTATGGAATTATTGCTACCTGAATGCAGGATTAGCGATTGTTCTCAATGGGAAAAAATATATTTCTAAAAACGGCTTACTAGATCTTCTTCAACGCAAGACCAATGAAGACGAACTGCGTTATCCCATTATACATCTTAAAGGAGAAGATATTGAAGTTGCCATTACCCACGAAAACCAGTATGGTGAGGAATATTATTCTTTTGTAAACGGACAATTCACCACACAGGGAGGAACGCACCTTGCTGCATTTCGCGAAGCTTATGTAAAGACAATCCGCGATTTCTATAAAAAAGATTACGATGCGGCCGACATAAGAGGTAGCATCTGTGCTGCTATCTCTGTTCGTGTACAGGAGCCGGTGTTTGAGAGTCAGACCAAAACAAAACTCGGCTCAACATCAGTGGCAGAAGGTGGCCCGACAATGAAAAACTTTGTTGGTGATTTTCTTGCACGCGACCTCGATCTCTTTCTTCATAAAAATCCTGCTGTTGCTGAAGCACTGAAAAAGCGCATAGAACAAAACGAAAGAGAACGCAAGGAACTCGCCGGCATCAAAAAGCTGGCGAATGAAAGAGCGAAGAAGGCAAATCTGCATAACAAAAAACTTCGCGATTGCCGCTTTCATTACAATGATGAAGCAACGGGAAAAGACAAAGAAG
>Ga0315902_10011246_pt1 | contig 11761 bp, 9 predicted proteins | sample LakEriMetagenome_9_FD_203523 | JGI IMG/M metagenome (GOLD analysis project Ga0315902, IMG submission 203523) | Freshwater fungal communities from buoy surface, Lake Erie, Ohio, United States - Buoy 12 MA117 | ecosystem: Environmental > Aquatic > Freshwater > Lake > Lake biofilm | place: USA... | reverse complement strand
AACGCAGGTTAATTTTTTGAACGGCAAAGGTTGAGTCATGAATCCAGCAGTCGCCTTCAAACGTATTTTCACCTTTGTGTTTAGGAGCGAAAACAAGATGAAAGAATCTTTTTCCTCCGATATATTGCGTGTCTGTTAGACGATAATGATAAAATACATCTCCGTTGTCAGCCAGCGGACTGATAAATCGTTTATCAAAGATGAGGATGAAATTATTGTAAACATTTACTACCTGATCCATACCACCAAGAAGTTTTTGAACACTTTCATTTTTAATACCGGATGTTTTACTGGCTTTGATTTCTTCTCTTCTTCTCAAAGGGTCTTTCTGGTAGTAATAATCGGAAAGTGTTTCAGTTAGAAAGACCGGTAAAAAAGGTTTTTCTTCACTTGTGCTATCGACAGTTTTTTCAATAACTGCACCAAAAGGTTTAAAAAGACGAAAACTTTTAAATTTTTCTGTATTGATTCGGTTGATGTCTATTTCAAGCTTATTATATAATTCATATCCGAAGTTTTCGAATCTGTACCGATCGTTGTCGCCCTTATTTTTGACAATCTTTCTCCACAAAATCCATCCTTTTCCGTATTTCGATTTGATCACAACAGTTTTTTCAAGACTGCTTCGTTCTAGTCTGATGTTTAGTTCAACTGTGTCTGAAAAACTTTCAGGGATTGCAACTGATTGTGTTGTGAATCCGATGTATTGAATTACCAGTGAATCATTTTGTTGCAGGCCTGAAATTCTAAAGAAGAATGAACCTGAGGAGTCGGACAGTATGCCTGATTTTGTTCGTGGTATACGGATTGAAGCAAATGGAATAGGTTCATCAGAGTGCCCGTCTTTGATTGTTCCTTTGATGATTTTATCCTGAGAGAACGAATCAGCATTCATTAAAAAAAGGATCACCAATATCAATATCTTCTTTATCATCATAGCCCATCCGGTTCAGAAAAAATCTGCCAAGGAGCAGATTTAAAACCGCAAATTAATGTATATGTGATTTATTGTAGTTTTTATAGTCACATGGTATGCCCTTTTATACTCATCACCCTTGATCTCCGTCAGCTATTATGGGCATTCATAGGCATAAAATAATCTTTATCAGAAGTCAAACCCGAGTGAGACATGAAATTTCGGTTGTTGATTGAAGAAGCCGCTCATAGGCCATCCTGCATCAAAACGAATGAAATAACCAAGTAAAGTACTTCTTGCTCCGAAACCGTAACTACCAATAAAAGGACCAATTCCCGGTGCTCTCACCACAACAGTAAGCGGACTGCCGGGTTCATTATATGTTACTTCCGGTCTGCCAAATTTATTAAAGCGTCCATTCCATGCTGCACCAAGATCAACAAATTGCACCACCTGGAAGTTTCTGAGAAAAGCATTATTGATGGGCTTATTGAAAAAGGTTGTGAACACGGGGACTCTTATTTCACTATTGATCACCATTGCATTGTTTCCGTTAGCAACGTTTTGGGTAAAACCTCTCAGGTTAACGGCAAGAGATTCATACACGTAAGATTGATCCGGAGCGGGTCTGTTCGATGTGTTGAAATAACGTTCTTTCTGTACTCCGTTTCTAATAACTTGATTATTGCCTAGCATCAGCCATCCATCCGTGCCTCCAAGATAATAGATGAGTTTGTTATTACCCCATGAAAAATCGGCGGCACCTCTAACAGCCCAGATAATATTTCTGTAAATCTGAAGATAATGCCTGGCATCAAATCCTGCATTGAATGTAAAAGTTCCGGAAGTGTCACGACCTGAACCTTTGAAATTTCCTCCGGCCCGGCTGAACAACTCAAACCAGCCTTTCATTCTCAAGCCTTTCCAAATATTTGCAGCAGGAGCAATTGAGTTGTCGTGCACAAATTCAGCTCTTGCCATAAAGAAGTTTTCAAAACGGGTAGGTTCCGTCAGTGAACCAGGAATAAGATCATCATTTTTAACGATGTATTCATCTCTGCGAATACCGGCATTCACGCGAACACTTTGCACTTCATTGAAAGGATACGATATCGTACCTTGATAAAGATTGGTTAACTGTTTAGCTTGAAAGGCACCTCCGCCGCTGAGTAAACCAATCGACTGTGTCATTCTGTAGTAGGTTGCACCCCAATCGAGCCTTCTCCTCAAATTATCGAAACGCATGAAGACTTCTTTGTCTTCAAAACCATAATTGATTCTGAATCCGCCGCTGAATTTATAATCTTCAAGAAATTCCAGAGTACCTATGCGTGTCATCGCATTCAGTGAATTATTGTTGCCCAATTGTACGGGACCGCTTGCGCCACTGTAAGGCTGAAAGCGATTGATCAGCAAAACATTGTTGGAAAGAAAATTAGTTGTCACATTATCGACAAAATATTTCCTTGTATAGAGGAAAGGCCGCATTCTGCTGTACACCTCCTGTCTTTTGGATGTCTCCTTGTTGACAGGTTGTAAATTGATGCTTGTGCTGTCTTCTTCAAATCCTGTTTCGAAGATAGGTTCCTGTATTTCTTCATTGCTGATGCTGTCGGTCAAATCTGTTCGCTGCTCTTTATCTGCTCCTGCTGTTTTTTCGAGTCGGGTGATTCGTTTGATGTATTCAGTTGGCCTTGCGTTGATGTTTCTCTTACGAAGCGTCTTTTCATCTACGTTTAATTTATAAAGGAATTTAAACTGGCCCTGTCTGTTCACTTCGGTAACCATTCCTTTGTCGCCTGCAATCCTTGTTTCCAGTATGCTGCTCTGGTAGTTTGTGATCGGGAACGTATAGGCACTGTCTTGGGTTATACGAAAGGTGTACACTGAATCAGGTTCTGTTCTGTTCCAGGATTTCAGTGTTGAGTCAATTTCTTTGATGTCGGGATTGCGTAATATTTCTTCACCTATCTGATAGATGGTATCTACGCCTGCGGCCTGTGTCGTGAAAAATCCGGCCCATCTGTTACCGATACCTGTTTCATCGCTTACGAATGTAAAGTGGTTTACATTGTACTGCATCGGATACCGGGCATTGCCATATTTTATATTGCTGAGCTGTGTAATCTGTTTGAATTCAGATTTATTCCAGTTATCTACCAGAAAAACATTGTACCGGTTTTTCGGAAGAACGGTATCGCCGGAAGGAGCTTGCGGAGAAGGACGGTTGCTCGAAAAAAGAATACCTGTTTTATTGGGGAAAGCCACAAATGAAGCGTCAAGATCATCGTACACATCATTTGTAATTTGTTCGGTTAGCTGTTTTTCTATTTTATAAATATAAATATCACTTTGGCCGCCTTTAACTGCGCTAAGCAATAATGTCTGTGCATCCAGCATATGCTGCATATCATTGATCTGTTCGAATGGAAGAGTTTGTCCATTGATAATCATTTTTCTTCCGGGCACATCATAAACACGAAGCAAAAGTTTTCCTTTTTCCCATGTAACAATTGAAAGACGCGTGCCTTTAGGATCACAGGCCATGAGTGGATAATTGGGATTAGGCTTCTCTTCCAGATTTCTGATTCCGCTACGCCATATTACTCTGCGCGCAATGAAATTCTCATTCAGAACGATTCGAGAAACACCTTTGTGATATTCCACAACAGCAAAGGTGGATGATTTAGGTTGAGGACTTGCCTGAAAACGGAAGTAATCTTTCTTTTTAATTTCAACAGGCGCTGCTACTCTGCCGCTCGGTACATCACGGCGGCTTCGAATATCCTTGTAGTATTTGTCCTGGTTGTAGGACATGAATTCTTTTAAAACAATTTTTAGTTTTTTCTTACAAATTGTTTGTGTAGCCCTGTTTACGTTTTTATACATCCGACTCAGATAGAGAAGATAAGTCACATTTTCCCTTCCGTATTTTTCTTCTATATAATACCAGAATGCATGTCCGGCAAGTGCAGATTGTTCAAATGCAAACTGATAAAAGTTTTTGTAACTGTAACCAAGCATCGCACTTTTGAGCAGGTTGTCATTTTTCGTATTCCAGTTTTCAGCAGCATAGCTGATATAGCCATCTGTCATCCATTTGGGTAAGTCGAGCAAAGCCTGGTTTTGTGCAAATTCTCCAAGATCGTCACCAAATAAAAGTGTTTCTACTAAAACTTTGGCAATCCCTTCTCTGATTTGTCTGCGTAGATCAAGATGATCTCCGTTGAAATAGAGCACCATTTTGTTGTTCACCAATTTGGTGACGCCGCCAATGTTTGGCCAGTCGAGCCCAATGCCGATGTTTGATTGTTTATAATCGTTGAAGTGATTATAGAGCACAACATTCATTCTGCGCTGCACACTGAATTCGATAAAATCTTCCAATGATGATAATTCTTCCTCAGCCGCTTGGGTTACAAATTTAGCAAGCTCAAGACCATTTTGATAATAGTGAACATTGAAATTTGGACTTTGGTAATAACTCCACTGAAAGCGGTTGTGCTGTACACGGTTTTTGCCGTATTCAACCATGTTCACCTGAGCATAAGTCGTATGAAAGAATAGTATAAATAAACTGAGACAAGCCAACAGGGGCATTCTAAGGTTCCCTTTAATTCGCATATTTTCGTGTTGTACCGTTTGTAAAAGTCAACAAAACGGTTTATAAAATTACAACTTTTCAAACCATGTTTCAGATAAAAGCTTTCTCCTTTAGTCCCATACAGGAAAACACATATGTGCTATATAACGAATATGGTCATGCCATAATCCTTGACCCCGGTTGTTATTTTGAAGAGGAGAGGCAGACCCTTTCCCGTTTCATAGTTGCGAATAAGCTACAGCCGCAGTTATTACTTAACACCCACTGTCACCTCGATCATGTTTTTGGCAACAAGTGGGTACATGAAACTTACGGGTTGATAATGCATAGGCATCCCCAAGAGCAACAGGTATTTGATCTGGCTCCTGCAAGTGGTTTAATGTGGAATTTGCCGTTTGATCAATACAATGGAGAATTTATTGATTTGAATGAGGGAACGGAGATCAGGCTTGATGAAGATCGGCTTGAAATTTTATTTGTACCCGGTCATTCACCCGGACATATTTGTTTCTATTGCCGAGAGCAAGGATTTGTAATAGGTGGAGATGTATTGTTTCGTGAAAGTATCGGGAGAACAGATCTGCCGGGAGGCAATCATCAGCTTCTTTTAAAAAGTATCAGGGAAGAGTTGTTTACGCTTCCGGATGAAACGGTAGTTTACTCAGGACATGGGCCTGCAACCACCATTGGTTATGAGAAGCAATACAATCCCTTTCTTCAGTATTAAATATAACGCCCGATAAATGGCATTTTACGTAGTTCATTTTTTTCAGCACGTAATACAAGAAGTAAAAATAAAAGAATAAGTCCGGCTGAAGAGAGGTGCAATATCAACAGGCTATCTGTATAATTTCTAATGAGGAAGTAACAGATAAACAAGGCAAGGCTGGCAATAATATAAATGGTGATTTTCCCCCAGTTGTAAGGAACGGGATAATATTTCTGTCCCAATATAGCAGAAACAACCATCATCCATCCGTAGCAGCATACAGTAGCAAGTGCGCATGCCCAGTACCCCCAGACAGGAATCAGTAAATAATTTACGATCACCGTTATAAATACACCTGTGATAGTGATCCATGCCCCGTAAAGATTTTTATTGGTTACTTTATACCAGACAGACAGGTTATAATAAATACCAAGAAAAATTTTTGATAACATCAGTGCGGGAACGATAAGCAGTCCGCTCCAGTATTCTTTATGCGTGTTACCCATAAAGTATTTCCAGATATCAAGGAATAGCGTTACTGCAAGGAAGCAACCACAGCAGGCGATCACAAAAAATTTCATGATACGTGCATAGGTTTTCGGAGCATCTTCACTGGACGACTGACTAAAGAAGAAAGGTTCTGCACCCATGCGAAATGTCTGGATGAAGATAACAATCAATACGGCAAGTTTGTAGTTCGCGCTATAGATGCCTATATGCGATAGTGCTTCCTGTGAAGTGCCATTGTAAAGTTTAAGTAACATGAAGCGGTCGATCATTTCATTTACCATTCCGCCAAAACCTACAATAAGTAAAGGCCAGCTGTAGTTCATCAGTGTTTTCCAGAAAGAAGGGTTTAGTTCCCATCGGAATGTTACAACTTCTCCGAAAAGCAGCAAAAATGTGATGATGCTGGCGGCGAGGTTTGCAATCATTACATAGCCGACTCCGACTTCATTGTCATAAAAGCCCGACCAGTAAGATGTTACAGAGCTGTTTTTACAGAGGTATAAAAAAAACAAAACAAGCCCTATATTGATTGTGATATTTGCTGTTTTGATGATTGCGAATTTAACCGGTCGGCCTTGGTATCTGAGTTTGGAAAAAGGCAAAACGGCAAAAGTATCAAAGGCTACGATGAGTAGCATCCATCTGATGTATTCAGGGTGGTCAGGTATTTCAAGAAAGGATGCAATTTGGGGGCTCCATATCCAGAATAAAGAAGTGATGATTATTGTAGAGATGAGGATCGAACTGAATGCTGTATTGTATACTTTTTTTTCAGGCTCCTGTTGGATAAAACGGAAGTACGCGGTTTCCATCCCGTAAGTAAAGATAATATTCAGAAAAGCGGCATAAGCAAACATCGTAGAGATTTTGCCATAATCGGCTGTAATGAAAACAGAAGTAAGCAGTGGCGTTAAAAGGTAGTTGAGGAAGCGGCTGAAGATATTACTTGCTCCGTACCATACAGTCTGTTTGGCTAAGGTTTTAATTCCGCTCAATGTATTCGGTTTATTGTTTCGTAAGATTTTGCTACAGGTTCAAAATTCAGCTATATTCGTGAATATTCATAATGATTATTAAACAGTCATTTATTTTTGATTTTATCCATCAACTTTTACACGCATCTTAGTATGTTTACCTTTAAAAATACAGTAAAATGAAAGCATTCTGCATCTTACTTTTTACAATGTTTCATTCTTTCGTCTCTTTCAGTCAATATTTTACGGATATAGAATGGCAAAAGCAAAAACTGCCTGCAGTTCAAGTTTCGGTTCCCTACAGTCAGGAAATTACCGAAGATGCGATTAAGATTGAGATGGGTAAGTTGGGTTATTCTCCTGCTCAGGAAAAAGGAGGGTTGTATTATAAGGCGGTAAAATTAATTGAAATAGGTCCGGATAGTTATGATATACTTTTTAAAGTGCAGAAAAAAGGCAGAAGGGAAAGTGAATCTACTGATGTATTTATGGCAGTATCGAAAGGGAATAATAATTATGTTCAACCTAATGACACAGACAGCCTTCCTGCTACAGTCAAAAAATTTACAGATCATATTTCCGTGTGGGCTGAAACCCAGTTATTGGAGGTTAGTATTAAAGAGCAGGATGATAAATTGAAGATGTCTCAAAAAAAACTACAGTCATTGACAGACGAAGGGGTACAGCTTGAGAAAAAATTACAGAAGTTACAGCAGGACATTTCAGAGAATAAACAATTAGTTGAGAAACAAAAAGTGGATGTCAATATTCAAGCAAAATCACTTGAAGGTTTGATGAAGAAGCGAAAAAATTAATTACCTGTAAAGAAGATCAATCACTTTTACTAGCCATCTTCATTCGTTCCTGAAACGCCATTTTTGCCGGCTTTCTTTTTTTTCGGCGTTTCTTTTTTTTGATTCTATTCTTTTTTCTTTTGATGCCTTATGTGGTTTAGTAGCAATCCTTGCTTTCTTTACGGCCAGTGCGTGATTTACAAGCCGGTTAATTTTTTTAATTGCTTCCTCTTTATTTGCAAGTTGTGTGCGATGGGTGCTGCATCTTACTTTTAACAACCCTTCTTTTGTAATATGATTGGAAAGTTTATTTGCCAGAATGTTTTTTTCCTCTGCTGTTATCAGTTGAGATGTATTTAAATCCCAGCCCGCAATAACCAAGGTTTCAACTTTGTTTACGTTCTGTCCGCCTGCACCACTGCTTCTGGCAGTCTGAAAGAGAAGCTCACTGCTGATATCTTTTCTCATAGAGAATATTTAGGATCTGTAAATTAGCATTTTAAAATTCATAAAATGCTTATTGGATGAGGGCCTTGGTTCAGCGGGTTAAAAATGCATCAGTATTCATAGATGGAGAGCAATATTCATCTATTGGTAAAGGTTTGCTTGTTTTTCTTGGTGTCGGAGAGAAGGATGAACAGGAAGACCTGGAATGGCTGGCCGGAAAAATTTCTCAGATGCGGATTTTTGATGACGAGCAGGGTGTGATGAATTTATCTCTGAAAGAGATAGGAGGGGAGCTCTTGCTCGTAAGCCAATTCACCTTAATGGCATCAACGGCAAAAGGAAATCGACCTTCATATATTCGTGCTGCCCGTCCGGAAAAGGCAGTGCCTTTATATGAGCGAATGATCAGTCGCTTGTCTGAAATAATTGGGAAGCCTGTGAAAACAGGGTTGTTTGGTTCAGATATGCAGGTACAGCTGATCAACGATGGACCGGTTACAATATTCATAGACAGCGCAAACAAGGAATAAATTAATTTAATAACAATATGGAACAACTGAAACATGATTCCAATGGGGGCGTCACTTTACGTGAAGCACAGGATCAGGTAGATCAATGGATAAAAACGGTTGGAGTCCGTTATTTTGGGGAGCTTACTAATTTGGGTATTCTGATGGAGGAGGTTGGTGAACTTTCTCGGTTGATGGTTCGACTTTACGGTGAACAGTCTTTTAAGCCAACAGAAAGCAATAAAGAACTTGCTGATGAAATGGCAGATGTGCTATGGGTGTTGCTTTGCCTTGCTAATCAGACTGGAGTGGATCTTACTGCCGCTTTTCTGAAAAATATGGAAAAGAAAACCCAAAGGGACGCCGATCGCCATCGTCAAAATTTAAAATTAAAGTGAGAATTGAGTTTTAGTTTCCTTTCTAATCGTCTCTTACACCACTTGGAAATGGTTTATATTTGCGCACTTTCAAAATTTTAGTATGTCATCTGAACATCTGTTTGCAAATATTATTTCTCACGCCAAAGAGTATGGCTATATTTTTCCGTCTTCAGAAATTTACGACGGGTTGAGCGCTGTTTATGATTACGGGCAGTATGGAGCACAGCTCAAAAAAAACATCCGTGATGCGTGGTGGAAAAGCATGACTCAATTCCATGATAACATAGTGGGTATTGATGCTGCAATATTTATGCATCCCACAACATGGAAGGCAAGCGGGCATGTTGATAATTTCAGCGATCCGATGATTGATAACAAGGACAGTAAAAAAAGATACCGGGTTGATCATCTAATAGAAGCACATGCGGAAAAACTTTCATCATCGGAAGGAAAAGCATTGATTGCAAAAATGGAACAATTGCTGGCAGCAGATGATTTAACAGGGATTAAGCAGTTGATTGAAGAGAATAAAATTCTTTGTTCGGTTAGCGGTACTTGTAACTGGACAGATGTGCGTCAGTTTAATCTGATGTTCCAAACTGAATTCGGCGCAGTCGCTGCATCAGAGGAGGGCGATAATATCGTTTATCTGCGTCCTGAAACTGCACAAGGAATTTTTGTGAATTTTCTGAATGTGCAGAAAACAGGAAGGATGAAAATACCTTTTGGCATTGCGCAAACGGGTAAAGCCTTCAGAAATGAAATCGTAGCTCGTCAGTTTATTTTCCGGATGCGTGAATTTGAACAGATGGAGATGCAGTTTTTTGTACGACCCGGTTCAGAGTTGGAATGGTATCGTTACTGGAAGGATGAAAGAATGAAATGGCATCAGTCGCTGGGTATTCCTGCCGATAAGCTTCGTTTTCATGATCATGTAAAGCTGGCACATTATGCCAACGCTGCTCTTGATATTGAATTTCAGTTTCCGTTTGGCTGGAAAGAGCTTGAAGGTATTCATTCCAGAACCGATTACGATCTTCGCAGGCATCAGGAATTCAGCAAAAAGAAAATTCAGTATTTCGATCATGAATTGAATGCAGAAGGCAAGCCTTACGGCAACTATATACCTTATGTGGTTGAGACTTCTGTTGGTTTAGATCGCCTTGTACTTACGATTCTCAGCTTGGCATACAAAGAGGAGGTAGTGCCTACTTCAGAAGAAGGGAAAACAGATACGCGTACTTATCTAAGTATTCCTCCGGCAATTGCTCCTGTTAAACTTGCAGTGATGCCACTTGTAAAAAAGGATGGTTTGCCTGAAATTGCACAGCAATTAGTGGCTGATTGCCGCAAGCATTTTATTTGTCAGTATGATGAGAAAGATAGCATCGGTAAAAGATATCGCCGTCAGGATGCGATCGGTACGCCCTTCTGTGTTACAATCGACCATCAAACGAAGGAGGATCAGAAAGTTACTGTCAGACACCGAGACACGCTTCAGCAGGATCGAATAGAAATCGGCAGCGTTTTATCTTTTATAAAAGAAAGGGTATCACAATAGAATTTCTTTTTATAGATGACCCTGGTCAGCTGATTTATTGACGCAATTCTGGTGAAATTCATTAAAAAAGTGTTTCTTTACACCGGATTTGATGCTTTTCTAAGGTGAAATATAGGTTTTACCTGCAGAGTTTAAAATATTATCTATGAAGCTTTCCCAGTTTTCGCTTGAAATCAATCTCTTTCTTTTCTTTTTTATACTTGTTTTGGCTGTTCTTATAGGGTTGCTGTACAAAAGAAGGCAAATTCTTCAGTTAGGTGACAAGATTTATGATACGGAGAAGGAGTTGATGAAGGTGAACAATGAATTGCTTGCCCAGATTGAGGCAAATTTAGAAATGAAAAAAGAGATAGAAAGCTTAAGAAAGAATACCTCTGTTTCTTCTGCAGAACAGGATGAAAAAGTAAAAGATATCCGACTTGGAAAAATCGGCTGAATTTAATCTTATTTCCGAATTAGTTTCTGCGTATAACGTGTTTTCTTTTTCACGTCAATAATTTCAACAACATATAATCCTCTTCCGATTTCACCAAGAGCAATTGATTGATTTTGATAGCGAGTAGTGCTCTTAAATACTTCCTGACCAAGCCCGTTGAACAATCGAACTTCAATGTCTTTGACTCCTTGATTTCCGTTTACTTGTATATTAAACATTCCGCTTTCTGTGAACCAGGTGTTTTTAATGAATGGCGAGTTATTTGTGATGTCGGAGACTGATACCGGTGTCTGGTTCAGTTGAAAATCTTTTGCATGGATCCATATTTCTCCAAGTGATCTTGTTTTCCATTCCGCCAGGTATCCATTATTGTATGGTAATATGAGTACTTTGGTTGAATCATAAAACGTATACGTTCCGCCTGTTCCGTCGTTCAGTATGTTATTTTCAAAATCAGCGGCACCCTTGTATTGAGTAACAGAAGCCCTGAATGGATCTGCAAAGCGTATACAATTAGTGCAGGGACCAGCTGCAAGAAAACGTTTTACTTCAGCCTCTGTAAAATAAACCCGAACAAGCACACTGTCTGTCAAGTTGTTTTCAGATTGAATAACGTAGTTTCTATCAAGATAGTACTGGTTGTTTAGAGCCCTTGTCGTATCTAAATTTATATAAAGACTAACCGAACATTTACCCAGGTTCTGATTCAAAGGGTTGATAGATGCAATCATCTGATCCTGAAACTTGAAATTAATCCATTCGTTTCCCAGCACCGGTAATTCTAGATTTGTGATATCAACGTCCTCGTAAATAGTCTCTTTTTCGAAGATGTGAATATCATCAATACCAATACCTTCACGCTGGGTTGATGCATCACTTGATAAAAGGAAGCGGAAACGCATATTTGCTGCGTTAACAGGA
>Ga0315902_10011244_pt1 | contig 11763 bp, 9 predicted proteins | sample LakEriMetagenome_9_FD_203523 | JGI IMG/M metagenome (GOLD analysis project Ga0315902, IMG submission 203523) | Freshwater fungal communities from buoy surface, Lake Erie, Ohio, United States - Buoy 12 MA117 | ecosystem: Environmental > Aquatic > Freshwater > Lake > Lake biofilm | place: USA... | reverse complement strand
GGCGTTCTTCGCGGCAAGCGCGCCGGCCGATGCCGCCTGGGCCCTGCATGTGCTGCTGGGCAAGCAGGGCAAGCGCCTGATCACCGGCCGCCGCCTGCGCGAGATCTGCCTGGAGGGCTCCCCCCTGCCCGACTGGCTGTTCGACGACTGCTACGCCCACGTAGGCGATTCAGCCGAGACGATCGCGCTGCTCTGGCGGCAGGTGGCAGCTGAAGCCCCAGGCCCGGAGCCCACCGACGCGGCATCCCCCCACGCCCAGGACCCCGCCATCCAGTCCCTGCGGCACTGGATGGAGCAGCTGCTGCCCGCCGCCGCCGCCCTCGACGGAGCCGAGCAGGCCGAGGCGGTGCGCCGGCTGTGGCAGGGGCTCGACCCGGCCGAACTGCTGGTGGCCAACAAGCTGCTCACCGGCGGCCTGCGGGTGGGCGTGGGCCAGGGGCTGGTGCTGCGGGCCCTGGCCCAGCTCAGCGGCCTGGAGGAGGCGCTGCTGCAGCACCGGCTGATGGGCGGCTTCCGTCCCAGCGCCGAGGCCTTCCAGGCCCTGCTGGCCCCCGCCGCCCAGCAGGAGGCGGTGCCCAGCCGCCCCTATCCCTTTTTTCTGGCCTCACCGCTGGAGCTGGAGGAGGGGCTTGCCGAAGGCGGCATGCCCCTGCCCGGGCCCGCAAGCGCCTGGCTGGTGGAGTGGAAATTTGACGGCATCCGCGGCCAGCTGATCCGCCGCGCCGGACAGAGCTTTCTCTGGAGCCGCGGCGAAGAACTGATCAACGCCGCCTTTCCCGAGCTGGTCGCCGCAGCCGCCGCCCTTCCGAACGGCACCGTGCTCGATGGCGAGATCCTGGTGTGGACGGCCGATGCGCAGCAGCCCGCGCCCTTCGCCCAGCTGCAGCGGCGCCTGGGCCGCAAGGCACCGGGAAAGAAGCTCCTGGCCGATTGTCCAGCGACCTTCGTGGTCTACGACCTGCTGGAGCAGGGGGGCGAGGACCGGCGCCAGGCACCCCTGAGCCAGCGCCGCGCCGCCCTGGAAGCCCTGATCCAGCAGGTGCCGCAGACGACACCCACTCCTACAGCCGGGCTCCTACGCCTCTCCCCCCGCCTGGCGCTGGGGAGCTGGGAGCGACTGGAGCCCCTGCGCCAGCAGGCCGCCGCCGCCAGCGCCGAGGGGCTGATGCTCAAGGCCCTGGCCTCGCCCTACCTGGCCGGCCGCAAGCGGGGCCACTGGTGGAAGCACAAGCGCGACCCGTACACCCTGGATGCCGTGCTGCTCTATGCCCAGGCCGGCAGCGGCCGCCGCGCCAACCTGTTCACCGACTACACCTTCGGGCTATGGGATCGGGCCCCTACTTTCGGCGATGTCAGCACTGCAGATCAAGCTGTGGCGAACCCGCCCCAGCTGGTGAGCTTCGCCAAGGCCTACTCCGGCCTCGACGACGCCGAGATCACCGCGCTCGACCGTTGGATCCGCAGCCACACCACCGAGCGCTTCGGGCCGGTGCGGGCGGTGCAGCAGCTGCAGGTGTTCGAGCTGGCCTTTGAGGGTCTGCAGCGCTCGACGCGCCACAGGAGCGGCATCGCCGTGCGCTTTCCTCGCATCGCCCGCTGGCGTCACGACAAGCCGGCCATGGAGGCCGACACCCTGGCGAGCGCCCTGGCGTTGCTGGAGCCCTGAGCGCCAACCCGGATCCAGCTCATCATCATGGGGTCACCTCCCGGCCGCGTCCATGCCCCCTCCCACGCCCGCGGGCCAGGGCCTGCAGCGGCGCGATCGCCAGCCCGAAGTGATGGATCAGCCGGGGCTGGATCCGGCTGAACACGCCCGTGCCCTGGCCGGGCTCCGGCGGATCAACGGCATCAGCGGCCTGGCCGGAAGCCTGCTGGCGCCGATCGAGGCCCTGGCCCGGCGCCGCCCCGGCGCGCCTTTGCAGGTGCTGGAGCTGGCCTGCGGTGGCGGGGACACCGCCATCGACCTGGCCCTGCTGGCCCAACGCCGGGGCCTGGCCCTGGAGCTGCGCGCCTGCGACCTCAACCCCGAAGCGGTGACGATCGCCCGGGCCAATGCCCAGCGGCGTGGGGCCGTGGTGGAGCTGTTCTGCGCCGATGCCCTGGCAACGCCCGCCACCACGGACAGGGTCGACGTGGTGTTCTGCTCCCTGTTTCTGCACCACCTGCCCGATGCCGATGCCGAGCGCCTGCTGGCGCTGATGGCCCAGCGGGCCCGCCACCTGGTGCTGGTGAATGACCTGATCCGCAGCCGGCTGGGCTATGCCCTGGCCTGGGCCGGCACCCGCCTGCTCAGCCGCTCGTGGGTGGTGCACACCGATGGGCCCCTGTCGGTGCGGGCGGCCTTCCAACCGGCGGAGGTGCTGGCCATGGCCGAGCGGGCCGGCCTGGCAGGGGCAGCGCTGCAACGCTGCTGGCCCGAGCGTTACCTTCTGCACTGGGAGCGCCCCTGAACGGGCAGGAGCGCCACGCGATGCAGGAGCTCCAGCCCACACCCGAGCGCCCCAGCCTTCTGGAGCGCCCCAGCCTGGGAGTCAGCCCCGAACAGTGGCAGGCCGTGGTGGTGGGGGCAGGCCCGGCCGGAGCCCTGGCGGCCCTGCAACTCGCCCGCCAGGGGGTGCGGGTGCTGCTGGTGGAGAAGCGGGCCTTTCCCCGCTGGAAGGTGTGCGGCTGCTGCCTCAATGCCCAGGCCCAGGCGGTGCTGGCGGCGGCGGGGGCGGGCGGGCTGGTCGACAGCCAGGGCGGGGTGCCCCTGCGGCAGCTGCAGCTGGGGCATCGGGGGGAGCGCGCCACCCTTGCCCTGCCCGATGGCCGCGCCCTCTCCCGGGAGCGGTTCGACCAGGCACTGGTGCAGGCCGCCATCGACGCCGGCGCCGAGTTCCGTGCCAACACCACCGCCCGGCTGGGCCCGGCCGACGCCACGGCACGGACGCTGACCCTGCAGCAGCGCGGTTGCCCCGAGCCCCTGGCGGTACGTGCCGGGGTGGTGCTGGTGGCCGCGGGCCTGACTCACCACTGCCTTCCCGCCGCCGAGGCCGGTGTGCCGGTGGTGCAGCAGCGGGCCCGCATCGGCGCGGGCTGCGTGCTGGCGGCACCGGAGGCGCCCTATCCGGCCGGCAGCATCCACATGGCCATCGCGCGGCAGGGCTACGTGGGCCTGGTGCGGCGGGAGGACGGCCAGCTCAACCTGGCGGCCGCCTTCGATCGCCAGGCCCTGCTGGCCCACGCCGGGCCCGGCAGCAGGGGCGCCGCCGCCGCCGCCCGGGCCGTGCTCACCGGCGCCGGCTTTGCGATCCCGGCGGGGCTGGAGCAGGCGCGCTGGCAGCTCACCCCCGCCCTCACCCGCCGGGCATCGGTGGTGGCGGGGGAGCGGTTCCTGGTGCTGGGGGATGCGGCGGGCTACGTGGAGCCATTCACCGGCGAGGGGATGGCCTGGGCGCTCACCGCCGGCGCCGCCGCAGCCCCCCTGGTGCTGGCGGGGCTGGCGGGCTGGAGTCCGGCCCTGGAGCGCCGCTGGGCGCAGGTGCTGCAGCGGCAGGTGGGCCGCCGCCAGCGGCTCTGCCGCGGCCTGGCCCTGGTGCTGCGCCAGCCGGGGGCCACCGCCCTGGCCTTTGCCCTCAGCCAAAGGCTGCCGGCCCTGGCCGAAGGGCTGGTGGGCCAGCTCAACCACGTGGTCCTTCCCCCCCGCCCGGTGCTGCCATGCCCCTGACGATCCGCGGCCTCGGCACCGCCGTTCCGGGCCACCAGGTGAGCCAGGCCGATGCCATCGCCCTGGCCGAACGGGTGAGTGGGGCCAGCGGCAGCCGGGCCGCCCTGCTGCAACGGATCCAGCGCCGCACCCAGGTGCGCCAGCGGGGCAGCGTGCTCGCCCCGCCCAATGCCGCCCAGCTGCCGCTGGGCGAGCGGCTGCCGTTCTATGGCAGCCAGAGCCCCACCACGGCGGCGCGCATGGCCGCCTTCGCCCGCCATGCACCCCCCCTGGCCCTGGCGGCGGTGCGCGCTGCCCTGGCCGACGCGGCGATGGCGGCCTCCCGGATCACCCATCTGATCACCGTGAGCTGCACCGGTTTCCAGGCACCGGGCGTGGATCTGGAGCTAATCAGCCAGCTGGGCCTGGATGCGGGGGTGCAGCGCACCCATGTGGGCTTCATGGGCTGCCACGGCGCCCTCAACGGGCTGCGGGTAGCCCAGGCCTTCGTGGAGGCCAATGCCGAGGCGGTGGTGCTGCTCTGTTGCGTGGAGCTGTGCAGCCTGCACCTCTATTACGGCTGGGATCCGGAGAAGGTGGTGGCCAATGCCCTGTTTGCGGATGGAGCGGCCGCCCTGGTGGCCACCGCCAGGCCCGCACGCCCCGGCCCCGGCCCCGGCCCCACGCTGCTCGCCTGCGGTTCCACCGTGATCCCCCACACCGCGGCGTTGATGCACTGGCAGATCGGCGACCACGGCTTCGAGATGGGCCTCTCGTCCCGGGTGCCGGAGGCGGTGGGCAACCAGCTGCGTCCCTGGCTCGAGCGCTGGCTGCAGCCGAGGGGACTCCAGGTGGCGGACATCGCCACCTGGGCGATGCACCCCGGCGGCCCCCGCATCCTGCAGGTGTGCGGCGCCGCTCTGGGGCTGGAACCCCAGCAGCTCGCCGTCTCCCAGGCCGTGCTGCAGGAGCACGGCAACATGTCGTCGGCCACGGTGCTGTTCATCCTCGATCGCCTGCGCCGGGCGGCGGCCCCGGGCCCCTGCCTGGCCTTGGCCTTCGGGCCGGGGCTGTGCGCCGAGGTGGCCCTGCTGGAGTAGGGGCTGGCCCCTCACACCTCGGTGGCCCATCGATCACCATGGGTGCGCCCGCGGCGGGCTCGCCCCAGATCGCGCCCCCGATCTCGCCATCAACCCCGACCCCGCCCTCGCCCCGATCAAAGCCTGGTTCAGCCAACAGGGCTGGACGCCCATGGCCTTCCAGCGCCAGGCCTGGCAGGCCTACCTGGCCGGCGAGAGCGGCCTGATCCAGGTGCCCACCGGCTCCGGCAAGACCTACGCCGCCGTGATGGGGCCGATCGCCGAGCTGCTGGCTGAGGCCGGATGGAGCCCAGGCAGTCCCGGCACGTCGCCCCCTGGCCTGCGCCTGCTCTACCTCACCCCCCTGCGGGCCCTGAGCCGCGACCTGGCCCTGGCGATCCAGGCGCCGATCGAGGCGATGGGCTGGCCCCTGCGGCTGGCGATCCGCAACGGCGACACCAGCAGCCACGAGCGCAGCAAGCAGCTGCGCAGCCCGCCCCAGATCCTGATCACCACCCCCGAATCCCTCAGCCTGCTGCTGGCCAATGGCAAGGCGCCCGAGCTGTTCGGCGCGCTGCAGGCGGTGGTGCTCGACGAGTGGCACGAGCTGATGGGCAGCAAGCGCGGCGTGCAGGCCGAACTCTGCCTTAGCTGGCTGCGGCAGCTGCGGCCGGGGCTGCGCACCTGGGCGATCAGCGCCACCATCGGCAACCTGGAGGAGGCGGCCAGGGCTGCGGTGGGCGTCGGTGCCGGCGCCCCCCGCATCCTCACCGCCGACATCCAGCGGGCCACGGCGATCCGCAGCCTGCTGCCCGACTCGATCGACGGCTTCCCCTGGGGCGGCCACCTCGGCCTGCGCATGTACGAGGAGCTGGTGGCGGGGCTGGATCCGGCGGTGAGCACCCTGCTGTTCACCAACACCCGCAACCAGGCCGAGCGCTGGCACCAGTGCCTGCGCTTCGCCTGCCCGGAGATGGAGGACGCCCTGGCCCTCCACCACAGCTCCATCGACCGCGCTGAGCGCGAGGCGATCGAGGCCGGCGTGAAGGCGGGGGATCTGCGCTGGGTGGTGTGCACCAGCTCCCTGGATCTGGGCGTGGATTTCCAGCCGGTGGAGCGGGTGGTGCAGATCGGCAGCGCCAAGCACCTGGCCCGGCTGCTGCAGCGTGCCGGCCGCAGCGCCCACAGCCCGGGGGGCACCTCGCAGGTGCTGTTCATGCCCACCAACGCCCTGGAGCTGCTGGAGGTGAGCGCCATGCGCCGGGGCCTGGCCGAGGGGCTGGTGGAAACGCGCCGGCCGCCCCAGCTGGCCCTCGATGTGCTGCTGCAGCACCTCACCAGCCTGGCCTGCGGGCCGGGTTTTGAGCCCCAGAGCGCGCTGGCGGCGGTGCGCTCCGCCTGGAGTTTCCGGGAGCTCAGCGACAGCCAGTGGCAGTGGTGCCTCGACTTCCTCGAGCACGGCGGCCAGTGCCTGGCCGCCTATCCCCGCTACCGCAAGCTGGTGCGCTGCCGGCTGGAGCCCGGCGGCAAGCTGGGCGAGGAGCCTGCGGCCGCGGGTGAACCCTTCCACTTTCGGGTGCTCGACAAGGCGATCGCCCGCCTGCACCGCTTCAACATCGGCACGATCACCGCCAACCGCTCGGTGACGGTGCGCTTCGTGCGCGGCGCCGTGATCGGCCACGTGGAGGAGGCCTTCATCGGCCGGCTCAAGCCCGGCGATGTGTTCTTCTTCGCGGGCCGCCAGCTGGAATTCGTGCGGCTGCGGGAGATGACGGCACAGGTGAAGGCCACCACTAAGAAAAGCTCGGCGGTGCCGGCCTGGGCGGGCGGCCAGATGGCCCTCTCCGACCTGCTCAGCCGCCACCTGCGCCAGGAGGTGGACCGCTGCGCCCAGGCTCTGGCCGGTGATGGCGAAGGCGATACAGGCGATTGGCTCGACACCCCCGAGCTGCAGGCTCTCGAACCCCTGCTGCGCCGCCAGGCCGACCTCTCGTGCATCCCCCGTCAGGACGAGTGTCTGGTGGAGCTGTGCCGCAGCCGCGAGGGCAGCCACCTGTTCGCCTTTCCGTTTGAGGGGCGCTTCGTGCACGAGGGCATCGGCTTCCTCTGGGCCTGGCGCCTTGCCCGTCACCGCCCCAGCACGGTCACGGTGTCGGTGAACGACTACGGCTTTGAGCTGCTGGCCCCCAAGGGCTACCCCTTCGACGAACTGCTGGAGCTCCACGGCGACGACCTGCTCGACTGCTCTGATCTGGCCGCCGACCTGGAGCAGGCGGTGAACCTCTCGGAGCTCTGCCGCCGCCGCTTCCGCGCCATCGCCCAGGTGAGCGGCCTGATCACCCAGGCCATGCCCGGCCAGGCCAAGACCGGCGGGCAACTGCAGATCAGCGCTGCCCTGCTGTTCGACGTGTTCCAGAAGCACGAACCGGGCCACCTGCTACTGGAGCAGGCCCGCCGCGAGGTGATCGAGGAGCAGCTGGAGCTGCCGCGCCTGCAGGCCGCCCTGGAGCGGCTGGCGGCCAGTCGCTGGCTGCTGGAGCGCACGCCCCGCCCCGGGCCCCTGGCCTTCCCTTTGCTGGTGGAGCGGCTCAACAACCGCATGAGCAATGAGTCGGTACTGGAGCGGGTGCAGCGGCTGATCGCCGAGGCCAGCCGAGCCGAGGGGCGCTGAGGAGCCGGCAGACTGGACCCGCTGAACGCGCCGCTCACTGAACAGAGCTGCCAGGCGACGGCGGTGACGTCAGCATGCCGGTATCCGCGCGCCTGCCCCGGCAACCAGGTTCCGATGACCTCCTTTCTGCGCATCCGGCCGCTGCAGCGCGACGACATCGCCGCCGTGACCGACTGGGCCCGCCAGGAGGGCTTCGCGCCCGGCAGCGGCGATGTGGCCATCTACCGCCACACCGACCGCCAGGGAATCTGGGTGGGCTGGCTGGGGAGCGAGCGGATCGGCTGCATCACCGGCGTGCGCTACAACGCCGCCTACGGCTTTCTTGGCCTCTACCTGGTGCGGCCCACATGGCGGGGCCGGGGCTACGGCCTGCAGCTCTGGGAGCATGCGCTCGAGCACCTGGCCGATCTGCTCTGCGTGGGCCTGGAGGCGGCACCGGATCGCGTCGACGACTACGCCCGCTGGGGTTTTGCGCCCGCCTCCCCCACCACCCGCTGGCAGGGGATCAGCGACGGAACCATCCCCACCCCGGCAGCAGCGGGGGACTGGCAGCTGCTGGAAGGGGAGGCCATCCCCGAGCGGGCCGTGCAGTGCTTTGACGCCCAGCGCGAACCCAGCCCCCGCCCCCACTTCCTCAGCCAGTGGCTGCACCACCCCGCCGGCACGGTGCTGGCCCTGATCGATAGCGCCGGCGACTGCCATGGCTTCGGCCGCATCCGCCCCTGCCTGCTGGAGCGCGGCGAGGGCTGGCGCATCGGGCCGCTGATGGCCGAAACGCCGCAGGCGGCGGCCCTGCTGCTGCAGGGCCTGCTGCACCGCCACCCCGGCGTGGTGCTGATCGATGCGCCAGGCGCCAATGCCGCTGCGGCGCCGCTGCTGGAGCGGTTGCAGTTCCGCCCGGTGGGCACCACCCTGCGCATGTACCGCGGTGAGGCACCGGCGGTGTCGCTGCGCGACGTCTACGGCCTCGCCTGCCTGGAGCTGGGCTGATCAGCCCACGAAGCGCCCGTAGAGCCAGCGCACGAAACCGCCGATCACCGGCACCGGAGCGAAGGTGGGGCCCACGAAGTCGAAGTAATCGCGGTGGTCGCAGATCTTGCCGTCGCCGTTGAACAGCAACCGCGACGTGCCGGGATAGACAAACTCGATGCCCTTGATCTTCAGGCCCATCTCCCACTCCACAAAGGCGGAATCTCCGCTGATCGCGATGGCACCGGGGGTGAGGTACACATCATCGCAGCGCTTCAGCAGGCCCTCCTGGGCGGCGATGTAGGCGGCGATGCCCTCGCGCTCCTGGGTGGGATCGCTGAAGTGCACGTCGTCGGCGTAGAGCTCCCGCCACTGGGCTTCACTCGGCCCCGGGGCGCCGTAGGGCTTGCTGAACAGGGCGCGCAACTGGGCAGGGTCCACCGCGATCGGGATCGGGAATTGGGCACAGGATGGCGCAGATCGCCGCCGGCCGGGCTACCAGGGCAACACCTGGCCGTTGGCGTGCCAGAAGGTGCCGCTGGTCTCCAGGGTGAGGGCGTCGATGCGGGCCAGCAGTCCCCGCACACTCTCCGCAGGGCTGATGCCGTTGGGGTTGAAGGCGATCATGCGGGTGCGCACCAGGCCCGGATGGAGAATCGCCACGGCAATGCCTCGCGGCTGGAGGTCGATCGCCAGGGATTTGCCGGCGATGTTCAGCGCCACCTTCGACATCCGGTAGCCATAGGAGCCGCCGGAGCTGTTGTCGTCGATCGAGCCCATGCGGCTGGTCATCAGCGCCACCTTCGCGCCGCGGGGCAGCTGCTCCAGCAGGGCTCGCACCAGCAGGAGCGGCGCCAGGGCATTCACCTCAAACTGGCGGCGGATGGCTTCCGCATCCAGATCCTCCAGCCCCATCGACTCCAGAATGCCGGCATTGAGGATCAGGCCATCCAGCGGCACCCCCTGCAGGCGCGTCACCAGCTCAGCGATGGCTGCCTCGCTGGCCAGATCGATGCCGGCCTCGATGCGCACGCTCAGCGCCTCCAGCTCGGGCGAAGCGGTCCGGCACACCGCGATCACCTGGTCACCGCGGGCCTGAAGTTGGCGGGAATACTCCAGGCCGATGCCGCGGTTGGCTCCGGTCACCAGATACGTGGCCATGGGATCAGCAAGAAAAGGATTGAATACGATTGGGCATGCAGGTTCGTGACGCCATGCGGCAGCCCTGGCCATTCACAGCCAGTGCAGCTCCATCGCCACCGCGCCCTGCAGGCTGCGCTTCACCGGACAGGCCTCGGCGGCCCGCCGGAGCACGTCCCGCTGCCGTTCGTCCAGTGACGCCGGCAGCTGCACCCACACCGTGAGCCGGGCGATGCGCCGAGGCGGCTCGCTGGTCATGGTCTTCTCCACCCGGGCGCTGCAGCCCTCCAGGCTCCAGCCGTGGCGCTCGGCCACGATGCCCATGATCGTGAGCATGCAGGTGCTCAGGGCGGTGGCCACCAGGTCGGTGGGGGAGAAGCGTTCGCCCTTGCCCTGGTTGTCGCTGGGGGCATCGGTGTCGAGCTGGGTGCCCGAGGGCTGGTGGTTGGAGCGGCAGCGCAGCTCGCCCACATACACGCTGTCGATCAGGGTCATGGCTGGGGGGAGCGGTTCAGGACTTCTCCAGGCGCTTCACGATGAAGGCCATCAGGCCCAGGGAACCGGCCAGGGCAACCAACAGGGCGATCGTCATCAACGGCCAGGAATGGGTATGGCGGCCATTCTCCATTCCGGCCCCGCGGGCGAGACCTCCCATGCATTACAGCGGCTCAGGCGGCTACCAGCCAGCGCCCTGCCGCCGCCAGGCCCATGGCCAGCAGCAGTCCACCCCAGCGACCCGCCCCCGCCGGCAGGAAGCGGGGCAGCAACAACGCGCTGCCCGCCACCCCCACCAGGGCAGCGGCGCTCTGGCAGAAGGCGATCACGTGGGGATCGGCCTGCCAGTGGGGCAGGGCAGGCGCCCCGAAGCTGGCGGGCAGCAGCAGACCGGCCTCGCCCATGCCCAGGGGCAGGTGGCGGGCCAGCAGCAGGGCCCAGAGCAGGGGCAGCAATGCGTAGAGCAGGGCATGGGGCAGGCCCGGCAGCCGACGCAGCAGCAGCCAGCCGCCGGCCGGCAGGGCCAGGGCGAGCAGGCCGAAGGCCAGCCGCGGCAGCAGCGGCCCGGCCTGCAGGCTGGCGGGGGCCAGGGGCAGCCAGCCCAGCAGCCGCTGCCACTGGTGCAGACCGATTCCCCCGGCCAGCACCAGGATCAGCGCCCCCTCGCCGGCGGGGGGATCCATGTCGCGCTGCAGGTCGGCGCCGGGGGGCCGCAGGCGCAGCTGCACCGAGCGGTGCGGGCAGGCGGCCGCGCAGGTGAAGCAGAGCACGCAGTTGCGGTTGTCGGCCAGGTGGGCCGGATGGGTACCGAGCGGACATCCCGCAGTGGCCAACCCCTCCCCATCCGCCGGACCACCCTTGAAGCAGGCGTAGCTGCTGCAGCTGCCGCTGCAGGTGCCGGCCTGGGCCCGCAGCTCCGTGATCGCCAGCTTGGCGAACAGGCCGTTCATGCCCCCCACCGGGCAGAGGTAGCGGCACCAGAAGCGCTTCTCGAACAGCAGCGAACCCACTACCGCCCCGGCGGTGATCAGCAGCAGCAGGCAGCTGCTCAGCCAGGCGGTGTTCTCCAGATTCCACAGCTCCTCCCAGAGCAGGATCGCCGCGAAGCCTCCAGCCAGCAGCGGCGCCGCCCAGCGGTCGCTGTCCCCCCGCGGCCAGCTGCGCGGCCGCCAGCCCAGGGCCGTGGCCAGCCGCTGGCTGATCGTGCCCCACACCATGAACGGACACACGGCACACCACAGGCGCCCCACCAGGGGATAGGCCAGCAGGATCAGGGGCCACCACCAGGCCCAGAAGAGATTGAGGGCGCCGTTGTGGGCCCGCTCCTGGGGCCCCAGCCATAGCCAGAGGTTCACCAGCACGAACAGCCAGCTCACCAGGCCGAACAGCAGCAGGTTCCAGAGCAGGGGGGCGCGCAGCAACTGGCGCAGGCGCGGGCGCCAGCGGAACAGGTCGAAGCGCAGTCGGCTGCTACGGCTGGCGGTCCAGAACACATCGTCCGGCAGCTGGGCCGGATGGTGGGCGGCGGCCTGGCGCAGGGCCCGCTCGATCAGGGTGTTGAGTTCGCGGATGTTGCCGGGGAAGTCGTGGTTCTGCAGCCGCTTCACCACCGCCTCGCCCACCAGCGGCGCTCGCTGCCAGCCCAGCCGCGGCGCCTGTTGACGGATGCCGTAGCGCAGCCACTCGCCCAGGTCCTGGCGGCGCACCCGCAGCGGCGGCACCCG
>Ga0315902_10011243_pt1 | contig 11764 bp, 7 predicted proteins | sample LakEriMetagenome_9_FD_203523 | JGI IMG/M metagenome (GOLD analysis project Ga0315902, IMG submission 203523) | Freshwater fungal communities from buoy surface, Lake Erie, Ohio, United States - Buoy 12 MA117 | ecosystem: Environmental > Aquatic > Freshwater > Lake > Lake biofilm | place: USA... | reverse complement strand
TGGAATCCGAGCAGATCGATTATTGGGAGATCAATGAAGCTTTTTCCGTGGTAGCACTGGAGAACATCAAACGGTTGGGCTTGGATGCAACCAAGGTAAATGTATTCGGTGGTGCTGTTTCAATCGGGCATCCATTGGGATGCAGTGGAGCACGTATCCTGGTGACTTTGCTGAATGTCCTCGAAAAGAAAAAAGCTAGATATGGCGCGGCCGGCATTTGCAATGGCGGTGGCGGTGCCAGTGCGCTGGTGATTGAACGAGCTGCTGAATGAATACACTGATCAAGCATATCCGGTGTTTGGCGGGCGTGCAGGATCCTAAGGCCCCGCTTCGAAAAGAAGACCTATCTGTTTTCCCTTCGTTACAGGATGCATATCTGATCATTCAGGGAGGCAAGATCACCGCCTTCGGCAAGATGAACGAACGAATATTTACCGAAGATGATTTCGATCGAGTGATCGATGCGGCTGATCATTTCATACTTCCTGCCTGGTGTGATAGTCATACCCATCTGGTATTTGCTGCCACTCGGGAAGAGGAGTTCGTCGATAAGATCAAAGGGATGACCTATGCCGAGATCGCTTCCAAAGGAGGAGGTATTTTGAATTCAGCCCGAAAGCTGCAAGCATGTTCGGAAGATGAATTGTACTCGTTAGCATGGGAGCGTTTACAAGCAGCGATCCGGTTGGGCACGGGTGCTATGGAGATCAAAAGCGGCTACGGGCTGACCACAGCATCGGAGTTGAAAATGCTTCGGGTCATCAAGCGCCTGAAGGAGAAATCTCCGATTCCCATCAAAGCAAGTTTCCTGGGTGCGCATGCCTTTCCGATCGAATACAAGGAAAACAGAAACGAGTATATTCGGATCCTGACAGAGGAAATGATTCCTCAAGTGGCTGCTGAGAACCTGGCTGATTACATAGATGTTTTTTGTGAGCAAGGTTTCTTTGATCCAAAGGAGACGGAAACAATTTTACAAGTGGCCGCAGGTTACGGATTGAAACCGAAAATTCATGCAAACCAACTTTCCGTTTCGGGCGGAGTAGAGGTGGGTGTTCGAAATCAGGCGCGCAGCGTGGATCATCTGGAATGTATGGATGATGCTGCCATTGCTTGTTTGGCTGATGCAGAGACCATCGGGACCCTGCTACCCGGGTGTTCACTTTTCTTACGGGCGCCTTATCCACCGGCCAGAAAACTGGTAGAACAAGGAGCAGCGATCGCCTTAGCTTCCGATTTCAATCCAGGTAGTTCGCCCTCTTACAACATGAACTTGGTTGTTTCACTCGCGTGCACACAAATGCGTTTGCTGCCGGAAGAGGCTTTCAATGCCGCAACGATCAACGGGGCATTTGCCATGGACCTGAATCGTTCAGTGGGTAGTATCGCTGTCGGAAAATCAGCCAATCTTATTTTCACAAAGCCCATTAACTCGCTTGCTTATCTTCCCTATTCTTTCGGGGAGAATCCCATCCATCGGGTAATGGTCAACGGTGAATTTTATAATTGAATTTCAATACGAAGTATATGAAACGGATTATCGAATGTGTTCCGAATTTCAGTGAAGGACGTGATTCGGAAAAAATCGCCCAGATCACCGGTCTCATTGAATCAGTGGCCGGAGTCCGCTTATTGAATGTAGATCCCGGAAAGGCAACAAACAGAACCGTAGTCACCTTTGTCGGTGAACCGGATGCTGTGATCGAATCAGCCTTTCAAGCGATACGAAAGGCCGGTGAACTGATCGATATGTCGACCCATACGGGAGAGCATCCACGTATGGGGGCGACTGATGTTTGTCCGTTGATCCCCATCAGTGGTATCAGCATGGAAGAAACGGCTGCTTATGCGCAGCAGCTGGCTAAGCGGGTGGGAGAGGAACTTAAGTTGCCGGTCTATTTATATGAGGAGGCGCAGTCAATACCTGGGCGGAAAAATTTATCGGTGATCCGGGCAGGTGAGTATGAAGGATTTTTCAAGAAAATTCTTCAGCCCGAATGGAAACCTGATTTTGGTCCGGCGGTGATGGATGCCAAACGAGGCGCTACCGTGATCGGTGCGCGCGATTTTCTGATTGCCTACAATGTGAACCTCAATACCACTTCCACGCGTCGGGCCAATGCAGTTGCTTTCGATGTGCGGGAAGCCGGACGAGTGAAAAGAGAAAATGGTCAAGTAGTGAAGGATGCCCATGGCCAACCTGTTAACATTCCCGGATCGTTGAAATCCGTCAAGGCGATCGGTTGGTTCATTGAGGAATATGGTATTGCTCAGATCAGTATGAATCTGACAAATATTCGGATGACCCCATTGCATATCGCTTTTGATGAAGTTTGTGAACGCGCGAGGGACCGGGGATTGCGTGTGACGGGTAGTGAGCTGGTTGGCTTGGTGCCGTTACAAGCCTTGACCGAAGCCGGTAAATATTTTCTTCGCAAGCAAAACCGATCCGTGGGTGTGTCTGAAAAGGCGCTGATCGATATGGCCGTACGTACAATGGGATTAGATGAGTTGACACCCTTCAAGCCCGAGGAGCGTGTCATCGAATACCTGCTTCAGGATCCTGCTGAACAGAAACTGATCCGTCAGTCATTAATTCGTTTCTCCGAAGAAACCGCCAGCGAAAGTCCGGCTCCCGGCGGAGGATCCATTTCTGCTTATGTCGGAACACTGGGTATATCACTGGCTACCATGGTTGCCAACCTGTCTGCTCACAAAAAGGGATGGGATGAACGTTGGGAGGAGTTTAGTGATTGGTCAGAAAAGGGAGAGGACCTACGGAAGCAATTGTTGTTACTAGTTGATGCTGATACCCGTGCCTTTGATTCGATCATGGCAGCATTTGGTTTGCCTAAATCAACTGACGCTGAAAAAAGTATTCGTACACAGGCGATACAAAATGCCACAAAGCTAGCTATGGAGGTGCCGCTTCAAGTGATGCGACTCTGCCTCCAATCGATGGATGTCATCGAAGCTATGGCTAACAATGGGAATCCCAACTCTGTCTCTGATGCCGGAGTGGGGGCACTCTGTGCCAGAACGGCTGTGCTGGGAGCTTTCATGAATGTTCGGATAAACGCTGCGGGTTGTACGGATGCAGCATTTGTTCGGAGTGTCTTGGAGGAAGGATCTCAAATAGAAAAAGAGGCTGTGATAAAAGAAGAGCGGATCCGAAAGGTGGTCGATCAGCAGATCGATAAACTTTGATGTGATCAGCCCTGCAGTTCCATCATTTTTTCAAAAACCTGTTCATACCGGCTGTTGGCAGATTCCCATTGTTGGGAGGCTTGTTGATATGCCTTTTCGGCTGACTGAAATTTTAGTTTGTCAGAATAGATAGCGGGACTGGCCAGATCAGCCTCCAGCTGTTCTTTTTGTTTCTTCAATTCTGCTAATTGTATTTCCAGTTGCTGGAATTCTTTTTGAATCCGCTGAAGCTCTTTTTTCTTCTCCTTGTCTATCGGAGCCTGCTGTTGAACAGGTTCAGGTGTGGCGGCGGGCTTCGGGGTTGCAGGTTCTGCAACTGATTTCGATTTTGATTTGTTGTTGGCCGAATCCGGTTTCGCCATTCGCTGCTTCCATTGTACCCACTCTTCATATCCCCCCTTGAATTCCTTGATTTCGCCATCAACGATCTCCCAGATTTTATTGGCGGTCTTGGATACAAAATAGCGATCATGACTCACCAATAGGAGGGTGCCCTCGTATTTGTTTAGTGCATCGATCAGCAGATCGCAGCTATGCATGTCGAGGTGATTCGTCGGTTCGTCCAGCAATAAAAAATTCGCTTTGCTGACAATAACTTTCGCCAGTGCTACACGCGCTTTCTCACCTCCACTGAGTACACGGATGCGTTTATCTGTGTCATCTCCGCTGAAGAGAAAACACCCTAACAAAACTCGTAACTCCAAGTCCGTCATCTGGCTTCCGCAAGTTTGCATCTCTTCGAGAATGGTGTGTTGCAGATTCAAGGCTTCCAACTGATGTTGGGCGTAGAAACTATCCTCTACATTATGGCCCCAACGTCGCTCACCATCATGCGATTCGATACCGGCAATGATGCGTAACAAGGTGGTCTTTCCTTTTCCGTTCGCTCCGATCAAAGCGATCTTATCCCCCCGTTCGATCTCTGCCTTTGAATTTTTCAAGATCGACAGATCTCCATAGGCCTTGCTTACATCGTTCAATTCCACCAATACTTTACCTGGCACTTTATCCACCCGGAAGTTGATCCGGATATTCGGACGCTCCAGATTCGCGTCCTCAATGCGTTCCAGCTTATCCAATTTTTTTAGGATGCTTTGTGCCATGGCAGCTTTGGAGGCCTTGGCCCGGAACCGTTCGGCAATGCGTTCTTGTTGACGGATATAGTCCTGTTGATTTTCAAATGCTTTTTTCTGTAGATCGATCCGAACAGCTTTCTCTTTTACGTAAAAGTCATAGTTACCGGAATAAATGTGAAGCTCTTGTTGGTAAAGCTCTACGATCTTAGTGACCATCCGGTTCAAGAAATATTTATCGTGGCTGACGATCACAACAGCCCCTTCGTAAGAAGACAGGTATTTTTCCAGCCATTCGATGGAGGGTAGGTCGAGGTGGTTGGTCGGTTCATCCAGCAGCAGCAGATCCGGTTTTTGTAAGATCATTTTGGCGAGTAGTACACGCATGCGCCATCCACCACTGAACTCAGCATATGGGCGATGGAGATCGGCAGGCAGAAATCCGAGCCCCTGCAGCACTTCTTCGGTCCGGTGATGGATCGTGTACCCGCCCAGGTTCTCCATCTCTTGTAACTTATCCGTGTAGGCGATAAGTGTATGTTCGTCGCCGGTTTGCTCCAGCTCTTTTCCAAGTTTTTCGATCTCAGCCTCTAGATCATGTATGTGTTGAAAGGCACCCAAGGCAACTCCCAGTATCGAGTCTGTAGTATCGAAGCTGAGCAGATCCTGATGCAGGTACCCGATCGTAGTGCCGCGGCTGCGTTCAACGGAGCCGGCACTTGGACTATACTCGCCAGTCAGCACTTTCAATAAGGTTGATTTACCGGTGCCATTGTAACCGATCAGTCCGATCCGTTCACCTGATTGTATGTGCCAAGTTGCCTCTGAAACGATTGTTCGGGCACCGAATTCGAACGTGAGATTTTGAAAGCCTGCTAGCATGGGAGCGCAAAATTAACACATTATCCATCTGCATCAGGCAGGATCTGGTCGGATCCTTCTAGTTTTGCAGCGTGTTTCGGATCTTTTTAATCTTCTTATGCTCATTCAACCTGACGCTTCAAGCACAGGATAAATTCACATTCAACGGATATGTGCGTGACAGCCTGACCGGTGAGACCATCATCGGATCGACTGTTACGGTAGTTGGTTCCAGTCGGAGTTTATTGACAAACAATTATGGCTTTTTCTCTGTTACGTTACCCGCGGGTGATTATGATGTTTTATTCTCCCATGTTTCCTACGAAACGGTATCCCGTAGGTTGTCGCTTCGATCGGATCAGACTTTCACGATCTCCTTATTGCCCAAATCTGCAGCCCTACAGGAGGTGGTCGTCTTCAATAAGCGAAAAGATGGGAATGTGAAGAATGCGCAAATGGGTAAGCTGGATCTATCGATGAATCAGATCCGGTCGATTCCTGCCTTTTTAGGAGAGGTGGATATCCTCAAGGCCATTCAACTATTGCCTGGTGTTCAAAGCGCGGGTGAAGGGAATGCCGGTTTCTATGTACGGGGTGGTGGACCGGATCAGAACCTGATCTTGTTGGATGATGCCACCGTGTATAATACCGGTCATCTGTTTGGATTCTTTTCTGTTTTCAATGGCGATGCCATTAAGAATGTATCACTGATCAAAGGGGGGATGCCTGCTCAATTTGGAGGACGCCTGTCTTCTGTTTTGGATGTTGCGATGAAAGAGGGGAATATCAACAGCTTTCAAGGTGAAGGAGGTATTGGTCTGATCGCCAGCCGTTTCTCTTTGCAGGGACCTCTTCAAAAAAACAAGTCATCCTTTATTGTTTCGGCCAGACGGACTTACATCGATGCATTGGTGAAGCCTTTTATCAGTAAGAACAGCGGTTTTTATGGCTCGGGTTATTATTTCTATGACTTGAATGCAAAGATCAATTACCGATTCTCTGATAAGGATCGCTTGTTTTTGAGCGGGTATTTCGGTCGCGATGTTTTTAATTTCAACAACGCAAAGCGGTCGTTTTCAACGCGTGTTCCTTGGGGTAATGCGACAGGTACTTTGCGTTGGAACCATGTGTTCGGTCCGCGCGCGTTCGCCAATACGACTTTGGTGTTCAACGATTATAAGTTTGACTTCACCGCCAAACAGGAAAATTTCCAAGTCGGCTTATCCTCCGGCATACGGGATGTTGGGTGGAAGACGGACCTGGATTATTACCCAAATCCACAGCACAAAGTCAAGTTTGGTATGGCAATCACCCACCACACCTTCGTTCCCAATGTGGTCAGTGGCAGACAAGACAGCATCGTATTTCAACCCAATAATGCAAAGGCGAAATATGCCCTTGAGTCGGCGCTATATATACAGGATGATTGGTCGATCGGTGAGCGCTGGAAAATCAATTATGGTGTTCGCTTGAGTCGATTTACGCAGATCGGACCGTTCACTCGCTATGTCAAAGACGCGAACGGGAACAAGATCGACAGTACCGTTTACGGAAGAGGTCGTGCCATCCAGTCTTATGGAGGTTTTGAGCCGCGTGTGACTCTTCGGTATGGGTGGAATGACAACAGTTCTTTCAAGGCCGCTATTACACGGAACTATCAATACATACATCTGGTCACGAATGCGGGCAGTACATTGCCAACCGATCTTTGGGTGCCAAGTACCTACGCTGTTCGTCCGCAAGAAAGTTGGTTATTCGCCCTCGGCTATTTTAGAAATTTTGCCGATAATGCTTTGGAGACCTCCTGGGAGGTTTACTACAAAGACATGCAAAACCAGATCGAATATAAAGAGGGGTATACACCTGGTTTATCGGATCCGGAAGAAGAGTTTGTGTTTGGAAAAGGCTGGAGTTATGGCAGTGAGTGGTTGATCAATAAGGTGAAAGGAAGACTCACCGGCTGGGTCGGGTATACATTGTCCTGGACTAAGCGACAGTTTCCGGATTTGAATGGTGGAGATGTTTATTCGGCCCGCTACGACAGGCGACATGATATCTCAGTTGTTGCGAACTGGGAACTGGATAAGCGCTGGAAGTTCGGAGCAGTTTTTGTATACGGTACGGGTAATGCGATCACCTTGCCCGAGCGTTTTTATTTTGTAAATGGGGTGCTGACACAGGAATTCAGTCGGCTCAATCAATATCGAATGCAGGCTTATCATCGGATGGATGTATCGGCTACCTATACGCCTAAGGTAAAGCCGGGAAGAAAAGGAGGCCAGTCTTGGGTCTTCAGTGTTTACAACCTATATAGCCGGCAGAACCCCTATTTTCTTTATTTCGACCAGAGTGGTCAATTGTCCAACGGTGACCTGCAAGTGGAAGCCCGACAGGTTTCGCTCTTTCCAATACTACCTTCCATAACCTGGAATTTCAAGTTTTAATTTTTCTTCGAAGCGCTCGGGTCGTAAATGAAACGAACTAATGCATTTCGTTTTTCGTCAGCGGTGAGATAGAGTTGATGTCGGCTGTTGCTAGTGGTTACGATCATCAGTGCTGTGTTTGGTGGGATCTGCCCCAGGTTTTCACCTACCATCACTACATCTTGTAGTGCATGTTTCGAATCGATCTGTATGTTCAGTGTAATGGGTTGCGCCTTGAGCATTTGACGCTCGATCACCGTTTTTTTGTTCACATATACCGAGATGGTATCACCGTCGATCTGTCCATTATCGTAAAGTGATAACTGAACCTGACCGCTGTCGAGTCGGATCTCTTGTACCAGTTGATCGATCTTATTTTGCGGAGCGGAGACAGGTTTTGCAACCGGAAAACTCGGTTTTTCAAATCGGGTAAGTACAATGCTTCCAGGAGAGCAGGGGGTACGACCATCGATTGCACGCCCGGAGGGGGTCGACCAACCGCCTCTCAATTGAACTTCTCGAACCTTATTCCCATTACCCGTATGTAAGCGTAATTCATAATTTTTCAGACAGGGTACACAGTCCTCCTGAATGCGAAAAGTTACAATACCGGTTTCCCGAATGATAGCAGTTTGAGTGGCTGCATCCCAGTTTCCGGCGATCTCGTCGCTAATGAAATTTGAGCTATCTGAAAAATGATAGGCTTTCCCCTTGATGATGGAACCTTCCAGTGTCAATTGCAATTCGATCTGATAAACAGGAAAACAACCGCCGGCTCCCATCATCAGCTTTCCACGCCAGAATCCGGAGATATCTTGAGTAAGACCAGTTGCCAAAAAAAAAGCTCCGAGTAATGTGAAAAGGAGACGACGCATCTGATAAAGGTAATGAATGCGCTTGCTACTGGTTCGAGCGGTGACGGAATCGAACGACCGCATTTTTTTGTTCAGTGGAAGTGATGCGGACTTCAAATCGTTGTTGACCAGACTCTACGATCATGAGTGAGGTGTTGGGGGGAATAGAACCTAAGTTTTCCGCTACCATAGTAACTTCTTGTACATCTTCATCTTCTGGGATCTCAAATTGGAATTCGAGTGGAACAGCGGTGAGTCTTTTTTGAGAAAGGACCAGTCGGTTACCCACATAGACGGTGATGGTATCTCCATCGATTTCGCCATTGTCATATAAACGTACACGAACGGAACGATCGGTAACGTTAAGCTCCCGGGTCAGGTCATTTATGCGTTTGGTAAGGACTTCCGGTAGGGGGTATTCTTTTTTAGGTTTTGACGGAGCAAGTGGGGTGATTGTGATTGGAGCGGGATCGTTTTTTTCAGGTGCTGTATTGCTTGTAGTGGGTTTGTTGGGCTGTTGTGTTTTTGCGAAGGATGGGGTAGGTTTTGTTCGGTTGGAAGGGGCTTGATTTTCGTAGACGGGCTTGTTATTTTTTGCCTGATTTTTTAGGAATGGCTCCAGGTAGAAATCGGATTCTGTCACACGTCGCAGGAATACCTTACCATCTCCGCAATCGCCCCCTTTACGAACCCCTGGTGCTGATTTTTCAAACTTGCTGGTATAGGTGCCCTCCAGGAATTCTTCCCGACCCGAACGGGCCCAGGCCAGATCGCAGTCCATGATACAGGAATAGGATCCATCACTCATTTTCAACTCGATGGTATTCGTTTCTTCCAGCCGCAGTCGTTTACTGCCCGATTCAGCGCTGCCCCTCAGAGCTGCTTTTCCGTAGAATGTGGTGTTTAAATAGGAGTAGGAGACACCTTGTACGGTTGGGCCTTTCTGTTCGATCTGGATCTCGAATTTGTATTGTTCAAATTGGTCGGTGATGAAATAGCCTCTCCAAATGCCGGTCAGGCCTTGTGCCATCAAGGCGGTGGATAAAAACAGATGCGTCAACAGAAGAATGGATCGCATGCGAAAAATAGACATAGCCCAAATCTAGCGCAAATGAGGATTTTACGTAGGCTTTGTGCAGCAATCATTTGTTAAAAAAGTGATCGTGTCAAACACTGTCTCCGGCTCGGTGATTCACTTGGAATGCATTAGCTTTGTCGACTTACCTTTTATCCCAATTTCGAATGATTCAGATCTCTTTTCCGGATGGTGCTGTACGGTCCTATCCGCCCGGTAGTACGGCTATGGATATTGCCAAGTCGATCTCTGAAGGACTTGCTAAAAAAGTTTTGGCGGCCAAAGTGGATGGTGTCGTTATTGATGCAACACGTCCCATTGAGTCCGATGCTTCGCTGCAGCTCCTGACCTGGCAGGATACCGACGGAAAATCCACTTTTTGGCACTCTTCGGCGCATCTGATGGCCGAGGCGGTGGAGGCATTGTTTCCCGGCGTACAGTTCTGGGTCGGACCGGCAGTGGACAATGGTTTTTATTATGACATGGATCTCGGTGATCGCAAGATGACAGAGGAAGATCTGGCCGCCATCGAAAAGAAAATTCAGGAGCTTTCTAAGACCTCCTCCGCATATGTACGGAAGGAGATCTCCAAAGAGGAGGCGGTTTCTTATTTTGCGGAGAAAGGCGATCCCTACAAACTCGATCTGTTAACGAACCTGCAAGATGGTTCCATCACCTTTTACACACAGGGCGGATTCACTGACCTATGTAGAGGCCCACATATCCCGCATACCGGCCTGGTAAAGGCACTGAAGCTCACCAATATCGCCGGTGCCTATTGGAAGGGGGATGAGAAAAATAAAATGCTCACTCGTGTTTATGGTGTGAGTTTCCCCTCTCAAAAAGAATTGGATGAACACCTGTTGATGCTGGAGGAGGCGAAGAAGCGCGACCACCGAAAACTCGGAAAGGAGTTGGGCATTTACACCATGGACGATGATGTGGGTCCTGGTTTGCCACTTTGGTTACCCAATGGAGGTATCGTGATCGAGGAGTTAGAGAAACTGGCGAAAGAAACGGAACAGGATGCCGGTTACAAGCGGGTAGTCACGCCTCACATTGCGAAAGAAAGCATGTATCTCACCAGTGGACACCTGCCATATTATGCAGATAGCATGTTCCCGCCCATGGAAATGGACGGGGAGAAATACTATTTGCGCGCCATGAACTGTCCGCATCACCACAAAGTCTTTCATGCTGAGCCAAAGAGCTATAAGGATCTTCCATACCGTTTGGCTGAATATGGAACCTGCTACCGCTATGAACAAAGCGGAGAATTATTTGGACTGATGCGGGTGCGTTGCCTGCATATGAACGATGCGCACATCTATTGTAACCGGGAGCAATTCTTCGATGAATTCAAGGCCGTTAACGAGATGTACCTGAAGTATTTTAAAATATTCGGGGTCGACAAATACGTGATGCGACTCAGCCTGCACGATCCGAATAAATTAGGTCAGAAATACGTGGATGAACCTGCACTCTGGCAGGAAACAGAAGCGATGGTCCGTAAGGTGCTGCAGGATACCGGTACGCCCTTTGTGGAGGTACAGGATGAGGCGGCGTTTTATGGTCCGAAGATCGACGTGCAGATCTGGAGTGCGATCGGAAGAGAATTCACTTTGGCGACCAACCAAGTGGATTTCAACTCAGCCCTTAAATTCAAACTCACCTTTACGAATGCGCAAAATCAAGCGGAATCACCACTGATCATTCACCGCGCGCCATTGGGGACGCATGAACGCTTCATTGGTTTCTTGCTTGAACATTTTGCCGGTAAGTTTCCCACTTGGTTGGCACCGGTACAGGTCAAGGTATTGCCCATCAGTGACAAGTTTTCTGAATTTGCCGAATCGGTTAGGTCGATGTTGTCCAAGAGCGGAATTCGGGCGGAGGTCGACGGCAGAAACGAAAAGATCGGTAAGAAGATCCGCGATACGGAATTGATGAAGGTTCCCTACATGCTGGTGGTGGGGGAGAAGGAGATGCAGGAGGGCAAGGTTTCGGTTCGCCGCCAAGGCAAGGGTGATCTGGGCGCACAGCCGATCGCCGATTTCAAGGAAGCGATCTTGGCGGAAATAGTGGATAGAAGACTCGAATAATTGGCTAATTTCGTGCATCCTCTAAAAAAGGGGAATGATCATATAAAACAGACGAATGGCAGTACCAAATCGACCCGGAGGCGGGTTCAGTAGACCTCCCGGTGGCGGATCTCGCCCCGGAGGCGGATTTCGAGGAAGATTCTTACCGCGTAAGGAAGCGGAACATCGC
>Ga0315902_10011242_pt1 | contig 11764 bp, 8 predicted proteins | sample LakEriMetagenome_9_FD_203523 | JGI IMG/M metagenome (GOLD analysis project Ga0315902, IMG submission 203523) | Freshwater fungal communities from buoy surface, Lake Erie, Ohio, United States - Buoy 12 MA117 | ecosystem: Environmental > Aquatic > Freshwater > Lake > Lake biofilm | place: USA... | reverse complement strand
TCTTTTTTTTTGCCCATACTTGACCCCGGAGGGGTCACATGTCTCTTGCTATTTGGTCCCTGGCGGCATAAAATGTTCCATTGTACCCTTTGGTCCCTGGCGGGATAAAATCTATAAACATGCGACCCCTTCAGGGTCGATTTTCACAATATCCTGACCCCGGAGGGGTCACATGTCTCTTGCTATTTGGCCCCTGGCGGCACAAAATGTTTCATTGTACCCTTTGGCCCCTGGCGGCATAAAATGTTTCCTTGTACCCTTTGGTCCCTGGCGGAATAAAACCCTATAAACATGCGACCCCTTCAGGGTCGATTTTCACAATATCCTGACCCCGGAGGGGTCACATGTCTCTTGTAATTTGGTCCCTGGCGGCATAAAATGTTTCATTGTACCCTTTGGACCCTGGCGGGATAAAATGTTCCATTGTACCTTTTGGCCCCTGGCGGTACAAAATATTTCACCAACCATCCACCAATCACAATGTCTTTAAGCTATTTAATTTTATTCCATGTATGATGAATCCTTGTGCAGAGATATAAGTTATCATGACTAAAGCATTCATGAGGGTAATGCCCCGGAATGTAGGATCAAATTTGTTTATGGCTAAAATGCTGTCAGACAGAACAAATAAAACAGCTCCTGCCACTATCATATTATGGGGTTTTTTTTCAATCTTTTCCTTTAAATTAAGGGTACTTAATAACATAGTACAGATAATCAATGCATAAGCAATGACAGGGATTTTAAGAGCGCTATCAATCTTTGGAACAAGGTAAGACAAGAATGCTGTTAAAAAAAGGATTATACCTATGATCTGTTTTGGGTTCTTTTTGATAATATTTTTACTTAATGGGGATAATGTGGTAAATAATTTCGTGTAGAATAGATGTGCTATTAAAAAACTAACTAAACCGCCAATAAAAAACAAAGGATGATTACCCGGAATCATTAATATAATATCACCCGAGTATGAAAATGCTAAGGCCAGGATACTTAGTCTGAATAAAGTAGTTTTTGTTTTTTCTCCTATGCCATTCCATAAATAAAAAGTTAAAACGGGCATGAGAAGCACTTTTAAACTTTGGTGTAATAAGGGAATTTTTAATAAAATACCCGTTACCTGTAATGCTCCAATAATGATATAAAGAATTAAAATGTATTTGGATTTATTTTGCATGACCAGTTTTTTAAATCGTTGGATTTCTTTGACGCATTACCTCGTATAAAATGATACCGGCGGCGACAGAAACATTCAGGGAATTTATTTCTCCTTGTTGTGGAATGATAAATTTCTGATCGGCTGCCTTGATTAAACTTGGGTGAACGCCATTACCTTCAGCTCCGAGGATAATGGCAGTTGGTTCATGCCAATTACATTGTGCTACTGTTTTTTCGCCCTTTAGATCGCTAACACTTACGATTATTCCCATTTCCTGTAAATAGGTAATGGTATTAGCAAGACTATTTTCTCTGCAAATGGGGATTCTGGTAAGAGCACCAGCAGATGTTTTAATAGCGTCTCCATTTATAGGAGCTGTACCACGCATACCAAGTATGATGCCGTCTGCTCCTAATACTTCAGCTGATCTGGCTATAGCGCCAATATTTCTAACATCGGTAATACTATCTAATATGAGAAAAACTGGATTTTCCTTTTTCTCAAGAATTTCGGGAAGTAAACTATCTATATTCTGATATGAAATGGGTGAAGTGTAGGCGATAACCCCTTGATGATTTCCGGAAACTACCCTATTCATCCTCTCTTTTGGTACAACTTGAAGCGGAATTTCATGGTCCCGGCACAAGTGCCTGATTTCTTTTTCTAACTCTCCCCGCAATCCTTGTTGAAATAGTATCTTTTCAATTGTTTTTCCAGATTCAACAGCCTCTAAGATGGGGTGTCTTCCATAAATAATGGAAACCTCATTGTCCTCCATAAACTTTTTTAATTTTTTCCCGACGGTAATAAATTACAATTTCCCCAAAGGTATCTAAAAATTGAAATATTTTTAGATACTAACCTTTAATCAGGTATGCTACCCATAACGGTTATCTTATGTTAATTTGTTAATATTTTAATCCAGTGATTTTCTTGCTTCACCGTCAGGATTATTTTGAAGAAGACATAAGTCATCTAATATCATAGTTTCACCTTTTTCAGCAGAGTAAGGCAGCCATTCTGGTAAACCTCCTCCATTTGGATTTCCAGTTTTAACAAATTGAATGAATGAATTAGCCATTTTTGAAGATAGTGCTCTCGGGCGTTTTCCTCCTCCAGTATGGGTAAACATAAGATCTGTATTATAAAACCAAAAGCAGATATCAATACAATGGAAAGCTCTCATTCTACCGTCAAATAAAGGTGGTTGCCAACCAAACCAGGATACATAAACAGGTGCCTTACCATTTTTAGATTTTGCGTCTGCCGTGGCCACTGCATTTTTTCTATTGGATAAAATGAGCGCCCAAATTTCTACGGGAGAAGCTGTTGGGAATTGTTTTTTATAAGCGGATACAATAAGGCTGGATTTTTCACCAAATCTGGCCGATATTTTTTCGGTTATTTCTTCCCAGGTTACCTTCTCCAAACTAGCGTCAGAACGGGAAGGCGTCCATTCATGAAAGGTAGTATTAATCATTAAAGGAATATTTTCAGACATTCCACCAGTGAAAAAAGGTTCACTTGAAAGATGAATCCCATCAGAAACAGGTGAAAAACCTTCTCTTTGAATACCCATTTTTTTTGCTTCATCCGAAAATTTTGCAACAGTTCTATTGGCAATTTGAATAAATTCAAGCCAAGGCATTTGTTGTAATTTTTCAAATTCACCTATTTTGAAGCCAGCTTCTTCCAATACCTTAGCGCCTAATTTTTCCGCATAATCTTTATTTACTCCTATCAAAGAACTACCACTTAAAGCGACGGCTTTATGGAAAAGTCCCTTTGCCGCCGGCATATTCATTAATGTGGTTACTTTTGCTCCCCCACCTGATTGTCCAATAATGGTTACATTATTCGGGTCACCCCCAAATTGAGCAATATTATTTTTTATCCATTCTAGGGAAGCAACAAGGTCTAAATTACCTGCATTTCCAGAAGCTAAAGGTCCTCCAACACTTGATAAACAGCAATAACCTAAAGCACCCAGGCGATGATTAACGGAACAAAAAACAATATTTCCCATCCTTGACAGATTTTCCCCATGGTAACCGTCTTGTTCTATGCCATTTCCATTTACAAATCCACCTCCATGTAACCAAACAATAACAGGACGATTTCCTTTATCTAAAGCAGGTGTCCAAATATTTAGTTTTAGACAATCCTCTGATACATCGTCGTAATTCCAATGATCAACAAAGGATGAAAATACATTGGCATATCTTTTTTCCATTATTTGTGGGGCAGAATTACCCCACCAGATGGTCGGCTTAATATCGTTCCACGGCACCGGTTTTTGTGGCGGCATAAATCTGTTTTTTCCACTGGTATCCGCTCCATAAGGAATACCAAGAAATTGATGTATGCCACGTAAAATAAAACCGCGTACCTTCCCATATTCTGTTTGAGCAATAGCAATGTTATCTCCAATATGGAGTAATTGGTCTTCATCAATGTTCAAATCATGCGCCTGGGTGTTTCCAAGGGAAGTTTTAGGAACAGTCAATCCAATAGCGCCTATGCCAAGCGTCTGGATAAAGTTTCTGCGGGTTGCTTTCATAGTAATGTAATTTTGGATGATAACAAGTTAATAAAAAAAATAATAATTCAATTAAAAAAAATCCTTTTTCTATTTTATACGTTAATTTTACGAAAAGGCAAAACTTATATTTTTTTAAATATAGCATAATGAAATTTTTAAGACAATTCACTTTATTTTTTCTTCTTATTCAGGGATGTATTTTATTTGCTCAACGTCCATTTGAAGTGGTTGATGACCTTGTAAAGGTGAGAAATATAGCTTCAAAATGGCCATTATCGGCAAATGATTTAGTTTCATTATCCGTCAGGGATAAATATTCAAGCGATCATAATGCAGTGGAACATATATATGTGCAGCAGGAACTGGATGGAATACCCATTGATAAGGCTATTTCTGGCTTTCATTTTAAAAGTGATGGTACTCTAGCCTATGCTACAAATGGTTTTTTAGCCCAACTAAAAGATAGAATTGTTTTGGGATCCTTATTCAATAAACCTGGGATAAATGCCGCTGAAGCCGTTCGATCTGCCGCCATTGCATCGGGAATTTCGTTAGACGGCGTTACTATAAAGTCAAAGGAGACAAGCCAGGATGGAAAATTTTTATTTTCTGAAAAAAGTTTGAGTAAATCTGAAATATCGGTTTTTTTAGTTTTTGTTCAATTGTTAAATGGTTCCTTAAAACTGGCATGGGAAGTACCTTTGGACCATCCTGATTCGCCAGATTACTGGGTGTATAAAATAGATGCTCAGACTGGAAAGGTACTGTTGAAAGAGAATTATACTCTTTATTGTAATCATGAGGAGCATACTGAAAAGTTGCCTAATTCAAATAATAAAAAAATTACAACTGATTATCAATCTTTTAGCTTGTTAAATAAAGGTAGTTACAGAGTGTTTCCGCATTATTTGTCTTCCCCCTTAGAAGGGCAGCGATTATTGCTGAATGATCCCTCAGATATGATTGCTTCTCCTTTTGGATGGCATGATATCAACGGAATAAATGGGGCAGAATATACCATTACCAGAGGTAATAATGTTTATGCTTACTTAGATAGAGACGCTGACAATAGTCCCGACGAAAAAACTATTGAAGGGGGCTCCAGTCTTGTTTTTGATTTTCCTTTTGATGTCGTAAAAACACCTGATAACTATCAGGAAGCAGCGGTGACTCAGTTATTTTACATGAATAATTTTATGCATGATTTTACGTATAGGTATGGTTTCAATGAGGAGGCAGGAAATTTTCAGCAAAATCTATATGGAAAATCTGGTAAAGCAGGAGATGCTGTGAAAGCAGAAGGTCAGGATGCCAGTGGATTTAATAATGCCAATTTTTCAACACCGCCTGATGGAGCCAGTGGAAGAATGCAAATGTATTTATGGATGCCTGGTGAGGGTAAAGTGTTTACAGTGAACGCGCCAGCGAATTTAGCTACCACCTACAATGTTGGTCTGGCTACTTTCGGCCCCATCATTAGTAGTAATCCTATCACTGGCATTTTAATTGTTGCGCAAGACTCTGTTTCATCTGCATTGGCCTGTGGAACATTGACTAATGCTGCGGCAATCAGAGGAAAAATATTGGTTGTTGATCGAGGTACCTGTAAGTTTAAAGAAAAGGTAATTAAAGCTGAAGAAGCTGGAGCACTTGCTGTTCTGGTGGTTAATACGTCGAATGATATCATAACAATGGGTAGTGATGGGACCGCACCATTGCCCAAGATTCCAGTGGTGATGTTACCCTCTTCAAGCGGTAATGCTATAAAAAATGCTTTGAGATTAGGACAAACAGTTAGGGCTACTTTACAAGCAAATGCCAATGATATAGTCATTAGAGATGCTAATTTTGATAATGGCATCGTGGCTCATGAATACGGTCATGGTATTTCTAACAGACTGACAGGTGGTCCATCTTATACCAGTTGCCTTAATAATGACGAGCAAATGGGGGAAGGATGGAGTGACTTTTTTACAATGGTCACAGCAACTAAACCAGGCGATAATGGAAAAAAAGGTATTCCCATCGGTGATTATTCCGATAATAATGAAAAGGGTATCAGAAGGCAATCCTATTCTACGGACTTTTCAATAAATAATCAAACCTATGATGACGTCATTGGTACAACGGCACCGCATCCATTAGGTGAAGTGTGGGCTTCAACGCTGTGGGACTTATATTGGAAAATGGCTGATAAATATGGCTTCGACCCCGATATTGTAAATGGAAAAGGGGGGAATAATAAGGCAATTCAACTGGTTATGGATGGAATGAAGTTGCAAAATTGCAATCCTGGATTTTTAGATGGTCGGGATGCTATTTTTGCGGCTGATATCATCAATAATAAAGGTGAAAATGAATGTTTATTATGGGAGGTTTTTGCCAGAAGGGGACTTGGCCATAGTGCTAAACAAGGATCCTCAACCAATAGAAATGATAATACTCAAAGTTTTGATCCGCTCCCAAGTTGTCTTAAAACAATGAAAATTGAGAAGGAAATTTCGCCTAAATTAGTTCAGCCAGGGGATACCGTTACGGTTAAAATAACCTTGGTCAACCATCAGTTGAAAGCGGCAAATAATCTTAAATTTAAAGATTTTATCCCTCAGGGTTGTACCTATATTGCTGGGAGTCTTCAAGGTGGTAGAAGCGTTATTTTACAAGGTGATGTTCTAACTTTTTCAACATCTGACCTAAATATAAACGAATCATTAGTCCTTTTTTATAAGATGACTACTAATAACGCCAGGTTTTCAAAAAGATTATTTTTAGATGAATTAGAGGGGGGTGAAGTAAATTGGTTGACTGAGGCTACCACAGGTAGTAAGGATTTATGGTCATTAAAGACAGGTAATGCGGTAAGCGGTCAGTTTAGCTGGGTTATTGCAAATGGAAAGGATGCCACTGATGCCAAACTTAGGTTGAAAAACCAACCTATTATTCAGGGTTCATCAAATCCAACGCTAACATTTTATCACCAATACGAGATAGATCCTGGAAAGGATGGTGGATTTTTGGAGTACTCAATAAATGAAGGTACAACCTGGGTACCTATGCCGGATTCTTTGTTTGTTAGAAAGGGTTATGACGGGCGCTTAAATCCAAGAACCGTTGGTTTTACAACGAGGGCGTTTTGGGGGGAATCGGATCAATTTCAATCTACCGTGGTTAAGCTTTCCCCATTTAAAAATGAAAAATTAAATCTCCGCTGGCGTTTTGTTCAATCGCTTGAAGGTACTGAGGAACCACAAGTTTTTGATGGCTGGAAGCTAGATGATATTCAGTTTATGGATGCAAATTGGATAGATGGAACAGTTTGTGCAACTGCTTCTGACGGTGCGACTGCCTGTGGAACAGCTATTTTAGGGGGTGCACTGGTTCAAACAGGTATTCAAACTTCGTTAGCTGCCGTGGAAGAGTCCTCATTTGATGTGAGCGCTCATCCTAATCCGGGGACAGATGAAATATTTTTAAATGTTAAAGGTGAGAAACCAGGCTTGGTTTATTGTACTATCACTCAGATTTCAGGACAAATAATGCAGGAAACAAAATGGGATTATCCCGGAGACAGTCAACAAATTACTTTATCAACGGGAAATTTAATACCGGGGGTTTATTTTATTGAACTAAGGTCGGAAAATATTAAAAAGGTCATTCGCTGGGTGAAAATGTAAAATGATTTTTTAGCCACTTATTTCAATGAAGGCTCGATCTACGGGTCCCTTCAAAGGAGGGGAAATTTTTGAAATGCGAACTTTCACTTCAATACCTTTATCTTGATATTGGAAGTGGATACGCCGATGAATATTAATGGCCGCAGTTTCTAAAAGTTTTACAGGTTTTTTCATCTCCAATCGGCAAAGATGATAAACCGTCTCATAATTTAATGTGCTGCCCAGATCATCATTACCATCTAAAGCAATGTCTTTAGTATCAACATATACATCGACATGAATTTCATTTCCAATAATTTGTTCCTCTTCGTAATAACCAATTTTCGCCCAAAAATGCATACCTTCCAGTGCAATAATCATACTTTTTATTGTAAATATAATTTTTTTAATTTAATTGTATTTTTCAACAAAAAACAAAAATGGAGAAAGTACTAGTAAAGAGAGTAACAGAGGACTGGGAAATAGAGGGAATAAAAGCGCTGGAAGAGGAAAACAATCTGGCGAATATTTCTAAGGAAGAAAGTGTTAAGGAAGGATTTGTGACAGCTTCCTATTCCATTGAATTGTTAAGAAGGATGAACGAGATACAACCTTCCATCATAGCACTTCATGGAAATAAGGTGGTCGGATACGCTATGGTTACCGATAAAGAGCTTTATGGTCAGCACTCTTTATTAGATAGTTTGTTTGATGCTTTGGCTGACATGAATTATCAGGGTGAAAAGTTAGGGGATGGAAAAGTGGTTCTCGTTGGACAGCTTTGTGTTGCCAAACCATTTAGAGGGCAGGGTTTGGTACCAAAAATGTATAATTTATTTAAAGAGAGTTTGATAAATCAATATGATTATTGTGTTACCGATATATCAGAGGCAAATCCGAGATCTATTCGCGCGCACGAAAAATGTGGCTTTAAAATAATAGATACTCTGGAATACGAGGGCGTTAAATGGCATATAGTCATGTGGGATTGGATAAATTATTCTAAATAAGGTGACTTTGAACGATTATAATCGTATAATGTTTAAGTATTTTAGGAAAGTAAGTTTTAACTTTGGCGTTTAATTAATTACAAATGAATTCTTCAACTGCAGACATAGAAAAAGATCTTTTTATATCAAATAAAGTGGATCTCTTTGGTGGACATGATTATTATAAGATAGACGATTTATTAGATGAAGAACATAAGATGGCTAGGGACGCAGTCAGAGATTGGGTGAAAAAGGAGGTGAGTCCAATCATTGAAGGTTACGCCCAGGCTGCCAAATGTCCAGTACATTTATTCAAAGGTTTGGCTAATGTAGGTGCTTTTGGTCCTACTATCCCTGCAGAATACGGTGGTGGAGGTATGGATGAAATATCCTACGGATTAATAATGCAGGAGCTCGAGCGAGGAGATTCTGGTATTCGTTCCATGGCCTCTGTTCAGGGTTCTTTAGTAATGTATCCAATATATAAATTTGGGTCGGAGGAGCAAAGAAGAAAATATTTGCCAGGATTGGGTTCCGGCGATTTAATAGGTTGTTTTGGGTTAACCGAACCTGATCATGGGTCAAATCCTTCAGGTATGTTGACTAAATTGGTTGAAGATGGAGATGATGTGATATTGAATGGGTCTAAGATGTGGATTACTAATTCACCTCTTGCAGATATCGCTGTAGTGTGGGCAAAAGATGAAAAGGGAATAATAAAGGGTATTATTGTGGAAAAAGGAATGCCTGGTTTTTCAGCTCCTGAGATAAAGGGAAAATGGTCGCTTAGAGCTTCCATTACCGGTGAATTAGTGTTTGAAAATGTAAGGGTTCCTAAAGCTAATATTTTGCCCAATGTTCAAGGGTTAAAAGGTCCCCTTTCGTGTTTGTCGAAAGCAAGGTATGGTATCGCATGGGGTGCTATTGGTGCCGCTTTAGATTGTTATGATTCAGCCTTGCGGTATAGTATAGAAAGAGAACAATTTGGAAGACCCATTGGAGGTTTTCAACTTACTCAAAAGAAATTGGCAGAAATGATTACCGAAATCACAAAAGCGCAATTATTAGCCTGGAGGTTAGGAACGTTGGCGAATAAAGGGGAGGCCTCACCTGCCCAGATTTCAATGGCTAAGAGAAATAATGTTAATATGGCTATTGAAATTGCCAGGGAAGCAAGGCAAATACACGGTGGAATGGGTATTACTTCGGAATATTCTATCATGCGTCATATCATGAATCTGGAATCTGTCATTACTTATGAGGGAACGCACGATATTCATTTATTAATAACGGGCATGGATATCACAGGAATCAATGCTTTTCAATAATTGTGTCAGCCTCTTCGTTTTATTCTCTTTATGCTTATCATTCTAATTTGAAATTTCAGAAAATGAGTAAATTTTTGGTATTTAATTACCTCTGCCTATTTTTTGCGCCCTTTGGTTTGATGGGTCAGGAATCAGCTGATGTTATTCAACTTATAAATCCTTCCTTTGAAGATATGCCCAGGCACTCTAAAGCACCTCGAGCCTGGTCAGATTGTGGGTTTAAAGGTGAATCTGCTCCGGATATTCAACCCAGCGGTATTTTTAGCGTGACAAAGCCTGCCTCAAATGGTAATACTTATCTTGGTTTGGTAGTCAGAGATAATGATACCTGGGAGTCAGTAGGACAGGAATTATCTAAACCTCTCGAAAAAGGAAAATGCTATTCTTTTTCTATCGCGCTGTGTCGTTCGGAATTGTATGTGTCCATTAGTCGACTGTCCGATCAAACAGCAAACTATACCACTCCTGCTAAACTTCGTATTTATGGTGGAAATTCTTATTGTGAACGAAAAGAATTATTAGCAGAATCTCCTTTGATTGCAAATACACGCTGGCAAGATTATAATTTTAAATTGGAACCTTCCAAAAATTATACTTTTCTCATTCTTGAAGCCTATTATAAAACACCAACTCTAATTCCATATAATGGAAATTTATTGGTAGATAATTTTTCTGATATTAAAGTTAGCGTTTGTAAGGAGAGTTCGGTCCAGGAAAATGTAGCTCAAACGGATAAGAAACCAGAAATGGTGGTGGTTAAGGCTGAAACCATAAAGGTTGACAACAAGGACACTAATGCAGTTAAACCAAAGGAAGGAACACAGAGTCCAACGGTAGCTTCAGAACCAAAGGATATTATTGAAAATGCATCCATTAGTAATCTTAAAAGAACAGATTTAAAGAAGGGACAGACCTTGCGGATTGATAAGATATTTTTTGAAATGGATAAATCCATTTTTACCAAGGAGTCCTATCAGTTTTTAAATGATCTTGTAGATTTTATGAAGGAGAATCCTGATATTTCTATTGAAGTTGGAGGTCATTCTAATGGTTTATGTACCGATGAATACTGTATTAAAATATCAACGGACAGAGCAAAAGCGGTGGTTGACTATTTAGTTGGCAAAAGTATAAGCCGTTCCAGGCTTACGTACAAAGGGTACGGTAAGAAATCTCCTTTAGCATCTAATGAAACAGTGGAAGGCAGAAGAAAGAACCAAAGAGTTGAACTAAAAATCATTTCATTCAACGACAATTAAGAGATAATGCTTTCGGAAGTATTAAAAATAAGGCAGTTAATGATTTTGTAAGCAATATCATAACCGCCATTATATCAAGAAATACGCACTTATCAGAACTACAATCAGCAAATTATTTATCTGTTAATCTTTTCTTCCCAATGATGTAAAGGTATCATTACCTGTTTTTTTTCAACAAAGAGGCTATCTAAATAGCCTAGATGCATTAAAAATTAGTATGATGATGGCGAGCGTATGCCGAAGTGTGATGTAGTGACTTGTTCAAAAAAATTACAGATTTAACAAATTTTTATTTTCACAAAAGATTATGGAGTCAAAATCCCACAGAGGTGATTGTTATGCTAAATTTCGCGCCAAAAGGGAAGTCTCTTAGTTCAACTGCATAGAAAATAAGGTAAGAAGTCGAAAAATGGCTCCAAAACTTAATTAAATAAGTATTCTAATCATTGATTGTCAGGCCTAACTGTTGAAAATCGGTCCAAAAATCAGGATACGATTTAATGACTACCATGGGCTCTTCTATTTCAATAGGCATCAAAAGAGCCAAGGGTGCAAAAGCCATAGCCATTCTGTGGTCTTCATAGGTTTTGAAAACAGGAATATCTGAGGATTCAAATTTGCCAGAAACCTCAAAAACCTCTTTACCTGTGATGGAATCAGTTGAAAAAAGGGAAATATGACAACCACCTTTACTAATTTCATTTTCTAGCGCCTGAATTCGATCGGTTTCCTTAATTCTTAGTGTTTCAAGCCCGCTAAAATATCCTTTTGTACCCAAAGCTGCGCAGACTACCGCAAGGGTTTGCGCTAAGTCCGGACATAAAATGAAATCAT
>Ga0315902_10011241_pt1 | contig 11765 bp, 2 predicted proteins | sample LakEriMetagenome_9_FD_203523 | JGI IMG/M metagenome (GOLD analysis project Ga0315902, IMG submission 203523) | Freshwater fungal communities from buoy surface, Lake Erie, Ohio, United States - Buoy 12 MA117 | ecosystem: Environmental > Aquatic > Freshwater > Lake > Lake biofilm | place: USA... | reverse complement strand
TCAGGGGGAATCCTTTCCCGATCATGCCACTGACGTCTCCCGGACGCCCGCGTGCGGAACCGGAATCGGTTGCGCGCCGGAAGGCGTCGATCGATCGGCTATCACATGGGAAAGTGAGCCGTCAATAACGCGTCAATAACGATGTTGTTGGCGGAGTCGCGATTTGTTGCTTTGCGCGATGGCCTCTGGACCCGGACGGCGTAGTTGATCATTCATTCAATGATCAACTACGCCGTTTGTCGTGAGGAATGCCGAAATGCCAAAGCCCAGCTACCTGCTCGGGGCCGCACTGCTGTCTGCCCTGCATGTCCACAACCTCGCTGCCCAGAGTATCGGGCTCGCGTTGGGTGACTCGTCGCGCCTTCACGTGGCTCCTGGTGCGCGCGTGGCCGTGCCCATCCGCGTCGACCTTTCCAACGCCACCGGCGGCAACCTGGCGTCGGTACAGTCGGTGATCAACTGGAGCGCAGCCCGGTTGACGCTCGATTCCATCCGCGTCGTGGCGTCCACTGGGTTCTCCTTCAATCAGAACCTGACCGGCGCAGCCACCGGCAGCGCGAGTTTCAACGGCTTCGCCACGACCGGTCTGTCGACGACCACCACGCTCGCCCTTGCCTATTTCACGGCGGGGCAGACGGCCGGCGGGGGGCGCGTGAGCCTCGCTCCGACGGCGGTGGGGAACGAGAGCGGCAGCTCGATCCTCGACCGGACCTGGACGCGCGCCGTTGGGGTGTGTATCGGCTCCACGAGCCGGTGGGGCGATGGAAACGACGACGGCATCGTCAACATCATTGATGCCCAGCAGATTGCCCGCTGGAGCATCGGCCTTTCCGTAGCCAATGCCACCGCGATCGCCGAGCGTGGCGATGTGAACGCGGACGGCCTCGTGAACATCATCGATGCCCAGCAGGTCGCTCGCCACGCCGTGGCACTTTCGGCGGTACCCCGTACCGGCACGTTTATCGCCGCGTTGGCCTCACCGGCGTCGCTCCAGATCACGCCCTCCGGAACACCGTCGGTGGCGGTCGGGGGGGCTGTGGCCGTCGAGGCCACGCTACGCGATGCCTCGGGGAATGACGTGACGGGTTGCGTCCGCCCGGTGTTCACCTCGTCGAACCCCAGCGTGGCCACCGTTACAGCCGATGGGGTCGTGGTCGGGGTGAGCAATGGCAGCACCACGATTACCGTCACCGCGGGCCCGGTGGCACAGACGGTGACCGTTTCCGTGACCGGAGCATTCAGCGCCGTGGCCGGTCTCGTGGCGTACTATCAGTTCTCAGGCAACGCCAATGATGCGAGTGGCAACGGTCTGCACGGGGTCGTCAACGGCGCCACCCTCACGACCGACCGGTTCGGCGTGGCCAATCGGGCCTACGCGTTCGTGCCCCAGCAGTCCATCACGGCGCCCGGTGGGGGCGGACAGAATCCGATGCCTATCACGATTTCCCTCTGGTATGCGCCGGAACCATCGGACACCACGGCGAGCGTGGTGCGCAACCTGTTCAGCAAATACGTGTGGGGGTCCTGGAACGGCTACGGCCTCATCTTGGGAGATCAGGGACCCAAGATCGATCCGATCATCCCCTGGTATGTGCGCAGTACGGGTAACCGGGTGATCGGCGATTACGGGGTTCCCCCGTTTCAGGCAGACAATTTCGGGTACCGCACCTGGCATCACCTGGTGTTCACGGTGGATTCCACGCAGGGGATCTTGTACTTGAATGGGAAGCGGATGAGTAGCCTCCCCTGGCTCGGCCCGCCCGCGGCCAGCACGAACGGCGATGCTTGGCTGATCGGGGGCAACTTCTATCGCGGGCGCATCGACGATATCCGGGTCTATCGGCGGGCGCTGTCGGCGGTGGACGTGCGCGCACTCTGGGAGCTCGAGAGGCCGCCGCTTCCGTCGGTCAACCGCAGCTGTCGCGATGTGCTGCGGGCCAATCCGGATGCCGTGAGCGGGACCTATACCGTGACGCCCGATTCCACCTCGACGGTCACCGCCACGGTGTATTGCGACATGACGACCGATGGCGGTGGGTGGACCCGGGTGCTGGGGCACCGGGTCACCAACAACGTGCACGTGGCCGTCCCGGTGGCCACCAATCAGCAGGGGCTGACCCGGGCGTCTTCGGAAACGGGGCGAGTCGACAACAGCTCGCTTTCCCGCCTGTTCTCCCAATGGGGCGCCATCGAGATGCGGTTCCTGTGCGAAAAGCCGTCGGTTGGGCGACGCGTCCACATTCGGAGCTATTACACCCCGGTGCTCGCGTACCTGCTCGGGCGAACGGATGTCCTACCGGCAGCGACCGGAACGTTCCTGCGACAGGGTGATGACGCCTCGAATCTGGCGGGGAACCCGATTCGGTGGGGGCGTCTGGAAGGCGTGCTGGAGGTCAATCGGTGGGGCCATTCGTTCCCGGGTGCCGTGGCTCCGGCAGATACCCGGTTGGTGAATCACCCGTTCTTCGTCGGCCTCACCTGGCACTGGTTGCTCGAGGATGGCCGGAACGAGTGCGACGATTGGATCAATACGAACTCGAACGCCAACGGCTACTGGCACGTGTACGTCCGGTAATACGGTCATCGGTCACCAGCGTTTCGGACCTCGTGCTCCCACGCTCGATCGATCAGCCGCTGGAGCGGCTGATCGATCGGCGGCGTGAGGGTCGGCAACGTCCGGTACCGGACGGTCCATCGGGTCGTCCTGAGACGTGGTCGGCGGCACCCCCGGCACCCCCGGCGCCGTCACGCTGATCGAGGCCGTGGCGGTCTTTCCTTCCACTGTCACGGTCATCACAGCGCTTCCGGCGGCCACCCCGGTCACCACGCCAGCCGAAGAAACCCGCACCTTCGTGGTATCGCTGGAGCTCCAGGTCGCCTCGCGACCCGTGAGCACGTTGCCGCTGGAATCCCGTGCGGTCACGGCGAGAGGTTGCGTACCGCCGGTGACCAGCGTGGCGGTGGTCGGAGACAGGGTGACCGTGTTCACGGCACGTCCCACCTGGACCGATTTGGTGTCGGTCCAGAAGGTGCCGTCGCTCTTCCGGAGCGACACCCTCACGGTAAGGGTCCCCGTGTCACTCGGCGTCACCCAGGCGCAGTAGGCCTGCACGCTCAGCGTGGCCGAGCCCGCGGTGCAGCGACGCCAGGTTGCCGTGCCAGTGACCGTTTCGTAGGTCGCATTGGACGCCTGGCTGAAATTGCCGTTGTTGAAGTAGACGTAGGGGTAGATCGAGAGTCCACGATTCACCCCGACGGAGGCTGGGAGCGGGTTCGCACCGCCCATGATCCGGACAGAATCCAGCACGTTGGAGATGACGGTTACCCGGTAGATCCCGTTTGGTGTGCTGGTGGCCGTTCCGCTGGACGGGAACATCGTGACCGTCCGGGTGACCGGGGCGCTGCCGTTGGCCACTCCCTGTGCCGTGATCCGTTGCGTGCAGCCGGTGCTGCCGCAACTCGTCGCCCCGGCCAGTACCTCGCTCCCGTTGACGGCGGTCGAATAGGCGCCCGGTACGATGGTGGTCCCGTCGGCGGCGTACGGGAAGAAGGCAAAGGTCCCGGTGTCACCCACCACATACGCCCCGTACGTGGGCATCACCCGGAGACTCGTCGCTCCCGCACTGACGGTGATCGTCGACGTGGCCGTCTTGCCTTCGATGTTCACCGTGATGACCGCCGTCCCCGCAGCCACGCCGGTGACGACTCCGGCCTGCGTCACACGAACCTTCGTCGTGTCACTGGAACTCCAGGAGGCCAGGCGACCGGTCAGTACGTTGGCACTGGAGTCTCGCGCGGTGGCGGTGAGCGTCTGCGATGCGCCCGTCACGATGGTGGCCGTCGCCGGATTGAGGGTGACGGTATTCACGACACGCCCGACCTGCACGGACTTCGTAGCGGTCCAGAAGGTGCCGTCGCTTTTTCGCAGCGAGACGCGGATGGTCAGGGTCCCTGTATCCGTTGGCGTGGCACTGCTGCAATACGACTGCACCCGGAGTGCCGTGGTTCCGGCAGTGCAGCGGCTCCACGTGGCGGAGCCTGCCACGGTTTCGTAGAGCGCATTGGTAGCCTGCGTATACGCCCCATTGGCATAGTACACGTAGGGATAAACCGGCAGCGACCGTCCGACCCCGACGGAAGTGGGGAGCGGGATCCCGCCCCCCCGGATCACGAGCGAATCGAGCACGTTCGAGATGATCGTCACCCGGTAGAGAGCATTGGGGGTGCTCGTCGGACTGCCACCGGCCGGGAACATCGTGACCGTCCGGTTGACCGGGGCACTGCCATTGGCGAGCCCCTGTGCCGTGATCCGCTGTGTGCAGCCGGTAGCTCCGCAGCTGGTGGCCCCACCGGCTATTTCGGTGCCATTGACCGCTACGTTGTACGAGCCCGGTACGATCGTGGTCCCGTCCGCGGCATAGGGGAAGAAGGCGAAGGTGCCCGTATCCCCCACCACGTACGCGCCGTAGACGGGCAGGACGCGCAGGCTCGCGGCGCCAGCGGTCACCGTGACCACCGCCGTGCTGCTGACGCCATCGGCCGTGGCCGTGATCGTCGCGGTTCCGGCCGCCACCGCGGTGACCAGGCCGGTGCTGGTCACGGTAGCCACGGCCGGGGTACTCGAGGACCAGCTGACGGTGCGCCCGGTGAGCGAGGTGCCACCGGTACTCATGGGGGTCGCCGAGAACTGCCGCGTGGTTCCGGGCGTCAGGCTCACCGCGGTGGGGTCGATCGCCACCGACGCGACCGTGGCTGGCGTGGCAGTGGCGGTGCCCCCGAGTGCGCGCACGCGCAAGGTCACATTCTGTGCGTCGGCATTGGCGGCCGCACTGATCGTGGCCCCGATGGCCACCGATCCCGTCACCACGGGACGGAAGATCAGCGTCACCAGCGTCACGGTTGATGTGGTGGGCGCGGTGGTATAGCCGGTAATGCTGAGCCGCCCCGACGTCACCTCATTGCGGTTGATCGTGATCGACGCCGGGCCGCCCGTACTGTCGACCCAGTTGCCGGCGCTGCTCCCCTGGAAGGCGAGCCTGGTGCTGTCCCAGCTGACGATGGTCGTCAGCGCACCGAGGTTCGTGGTGGCCGACCGCCCCGACATATCGATGACCAGCGGGATCGTGACATCCGTCCCGGCGGTTCCCGCGAGCGAGGGGGTGGAGCCGATGAGCAGCCGCAGCGTGGTCGGCGCCGCAACGGTCATGCTGGCGGAGGTCACGGCGGAGGCGCCATTCGCGGTGAATCGGAGGGTATGGCTTCCTGCTCCGGTGATGGCGAGATCGGCGAAGGTGGCTACCCCATTCACGATCGCGACCGACGTGGTGCCGCTCAGTGAGCCCGTCCCGGACGCGATGGCGACCGAGACGGTGCCGGTGGCCGCGGTAGCAAGGACGCCGCCATTGAGCAGGCGGACCACCGGTTGCACGCCGAGCAGTTCGTTGCTGGTGCCGGACCCGGGCTGCGTCACGATCTCCATGGTGAGCGGCGACTGCACCGTGACGGCGAGCGAGGTGGTGACCGTGCCGGCGGTGGCCTGCACGGTGGTGGTGCCGGCGGCTCGCCCTTCGAGGCGCCCCTCGCTGGTCACCTGCACAATGGTGGTGTCGAGCGACTGCCACGAGACCGGTACGCAGCCGGCAACGGAGCGTCCCGCCGAGTCGGCCGGGGCGGCCAGAATGCGGGTGGCGGCGCCCACGCTCAGCGTCTGCGCGGTGCCGGGGGTCAGGGTGAGCGTCTGCACCCGCGGCGCGCTGGTCGCATTGGCCGTGTTGATGCGCGCCGCGGCCGTGAGCCCTACCGTAAAGCGGGCGATCTGCTGAGCGTCGATCACGTTGACCGACCCGTCGGCGGTGACATCCCCGTTGGCCGCCAGGGCCGTGGCATTGGACACCGACAGCCCTACGCTGAAGCGGGCAATCTGCTGCGCGTCAATCACGTTCACGGTGCCGTCCCCGGTGGCGTCACCCCATTTGCCCGACAGCGCCACGCAGACATCGAGGTTCCGCGTCCGGATGGCCGCCAGCACGCTCTGCCCCGTCTCGTTGCCGGCCGTGCCGGGGGAGAGCTCGATGCGGGTGCCCCCCGTGGTCGCGGCGGCTGTGAAGTAGGCGAACGCGATCGGCGCCGTGGCCGGCAGCGCGGTCGCGCGATAGAGGCTCATCGAGATTGACCCGGTACTCGCGTTCGTGAGGTTCGGCGTGAGGCTGAACTCTCCCGCGGCCGCCGCCCGGACCGAATCGAACTGCAACCGGTCGGTCCCCCAGGTCATGGTGGTCTGGAGCGACGCGAGATTGAGCGGGCTCGCCCGACTGAGATCGACCGTGATGGGCACGGTCACCCGGGTCCCGGGCGCCGGCTGGATCCGTGCCGAGTCACCGGCGAGGAGCTGGATGGTTTGGGCATCGACGCGCGGGCCAACGGTCAAGGCGACGAGGACCGCAAGACCCATTGCAGGAAACGAAAGGCGGCGCATGGGGAGACGGACGGGGCGGGTGGGACGAACGGTTGATTCCTCGCCACGTTATCCCCCTGCCATTAATCGATCGTCAATCCAGATACAGGAAAGCGTATCCTGGTCCGAGCAGTCTGTGGCCCTCGAGCTTTTCCCCCGAAAAATCGTGGTGCCGCGCGCGTTGTGACGACGGATTGATGATGGCGAGGGGGCTCGTGACGTTCGGCGCCCGGGATTGACCATGGTGGGGCGCACCACGGGAACAGGGGCCGGAACGACGTATTTCGGGGCGTATGCGCCGAGTGGGTGATGGCTCGGCCACGTGAGCGTACGTCAGCCTACCTGAGCAGCCCCTCCGGAGCCGCCAATGACTCTTCGTGTTCCCCGCCTTCGCCATGCCCTCCTTGCCCTGACGATCCTGGCGATCGGATGGCCCCCCACGGTGGGCGCGCAACGGCTCATCGTGCAGCCAGGGGACTCGGCGCGGGTGATCACGGGCCCCGCCACGCGGATCCGGGTGCCGGTCCGGGTCGACCTGTCACTTGGCTCAACACTGCGCCTCGCGTCGCTGCAGACCGACGTGCGGTGGCCGTCCGCCCGGCTCACCCTCGATTCCATTCGGACCAACCCGGTCCTCGGCTTCAGCCTGACGTCGAATACGAGTGGGGCCGTGACGGGGGTGGCCAGCTTCAACGGCTTTCTGACCAACGGGGTGACCACCACCTCCGATCTGGTGTACCTCTACTTCACCAGCAGCGCCACCTTCGGATCGGGGCGGGTGACGCTCACGCCCACGGACGCCGGCGCTGAAGGCGGGACGTCGATTCTGTCCCAGCTGCTGGTCCGGGACCTCGCGGTTTGCGTTGCGCCCGGGAGTGGCCGTTGGGGCGATGTGAATGACGATGGGATCGTCAACATCATTGATGCGCAGCAGATCGCTCGTTCGAGCGTGGGGCTTTCCGTCCTCAGTGCCGCATCCGTGTCCGCCCGCGGGGATGTCACCGCCGACGGGACGGTCAACATCATTGACGCGCAGCAAATTGCCCGGTTCTCCGTCTCGCTGTCGGCCTCCGCCCGCATCGGGACGTCAGCGCTCCAGGTGACGCCGGCCGCATCGATCAGCGTGACGCCGGCGAGTGCCACCCTCGCGCCCGGGGCCAGCGCGGCGCTGCTGGCCGATCCGCTCGACGCCACCGGCACTTCGGTGCTCGGATGCCACCCCCTGACGTACAGCTCCAATGCACCGGGGATCGCCACGGTCGACAGTCGGGGGGTTGTCACCGGAGTCTCCGCGGGCTCGGCCACCATTACCGTGAGTGCTGGTGCCATTTCCCGAACGGTACCCGTGACGGTACAGCAGACGGCCGTAGCCTTCACGGGGACGTTCGTGCGGATCGTGCCGGGCAGCTTCCAGATGGGGAGCACCACACGCGCGGAAGAACAGCCGGTGCGCCAGGTGACGATTACCCGTGGCTTCCAGATGCAGACCACGGAGGTGACGCAGGCGCAGTGGGCGTCGGTCATGGGGACCAGCCCGAGCGTCTTCAGCAGCTGTGGCCTCACCTGCCCCGTGGAGAATGTGAGCTGGAACGACGTGCAGGCGTTCCTGACACTGCTCAATCAACGGGAACCGGGGCGCGGGTACCGCCTACCAACGGAAGCGGAGTGGGAGTACGCCGCGCGGGCAGGCACCACCGGGGACTATGGTGGGAACGGCGTGCTAAATGACATGGGGTGGTGGAGCGGCAACAGCGGAGCGCGGACGCAGCCGGTGGGGATGAAGCGGGCGAATGCGTGGGGGCTGTACGACATGCACGGCAACGTGGCGGAGCTGCTGCAGGATTGGTCGGGGACCTATGCCGGGGCGGCTACGGTGGATCCGACTGGACCGGCTACGGGGACGCTGCGCGTAGTACGCGGAGGGTCGTGGTTGAGCGATGCGTCGTCCGTGCGCTCGGCGATGCGGCTGGTGGCTTCGCTGGACGGGAAGCTCGATCACAACGGGTTCCGTCTGGTGCGAAATGATTCCGTCCCCGCAGTCGCGTTGGTGGTCGTGACCCCGTCGTCCACAACCGTCTCGGTCGGTCAAACGACGACGCTGTCAGCTACGCTGCGGGATGCAGCCGCCAACACGCTGACCGGACGCCAGGTGTCCTGGACCTCAAGCGACACGACGCGGGCGACGGTGTCGTCGAGCGGGGTAGTGACGGGGCGTTCGGTAGGGACCGTAACGATCACGGCCATGAGCGAAGGGCGGAGCGGGACGGCCACGATCACGGTGGGGGCCACCGCGTTCACCGGAACCTTCGTGCGGATCGTGCCGGGAATTTTCCAGATGGGGAGCCTGACGCGGTCGGACGAACAGCCGGTGCGACAGGTGGCCATCACCCGCGGGTTCCAGATGCAGACCACCGAGGTGACGCAGGGCCAGTGGCAGGCGGTGATGGGGACCAACCCGAGCTTCTTCGGCAGCTGCGGGTCCACCTGTCCAGTGGAGAATGTGACCCCGGCCATGGTTCAAGAGTTCGTGGCGGCGCTGAACGCTCGAGAGCCGGGGCGTGGGTACCGGCTACCGACGGAGGCGGAGTGGGAGTATGCCGCGCGCGCCGGGACCACGGGGGACTATGGTGGCAATGGGGTGCTGAACGACATGGGGTGGTGGAGTGGGAACAGCAATGCGCGGACGCAGCCGGTGGCGCAGAAGCAGGCGAACACGTGGGGGCTCTACGACATGCACGGCAACGTGGCGGAGTCGGTCCAGGACTGGTACGGCCCATATACGGGAGCGGTGGTGAGTGACCCGTCGGGGCCCGCGACGGGGACGCTGCGCGTGTGGCGCGGCGGCTCATGGCAGAGCGATGCGGTGTCGGTACGGTCGGCAATGCGGCTCGGCGGCTCCCTTTCGGATCGGCAGAGTCTCAACGGCTTCCGCTTGGTGCGCAACGATACGGTGCCGGCCGTGGCGTCGGTGGTGGTGGCACCGCCGGCCGTCACGATCAGCGTAGGGCAGACGACCGTGCTGTCGGCGACGGTGCGTGATGCCAGCAGCACCATCCTCATGGGCCGGCTGGTCCTGTGGACGTCCAGTGACACGACCCGGGCGACGGTATCGTCGAGTGGCATGGTGACGGGACGTGCCGCAGGTCCGGTGACGATTACGGCGACGAGTGAGGGGCAGACCGGGACGGCGTCGATCACGGTGGGCGCATCGGCCTTCGCGGGGACTTTCATCCGAATCGCCCCGGGAAGCTTCCAGATGGGGAGCACGATGTTCCCCGAAGAGCAGCCGGTGCGGCAGGTGACGCTCACGCGGGGCTTCCAGATGCAAACCACGGAGGTGACGCAGGCACAATGGGCGTCGGTGATGAGCTCGAGTCCGAGCATCTTCAGTGGCTGCGGCCCAACCTGCCCAGTGGAGAATGTGAGCTGGAACGACGTGCAGTCATTCCTGGCCACACTCAACAACCGGGAACCAGGGAAAATGTATCGCCTGCCGACAGAGGCAGAGTGGGAGTATGCCGCACGTGCCGGGACTACGGGGAACTACGGTGGCAATGGCATCCTGAACGACATGGCCTGGTGGAGCGGGAATAGCAGCGCGCGGACGCAGCCGGTGGGGCAGAAGCGGGCGAACGCGTGGGGGCTGTTCGACATGCACGGCAACGTCGCGGAGCTACTGCAAGACTGGTACGGGTCCTATGCGGGTGCGCTGGAAACGGATCCCACGGGGCCGGCATCGGGGACGTTGCGGGTCGTACGTGGTGGCTCGTGGCGGAGCGATTCGATGGCGGTCCGATCGGCCACGCGCCTGTATGGATCCACCACGGGCAAACTCGATCACAACGGGTTCCGGCTGGTGCGCATCGATACGTTGCCGGCGGTCGCCTCGGTGACGGTCGCGTCCACGATGCCTTCGCCCTCGGTGAGTGTGGGACTCACCATAGCGCTCACGGCCACCGTGCGGGACGCAGCAGGGAGTTCCCTGACCGACCGCTCCGTGACATGGAGCTCGAGCGACACGACACGGGCCACGGTCTCTTCAAGTGGGGTGGTGACCGGCCGAGCGGCGGGCTCCGTGACCATTACCGCGACCAGTGAACTGCGGAGTGGGTCGACGACGGTCACGATCCTGGCGCTGGCCGGATCGGTTGCCAGCATCACCCTGTCGCCCACTACGATCGATGTCATCCCGGGAAGCGTCGTCCCACTGACGGTGACCTTGCGCGATGCGGCGGGGAACGTGCTCACCGGTCCGCCCGTCACGTGGGCCTCTACCGCACCGATCGTGGGTGCCGCTTCGGCCGATGGGGTCATCTCCACGAACACGCCGGGGAGCACCACGATTTCGGCAACCAGCGGTGGGGTGAGCGCCTCGGTCACGCTCAACGTCCGACCGCTCGGCTCCGGTATCGCTTCTGGCCATCAGCACGCCTGCCGCATCAAGTCGGGCGGAGCGGCCTGGTGCTTCGGTTTCAACAAGTACGGAGAAATCGGCGACGGCACGGTAGAGATCTTCAAGAGTACCGAGCGCCAGGTGCTTGGCGGCCAGCTCTTCACGCAAGTGGATGGCGGCGGTGGAGAGCCCAACCATAGTTGTGGCCTGACCGTGTCAATGACGGTCTGGTGCTGGGGGAGCAACGATCAGGGGCAACTCGGCGACGGGACGCTGGTCAATCGCTCCACCCCCGTGGCCGTGAGCGGCGGGAGCATGTTCTCAACCATCAGCGTGGGTGGGACCGAGTCCTGTGGGCTCGTGAGTGGCCAGATCTTCTGTTGGGGGCGGGGGCGTACGGCACCCACCACCATCCCGAGTCCGGTGACGTTCGTGCAGCTGTCGGTCGGGAATGGGCACGCGTGCGCACTCAATGCCGGTGGGGAGGCGTACTGCTGGGGCCGCGGCGATTTGGGGCAGCTCGGCGATGGGACCTTCACCGACCGGGCGAGCCCCACGCGCGTCCCGGGGTTCACTTTCCGCCGGATCGTTGCGGGGCCGCTGTACACCTGCGGCATCAGCAGTGCCGCGAACGAGGTCGGCAAGGTGTACTGCTGGGGGGTGAACTGGACGGGGCAGCTGGGTGACGGCACCAGCGGTACCTCCAATGCCGACAATTCGAAGAATCGCGGCAGCCCCGTAGCGCTCAACACCACCCGCCGTTTTGTCCAGCTGGGCACCATGTTCTGGAGTGCCTGCGGCATCGCCGTGGATGCCACGGCCTGGTGTTGGGGGCGCGGCGATGATGGCACGTTGGGGAACGGCACGCAAACCGTGGCGCTGGCGCTCGAGCCGACGGCGGTGGTGGGGGGGCTTCGG
>Ga0315902_10011240_pt1 | contig 11766 bp, 11 predicted proteins | sample LakEriMetagenome_9_FD_203523 | JGI IMG/M metagenome (GOLD analysis project Ga0315902, IMG submission 203523) | Freshwater fungal communities from buoy surface, Lake Erie, Ohio, United States - Buoy 12 MA117 | ecosystem: Environmental > Aquatic > Freshwater > Lake > Lake biofilm | place: USA... | reverse complement strand
TAGATTCCAGTCATCTGCATGCTGTTCGAGGAGAACTATTGATGCGTGATACTCGAGGTGAGCTCAGGTTCTTTATTGATGGAATTTATGATTCTTCAATCGGCAAAGTCTTGTTTTATGCCAACAGACCTCTTTGGATTGAAGAAGATGAAATGCGTTCCTTTATCAACAAATCTGTTTTGACGCATCGCAATGTGTCCGTTGTTCCCTTGCCTCCTGCTACTGAGGATCCTAGTGATCCTGGTGGAGTCAGAGTCTATTCTTCTTGTCAACTTGCTGGAAAGATTGATTTTGCTGAAGCCATTGTTGGAAGACGAGAGTCCGGAAATGTTGATCCTAAAGGCTATGCTCGCATCGAGTCGGCTATGCTTTATTCACGTACAAAGATCATCATTCAAGGAAATTTGGTTTCTCGTGATTGCGGTTTTTCTGTAGATGTCATTGCTCATCAATTAGCTTTGCAGATCATTGTTTCGAAAGCAATAACTTATGCAATTTGTACAACACTTCCTGCAATTGGAGTTGTAGCTCTTCTTGTGAGGCAGATGGTATTTTCCTTGACTTCAGCCAGAGCCACAAAGCTTTCTTTACTTTGTATTGGAACTCAAGCTGTCTTGGATTCTTATCTCTCCATGTTTCATCTCACAACTGCTGTTGTTGTGCAGCAGCTCTTCAATCCTTTCATTATTCCTGCTCTGATACAATTCATGACATTTGGTCTTTTCGAGATGCGATTGATTCTCTTGTGTCATAAAGCTCGAACACCTAATGCTTTCAATGACTGGGATTCTGCTAGAAGGGAACTGGGAGTAATCTACTTCAAGTTCTACATTGCCATGATTGGTGGCATGTTTTTGATTTACAACTTTGTGGATATGCTTCCGTTCTTCACATTCATACTGTACTCTTTCTGGATTCCTCAAATTGTCAGAAATGTATACTGTGGCACAAACAAGCCTCTACAGACATCGTATATCATTGGAATTTCACTCCTTCGACTGTTTGTGCCTTTGTGTAAGTTTGGCAAGCGACAACTTAATCTAATTCCTTCAGATGTCTTTGGATGCCCAAACAATTTCCTGGGCAGTCGTCTTGACTATGGGTTCTGCTGGGTCTTATGTACATACGTTGCTGCTCAGGCCTTTATCTTGATTCAACAGGATTATCTCGGAGCTAGGTTCTTCATTCCTCGTCGATTCCTTCCTAACTACTATGACTACTACCGTGCTCTTGGAAAACGTTCAGAAGACGAAATGTGTACAATCTGCATGATGAATCTCTGGACACCTGAATCCGATGAAGAAGAACCTCGTTCCCCCGAAGACTTGAGAATCATGTTGTGTCCGTGCAACCACGCCTTCCACGAGCGTTGTCTGCTTGCTTGGATGGAACACAAGCTCGAATGTCCTAGTTGTCGTAGAGCTCTGCCTCCCGTGCAGTAATTGATTATAATTCCTGATGTTCATTAAGACTCCTCCTCTTCTCCAGCAAAGTTGAGGTATCTAAGTTCGTAGGCGTCTTTGCTCTCGGAGACGACTCTGACATAGTCTCTGAGCTGTTGCTTCTTGAGGAACTTCTTGGTGAGGTATTTGACGTATCGCTTGGACAGCAACGAGGGAGCAGAAACTTTGATGTTCTTGGCCTCACGCTCAACGGTGACGTTCAGCAGGTTCTTGGCACCCTTGCTACGGATCGTAATTCTGTCAGTCAAATACTTCTCAAAGACAGCCACGTCCACGATTCCATCACTGGCAGGGGCAGAACCCTTGACGATAAACGTCAGAGGCTTCTTAGCTCCACCCTTCTTGGCGATCTTCCTCACTGTCTACACGACAACATTAGTCATGAAAAACGGAGGAGAGGCCTACCTTGGTCGACATTGCACTATGCACACGCCTCACTGCACTCCGGACACTGATGCACCACTATATGCAAACCTACTATCGCGGCTCGGCTCGGAGGGACATTACAGAGAGCACTGTAACGTTCGAGGAGATGCGGTAGCGTACATGAGCATGATCGAAACGGAGTTCGTAGATATCCGATTCGGATCCGCTTAGGGAACGTTGGTGTCTGGACCGGATATCTCGACTCAGGATCTCAATCAGCACCAACGCCAGCTCTTCTCCAGAGCGTACAAAGTCGCAGGATGCAGCCACAGTTTCCAGTTGTTCTTTGGTGACGTCGAGATCAACATCGAGCAGATCAACTCCATCAATGTCTTCAGAGACCCATAAAGGAGCAAGAGAGTTGGAGATCGAGTCGTATCGAGAGATGTAGGGCTTGATATCAAGAACGGGAGTGTTGTCGAGAAGATCAAGTCCAGTGACCCAGATTTGCCCTTCGGAAAAATCAATCGATTCGATCCGTGCGACTGAGAGAGCCAGGGCATTATGTCTGTGAGGCGTTCGGGTACCGTAAATCCCTACTCTCTCGGGAGCTCTGGGAGCTCGGATCTTGGCGGCTATCTGAGTCTTGGCAGAGTTTGTGTTTTCGTGGAAGTGAGCAAGGACCCAGATATGGGAGTATTGCTCCAAACCCTGCAGACTGGACTCGGGTTGTACACGTCGTTCCAGTTGAATCACAGACCTCACATGAGATGCGAGGCCAAACTGTCGAGGCGTGCCTCTACGGTCTCGAAACCCTGCAAGCACTCTTCCAATGGGATGAAACACCAGCTGTTTAGCCCCGTCACTGACTGAATGTGAGCTCAGCTGGCGAAGCCTTTTTTCCGCGTGAATACGGCCTCGACGCTCATCTTCACGTTTCCTTTTTTCATGTAAGACTTTCTTGCCAAGAAACCAGCTGGTCATGGCTCCAGCAAAGAGGCATCCAGTTAGAAAGCTCAAAGTTATATTAAAGTACATCCAAGACAACTATCAAGCAACCGCGCGCGGAGTACTGAAGAACTGAGAATGACGTTCTTGAAGGTATCGTAGACATGATTCCAGAGCTCGGTCTTCAGTTTCTCCATGGAAAGGCTGGATTACGTAAACATATTTCTGATCATGCTCGACCCAACTTGCGAGAGTATCATCTACAATGATCGTGATATCGCGGAATTGAGGCCACTGGCCAATCAGGGAAGCATTTTTGACATCTTTCAAGAAGAAGTTCTGTTGTCCCTTGATACTACTCTCTTTGAAACAAGAAATTATGTTCTTTGGATCTATCAGGGGTTCAAATGACTTGGAGTCGATAGTGAAGCCATTTGGAAGCCAACCAGATTGATTTGCAGTCTCAATCACAAGCTGAGCATAGGACAGTTCTCCAGCTGTGTAAATCTTGGTGTCAAAGAGCTTATTCACAGCCATCAGAAACTCTCTGACGCCAGGTCGAAGCCGGAAAACCAGATCATAGCCTCTCCCAACAACTCGAAAGCACTCCTTGGGAACCTCACCAGGATTAGGCCATGCCCACAGTAAGGTTGCGTCCAAGTCCAGCAACAGACACATCTTCTTGGAAGAGCACCGGTCAGAGTAGATTCGTCGAGCATCACCAAAAAGCTGATCCCAATTGTAAAGAAAGCATTTAAACCTCAGTTCTCCAGGAACAAAAAGAACAGGAACAAGACACAATCGTTGATTGTTACGATTAGAAACAGAGATGGCACTAGAAGACAAAGCAATAGAATAAAGCTCAGAGAAACATGACTTCGAATACTGAGAAGACTTCAACGAAAAAGTGAGAGGCCGATCTTCTCCAATTGACATGAAGAAGTCTCTTACTCCTCGCGCTACATGTCGCGCTGGTTCTGTAAACGTAGACAGGTCTAGTCCGATTCTTTCGAGAATCTCGAAACAGCAAGACCGACCCGAAGGAAGTTTGACGACGAAAGCTTGCGTTACCGGATATCCAGAAGTCAACTCAGTTTCTTTTGAAACAGAGGCCTTCAACGGAGACTTAACATTATCAACTGAAAATTGAGAGGACGAGGGAGCAGAACTCAGAATCGACCCCCATCCGGTCAGATTTACAGCAGCATCGTCTCTTTCAGTACTGATATTGGGATCGCGGTCTACAGTAGATGATGGAGCAGCCATCAAAGCACCCCATCCAGAAAGATTAAGATTCGATGGCTCAGATGAACTTGCTTCTGCAACATCGGTAGGGATTTCATTCAATGGAGCATTTCTCAGGGATGCCTTGGATATGAGAGACGAAGCAAAATGAGTACGACGGTGTCTCAGCTCAGATTCAGAGTCACTGCTTTCCTCATGATAAGTTAGCACTTCTCCAACAGTTTTTTCTTCTTTTCTTCGTTTTGACGGACGGTAAAGAGAGGGGCTTCGGGAAGAGGATTCAACCAAAGTAGAAAGGCCATTACGAGTGCGGCTGCGTGTCTGTCGAACAAGCTCTTGAGATTCTACTGAGTCACTTCGAGTCTCAGTTTCCGTACTACTTGCATCTTGATCCTGACTCTGAGCTTGATGTAACCTTGATCTTGACGACGCGTCATCATCCTCGTGCACACGAGATGCGGGCTCTGAATCAGAAGCAGAGCTGTTCGCAGAAGGGTTGCGTGCAAGACGTCGTCGCTTTCTTTGCCTCATTGCTTCGGATTGCCTTGCAATGGGTGGAGGAGAATCACTGGAATCCATCCGATTAATCAAAAGAGCAACCACAAAACCCCCACGGACTGCGGAGTAATGAGGGTGTGGTTGGAAAATTGTGAAATGATCACTTGGTGAAGTGATGCACGAGCCATTTAAATGTACCGCACCGTTGTACGGTTTGTTCTCAACAAATCATCAAAAAACAAGGATGCGACGTAAGTCCAGTGACACCTCTGCTCTATCTTTGCTGACTTCCAGGAAACACAGCAAGCTGGATGAGGAAGAGGATGGGAAAAGCCTTGCTCCTGATGGAGCCAAATTCTTTAAGCTTCGTCTTCCTGAGACTGATCGAGACATCCTAGTCATGGGCCAACCGACCATGAGTCAATCAAAACGGCTGTTTTCCACCGTAGAGACCCTTACGAGTGTATCATGGGAGTGGGAGTTTCCATCTGGGCCTCCTGGTAGGACTACTTTGGAGATTCATTTGGAAGGGGGCATCAAAACTGTATTGATTAATGGAAGCCAAGTCGGGGTGGATTGGACAGATTCTCCTCTTGGTACAGTCAAGAATGGTACGGTCATTGCTCCTTGGTTTCTTCCGCATCGCTTCGAAATCATTCATAATAGTGATGCTAAAGGAGTGTGGTCCAAATGGAAGCTTAGTATTGATGGTCGTCCTCTCAGAATCCAATATCGCGAATTTGATAAGGAACCCTCTGTGATTCGGGAGGAGAATTCCCCTGAATATGTAGATTCTCAAGAAAAGAAGGAATGATTCTTTTCGGGACATGCTATTGTAAAATCATGTTTGAGCAACAGCTGGATTTATGCCGAACGAGCTTATTCTTGAAGACATGAGCCACCATCCTCTTCATGAGGAGGGCAAGCTCTTCCTTACGAGCTTGGGTCTGGTCACGCACAATCATGATTGCAATCAAAGTATCAGACACAGACGAGTGAAGTCCAAAAAGGATCCAAGACTCCATTCCAAAGATGATGTTCTGGCAAGTCGTATATCAGTACCTCGACACCCTGTTATAGAATATTTCATAAAATTGTCCTTGAGGGACTTCAGTCTGTTTCGATTCTATAGGACAGATAAGAGAAAGCGTCTGTCACTTCCAAGTTTTCACCATCGTTAGGTTCTTGGTAGAAACAACAGCCTCCTTTCTTTGAACTTGGGCTCAGCTGCCACGCAGCCAAGGGGAGGTATATATAAGGTCGGCTGCTTCATTGAAGCTACGGTGCTTATCTGGACCGTGGTCCTTTGGAAACAGGGGTCGCGAATAGAATATCTATCTATTATCCTCGGCTTTCTAGTTTGGATCAAATAATAGTATATCAGAATATTTCCAAGACACATACGAACCCGAAGACGGTGTGTTGTTTACATTACAGAGGTAGTGTATACTGTACTGAACAGGAGTTCGGTACAATCTACATGCAAAGACGACACGCTAACTGTATCCATTAACACAATCTAACCTGATAATTTTCTCAGCTTATCAGACCACAGCTCTCAATGACCGTCGGGTTTGAAGGGGTGACAATCACTCCTATTGCCACCTCTACCTACGCTTCATAGAGCGTGGAGACGGAAGCACTTCTATGAGCCAAAGGTCTTGGGAAACGTACCCAAGTCCTCGCTCAAGACTTCATGACAACATTAGGAACTCTGACTCTCAAGTGAAAAGACGAGATCGATACCAAGCTCGACAAAGCACTTAAAACTATTCGATCCAACTTGCAAGGAGATTGCTCGAGGTAGCCTAACTGCCAAAGATGTCTGGGAGATATTCAAGGATTAGTTGGAAGGGCAAGAATATTATACCATGATTTGTTTGCTGACCCTTCTCTACACAACTAAGCTGGAAGAAGGATCTCTTGATTTCGATGGTAACGTCTAGTCAAAACAAGCCGCCTGGAGAAGACTCAAAGATGTCAATCTGAATCTTCCTAAAAATCTCGTCGTATTCATGACCCTTATGGATTTTTTCATCTCTCGGGACCCAAAGAAGAATTCTGGAATCTCGAAAAATCCTTTCCGTAGAGATTATCAAGAAAGACCTGGGATAAGAAGCTTTGAGACTCAAAGATGAGCAAGCCCAACAACGCAAGGTCATCTAGCGGTTAATCTCACCAAAGAGGAAAGCCATCGGCGCAAACGAGAAAAATTCTCGTGTTAGCTCTGCTCGAGGTTTGTGATCTCAAAAATCCTCAGATCTGCTGGAAGAGACCTGAAAACCCTGACCCTCGGCGTCCTAAGGCATGATTTGATAACGATTCTTCATCCAAGTAAAAGTCCGAAACTTTTGCCCAAGAACGGCAAAAACACAGTGAAGGTATGCGATTTCCATGACTGACTAACCTCATTTCTTGCGCCCAACTATGCGCTGACCTAACATGCTGGATCCTACGGAATGATACATCTATGACAAAGAAGGGAACAATCTGTGGTTGCTCCAAACTCTTGGAAACCTACTTATCCTGGAAAATCAAAGTCCTAATGCCTGGCACTCTTTTTCAAGGGTTACATCAACATTTGGTATCGACCACTAGTACATGCAAGTATGGAAACCCTCAGAAAGCTTGGATTTCATAGAAAGCTGGATGACTTTCTTATCTGCCCTCAAGGGAAACTTAAACAGTCCAGGTTATCAAAGGAAATCCTACGCTCAACAACTTCTACAGCGAGTCCACTCAGATGAAATGGGTCCTTTCATGGAGAGCTACTGGTTAAAAAAATAATTTCTCCTTTTCATCGACCAGATGTCAAGAAAGGCTTTCATCAAGACTCTGAAATCCCAATCTGAGGTTGCGGCCGGCGCTTGGAGCTCATTAAGAAGGAGCAACGTAGGACTCAAGCATCATTGATCTATCTGACGAACGATGGAGCGAAGAACTACAAAACGAAAGTTCTGAAAGACTTTCTTCACCAAGAGGGAATCAGATAAGGCCACCGAAAGACTTTCTACTGGCTAGAAAATCCATATGGAGTTTCTTATTTGGCCGACAATCGTAAAGTGACGAAGTGTAAATGGGTGTGGAAGATCAAAGTGACCACTGATGGGTTTGCTGCGAGGTACAAAGCGCGACTCGTTCTGAAAGGTTTTTCAACAGTTCCTGGAGTGGATTGTTGTGAGACTTACGCACTGGTGGCAAAATGGTCATTCTTCTTTTTTGTCTACCTGCAGAGCTCGATATAGATCTTCATTATTTTGATTTCTCCACATCCTTCCTGAACACCAAGTGCGATGACAGTGAGGTCATCTACATGGAGACTCCCGAAGGATATAGTATCTGGTAACGTGAAGTTTCTGACAAGGAATGATGGTCGAGCGCCCTATAATGATTTCGACCTGACCTCGATCCTGTACCACTGTTCCAATTCAAGTGAGAGTTTGAGTGCATAATTTTCAAAACTGGGGTGGAGGATGTGTACGGGCTCGTGGCAAGTGTGAGCAGGGCCTAGTGCTCAACTTGTTTACAATGCTCCATGGTGTGCAACAATTTCCAAACAATTGGAACTCCATCTTACATGACTCGAAGCATGAGTAGTCCCTTCTTGTACTGGCTTCGTCTGAATGATGTCTGTTTGGTACCTCTTTTGGTGTCTGTTGATGATTTAATCATTGCATGATCTAACAAGGATACACTCGCTGTGACTCGTACTTGTTTGAAGAATCGTTTTCGAATGAAGGATCTTGGGAAGTTCAGATGCTTTTTTGACGTTCAAGTTACGTACGGCTTGGGAGGGTAGATTCGTTTTAACCAAAAGTCGTATGTTGAGCGACTGCTACTACTCTTTATGTCTCAAGTAAATCCTGTTGCTTCTCCAAGGCGTCCTGGTTTCAAGTTTGCTTCTGATAATGCTGACCGACAAAACCTTTCCATTTCGGGAAGCCGTTGACGGGGTGGGGTCATGTGCCTCATGACTGTAACGAGCCTGGATCTAGCATTTTCTATGTTCTAACTTAACCCTTAAATGGATTTGGCTACCCCTAAAGAGATTTTTTGAATTTTAAAAAGAATTTCGGTATAGAAAATAGTGTGAGAAACATTGACGGTTTTGGTAGCGCTGATATTTTGCAGGAGATACTTTGACTTCTGAAGTGTACATTTGGCTGTTGACGTTGAGGAGTTCTGTCAGAAAAAGATTGACTCTGGAGGTTAACAACATCTGGACTTAAGTTGGAAAAGTTGAAATAAACCTTGATTAATGAAGCTTTAACTGAGCAAGACGACAAGGGCACGAGTAAAACACATACAGAAAGGGACTGACCTTAGCTTTCCTTCGTGTACAGATTCAATGCAACTTCTAATGACTTGATAAATCTTTAAGGCCTCTTCCACTAACACACACGGGCAAGAACGACCTTTTTACTCTTTCAAGTAAAACTTCTTTATGATGCCTTGGGGTGGTACGTTGCCGAGATTGCAAGGAAAACCCGTACCCGGATTCCCATTGCAACGTAGACTCTACTTCGGTGAGGTAGTTGGCGTGTTCAATGATACCATCATCGTCATCAAAGGTAACGCGAGTACCATGAGTAGGGTAATTTCTTGCGGACGAAGAGATTGCGCAGTCTTCGTCTTCATTTTCGAACTCGAGACACTTGTACAAATTTCTGTCCATCGACATCATTGTTGTCCATGATCTTGAAAAATTCTTCAAGCTTTTTGGTGAAGTTATCAGTAGGTTTCTGAAGTTCTACAGACAAGTTATCGAAGGCCCGACGAGCGGCTTCGGCAAAATGTCTTGAAGGATTCATGTCCTCCAACAAATCCCCCTTGGCGAAGACGCTTCGTCGTAGTAACCAGCAGGTTTTCTGAATCCAGCTCGAGCTTTTCGTTCAGTTTCGTCGTAATTACGTTGTTGATACTTCTTTTCTTCGCTAGAACTTGGACTTCCTCTTGGTGCAGAGTCTTGGATCAAACGTTGGTTCTTACGAGGCTCAGGCATATCAGCTTCTTTGGAAGATGGAATCTTGGTGTCAACTTTGTTCTTGAGGACTTTCTTGTAGGAAACATACATAGGTTTTCCTTCAAGTGTCACTTCATTCAAGTGCTCGACGATCAATTTTACTTCAGGAGCAGTTTCTTTGATAGACATTTCGATTCTTGTTCTTCCAGGATTATCTGGGTCAGGCATTCCACGAAAATTAGCTTCTTCGTTAGACAATTCAGGATCACTACGAAATTCCTCGTGCAAGAGTTGAGAATAGTTGATGTCAGGAGTAGCATTCTTGCAGATGATCACAAACAAGCATGTCTTGAGCATCCAAAGGCTCTTCAACTTGCATCATGGATTTAGAGTCTTGTGGTCGAAGAGTAGAGGCAGGAAAAGAAGGAGCAAACCTTGGTGTTCCTTCAGAAGCAGTAAAAGATCCTGCAAGTCTTGATTGACTGTCTTGACAAAGATCAGTATTCCTAGAAAGTTGTGAGTCAACTTAGGGCTCGCTCATTTCATGATCTTGATGGAAAGAAGAGTCAAATTCTGAGATTTGAGCAGGAACTAGAGCATTAGAGGAATCTTGTCCTTCTTTCTCAGTAAGAATGAGTTCTGTACTCCATTTTACATGATGTTAGCCTTTGAAAACTCTGAGGCGATCCAGGTTACCAACTGTCTCAGTTCAATCTTGAAGTCCTATAACTACAGGTCCTCGCTCAAGTCTCTTGGTAACAATGAAAGGTTCGTTGAATCTAGGAACCATTTTAGGTGGTTTATCTTTAGGAAACATGTCCAGGAAAACCCAAGTCCCGATTGGAATGTTATCAGCAAGTCGCGTTCCAGCTTTCATGTGTTGATACCATCTGAGATCTTGTCTCTTATATGAATCAGTGTGAATCACATATGGAAAGTAGGTTCAGCAACATTTTTTTCTCATTCTTATAAAATCTTCACAAGTCTGAACACAATGTTCAGGAAGTTGAGGCTTTCTAGTAAATCGAACAAACTCAGGAGGATGGAATTCATGAAGTACTTCATAAGAAGACATTTTCTGAAGCATTGGTCTAGGCATAGTGTTGTAGGAATATTGAGCCAATAGAAGATAAAGATCCCATTCTTCTTTTTTTACTCCCATCCTATTCAAAACATCTTGAATACTTTGATTGGACCTTTCGAACAATCCCAGAGACTGTGCATGATAAGGTGCAGAGAACTTTTGGAAAATTCCTTCACGATCCATTGAATAATTATACCAGTAAAAGCAGTTCCTGTGTCAGGACGGATGATCTGAGGCCTACCATATTGAAGCATAACATTGAAGAGTAGGTGATAAGCTGTAGTACAAGAGGTAAGATCAAAAATTCGAATAAGGATCCCGAAGCGAGAAAAATCATTTTGAATAACGCTTAAAATAGCTGTATGACCAAGAGGAGTTCTTGGTTAGATTAGATGATCAATGGATATAGATTCCCAAGGGCGTTCAGGAGGTGGATTCGTTTTCCATTCTTTCAGGAGCTTGACTAAGATTCTCAGATCCCTTAACATATTTGATCCCAAAAGTGAATTGCAGCAAGAGAAGAAGACATCTCATAATTCAAGAATTACAGTTGGTTTTCTCTCCCATTGTAGTCAGAGCTCTACAATCAGTCATACTGGTGAAATTAGTTCCAAGTATACAGGGTTTGACAATCGCCAATTCATGGACAATTGCAAGACATTCTCTCTCTGAAGCAGAATATCTTCTCTCAGCAGGATTCAAGGTCCTAGAGAGATAGCGAATGATCTTAAAATGGCCATCTTGTTCTTGCATTAAAACTCCTCCAATTCCAAGGTGTGAAGCATCGGTGTATAGAGAGATAGCGAATGATCTTACAATGGCCATCTTGTTCTTGCATTAAAACTCCTCCAATTCCAAGGTGTGAAGCATCGGTGTAAAGAACAAAATGCTTTGAGAAATTGAGGTATCCCAAGGAAGGGTACTTTAGACATAAATGCCGTTGAAACATTTCATCTCATTCTCCCCCAAATTCTAACGAGAACCTTTCCTGAACAACTTCTGTAGAGGTTGTGCAATTGAAGAATGAAGTCTCCGCAATAATTGCACAGAGCGATAAAACTTCTCAAGATCTTAACATCTTGAGGAACTGAAAACTGAATGATATCATGCTTGTGAGTATCCTTAGGTTGAAGCCCTTCATTACAGATGTATCAACCCACTTAGTTAATAGCATCTTTGCAGAACTCGACTTTTTCACT
>Ga0315902_10011239_pt1 | contig 11766 bp, 16 predicted proteins | sample LakEriMetagenome_9_FD_203523 | JGI IMG/M metagenome (GOLD analysis project Ga0315902, IMG submission 203523) | Freshwater fungal communities from buoy surface, Lake Erie, Ohio, United States - Buoy 12 MA117 | ecosystem: Environmental > Aquatic > Freshwater > Lake > Lake biofilm | place: USA... | reverse complement strand
GCCCCGGTCCACCTCCCCCTCAAGAGGGGGAGGAATTACAATGGCTTAATTGCTCCCCCTCCCAGGGGGAGCTCCCCGCGGAGCGGGGTGAGGGGGATTGCGGAGGGGTGGCTGACCCCGGCTGGATGGGGAAGGAATGGGGGGAGGTCAATCCACCTTGCCAAGCCTCGTCCGCGCCGCCGTGCGGACCAAGCCGAGGGCGGCGTCGAGGTCTTCCAGGACGAGGCCGGCGCGGAGCCTCAGGGTCTCGATCCCCTGGCTGGCGAGCCACCGGTCTCGCGCCGCGTCGCGCTCCGGCCGATCCGCCGCGCCGTGGCTATAGCCGTCCGCCTCGATGCAGAGGCGCGCCTGCGCGCAGTAGAAGTCGAGGACGTAGGGGCCGAGCGGGTGCTGCCTGCGGAAGTGAAGCCCTTCCTGCCGGCGGGCCTTGAGGGCCTTCCAGAGGAGGCCTTCGGGGAGGGTCAGGGCCTGGCGAAGGCGCCGGGCCAGGATGCGGGTTTCGGGGGCGGCGGCCATGGGGTGGTCCGGGGAGGGCTGGGTTTCGGCAGCTTCCGCGGGGATCAGGGCGAATTTGAGCCGAAGACCCCCTCCGGCCCGCATTCGCGGTCCACCTCCCCCTCAAGAGGGGGAGGAATTAAGATGTTCTTTTTTTGTTCTCTTCGCGCGGTTGTGGCAGGATGTTTCCAGGATGGAGGATTGTGGATGACGGACGAGGTCGTGGACGAGGGCCCGGGTGAGAGTGTGGACCTGGCCGAGGAGGTGATTGAGGAGGCGCCGGAGGCCGAGGCCGACGATGACCGCGCGGACTGGAGCGAGATCGAGGTGGATGGGGAGGTCTGGCTGGCGCCGCCGGCGCTGAAGTCGGCGTTTCTTCGCCAGGCGGACTATACCCGCAAGACCCAGGAGCTGGCGGAGCGGCGGCGGGCGGCGGAGGCTGAGCATGAGGCCGCCGGCGCCCATATCGCCGGGCGGGCGCGGCTGCACCTGCTGGACGAGCAGGCCCAGGCCCTGGACGGGCTGGACTGGCCGGCCCTGGAGGCGGCGGACCCGGAGCGGGCCCGGGCCCTGCGCGAGCGGCGGCGGGGCCTGGCCGAGACCCGCGAGCGCCTGGCCTTCGACCTGGCGCGCAAGGAACATGAGACCCGGCTGGCGAACGAGGCGGCCGAGGCCGAGGCGGTGCTGGCCACCGGCCGGGCCCTTTCGGAGCAGATCGAGGGCTGGTCGCCGGCCCTGGCCGCCCAGCTGGCGGACTATGCCCGCAACTTCGGCGTCGAGGCCGATGAGCTGAGGCAGATCAACGATCCGCGCCTGTGGCGGATCCTGCACCGGGCCCACCTGGGCGAGACCCTGGCCCGGCGACTGGCCGAGGCCGACCGGCGGGCGGGACGGCCGACGGTGCGCCCCGCCGCCGACCCGGGGCGGCCCGGCGGCGGCGTCCCGGGCCTGGACGACCGGATGGAGACGGCCGACTGGATGCGCCGGCGCAACGCCGCCACCCTGCGCGAGCATCGCCGCCCAAGACCCTGAACGGGCGAGACATTCCGGCGTCGCGAGCAGGCCCCTTGCGAGGGGACCTCGCGCCGCCTCCCGGCGCCCTGGCGCGGACCTGGAGACCTCCAGCACCGCCGCCCCGGAGCGCCTGAACGACCTGAACCCTGGAACTGAAACCCCCGCCGGGCGAGGCCCGGAAAGGATGAGACATGCCCAATTCCCTGCTCTCGGCCGCCACGGTCACCCGTGAGGCCCTCCGCGTCGACTGAGGCGCCTTCGCGGGGCGACCCGCGTCGAAGAACGATGTGAATTCGGTGAACTCCTAAACAGCGCGCCAGAGCCCGGACCCCCTGCCCAGCGGGCCCTGCGCTGCATGGACACACCGAGCCAAGCCCGGCCCCGCACGGCGGCGGCGGGAAGGTGTAACGACTATCCCGCAAGGGAGTAGGGCCAAGCGGCCCGAAGCGCATCGCACCCGCCCCGTCCACCGGGCGGCGCGGGTGATGAGATAGTCTGCTCTGCGGCGGAAACCCGCAGCGGCCCGAAAGGGCGGCCCCGGCCCAGCGACCCGGGGTGAACACACAGGCCTGCACCAGAAACTGAACTTCGTCGGGACCATTTCGCGGGAGTACGACGACCGCTTCGCCCGGCAGGGCGCCAAGATCGGCGATACGCTGAAGGTGCGCCTGCCCAACCAGTACGCCGTGCGCAACGGCCCGGCCCTGGCGACGCAGGACACCAACGAGACCAGCGTGGAGCTGAAGGTCCAGACCCAGAAGGGGGTGGACCTGAACTTCACCAGCGTCGACCTGACCATGGGGCTGGACGACTTTTCCGACCGGGTCCTGGAGCCGGCCATGAGCGTGCTGGCGGCCTCCATCGAGGCCGACGCCATGCTGATGTACCAGGACGTGTCCAACCAGGTGAACAGCCACGGCCAGCCGGCCACCTTCCAGAAGGTGCTGCAGGGCCGGAAGATCCTGGTGGACAACCTGGCGCCCCTGGGCGGCCGCACGGCCAACCTGAACACCCAGGACAACATGGACCTGGTGGATGCGCTCAAGGGCCTGTTCAACGACTCCGACGCCCTCTCCAAGCAGTACCGCGAGGGCTATATGGGCCGGACCGCCGGGTTCGACTTCATGGAGAACACCCTCTGGCCGGCGCATGTTCGCGGCGGCGGCGCGAACTATGCGACCAACACCCTGCCGACGGTGCTGCCCGTCTCGCCCAACCCGGTGAACGCCATCACCGTGGCGACAGGGACGGGAAGCCTGGCCAAGGGCGACGTGATCACCATCACCGGGGTGATGCGGGTCCATCCTGAGACCAAGGCCAACACCGGGGTCCAGCAGCAGTTCGTGGTGACCCAGGCCCATCCGGGCGGGGCGGGCGTGGTGCAGATCTCGCCCCCCATCATCACCGCCGGGCCGATGCAGACCGTGACCCTGGCGACCACAAATGCGGCGGCGGGGATCCAGGTGGCGGGCGTTGCGAACACGGCGAACGGCCTGTCGATGCTGTATCACAAGAGCGCCTTCGCCTTTGCGACGGCGGACCTGGTGATGCCCCGGGGCGTCGACTTCGCCGCCCGGCAGGTGTTCGACGGGATCTCGATGCGGATCGTGCGCCAGTACGACATCAACAGCGACAGGTTCCCCTGCCGCCTCGACGTCCTCTACGGCTATCGCACCCTGCGCCCGCAGCTGGCCTGCCGCCTGGCCTGCAACTGAGGCTGACGGCCCTCCCGCCCCCGGACGCGATCCGGGGGCGGCGAGGCGTCCTTCCTTCCAGACCTGACAGAGGAGACCCCCGCATGGGGCTGGCGACCTATGACGACCTGAAGGCGGCGGTAGCCGACTGGCTGGACCGCGAGGACCTGGCCGGGCGGACGGGGGACTTCATCACCCTGGCCGAGGCGCGGCTGAACCGGCTGATGGGCTTTTCGGCCCTGACGGCGCGGGCGGAGCTGGAGGCGGCGCCCGGACAGGCCGAGCTGGCCGGGCCGGAGGACCTGCGCGACGTCCTGGCCCTGACCCGCTCCGACGGGACGGCGAGGGGCCATCGCCTGCAGGGCGGACGGATCCGGCTGGTCCCGCCGCCGGAGGCGCCCGAGCGGCTGGTGCTGGACTACCGCGCCCGGCCGCGGCTCTCGGAGGCCGCCCCGACCAATGCGGTGCTGGCCGAGCACCCGGACCTCTACCTGTTCGGCGCCCTGGCCGAGGCCGCCCCCTTCCTGCGGGACGGGGAGATGCTGGCCATCTTCGCCGCCCGGCTGGACGCGGCCCTGACCGAGGCGCGGATGCGCGAGGCGCGCCTGAACGCCCCGGCGGCCCGGCGCCCGGACCCGGCCCTGGCGCCGGAGTCGCGGCCATGATCCCCGCCGATCCGGGCCCGGCGGCTCCCGAGGCCCTGCGGCCGCTCCTGTCGGCCATGCTGGACGCCCTGAGGGCCCTGGAGGCGCCGGCCGCCCCCATGCCGGCGGCGACCTGCCGGCGCGCCGACCTGCCCCCCGCCGCGGCCTGGCCCTGGCGGATGATCCTGGTCCGGGACCTGGGGGTCCTGGCCCATTCCGACGGCGTCCGCTGGATCCGTCACGACACCGGAGAGGAGATCTGAATGCCTTCCGCCGCCACGCCGAGCCTGCGCCTGGAGATGCAGGCCGCCGGCGAGAACCTGAACACCTGGGGCGCGCCCAAGCTGAACACGGTGATCGCCCTGATCGACTTCGCCATCGCCGGCTGGACCACCCTGGCCCTGACCGGGAACGCCGTGCTGTCCAGCGCCAACTTCGCCCCCGACCAGGCCCGCTCGGCCATGCTGAGGTTCACGGGGGCGGGCGGCTGCACCGTGACCCTGCCCTCGGTGAGCAAGCGCTATGACGTGGTGAACGCCACCGCCGGGACGCTGACCCTGACCACCGGGGCGGGACAGGCGGCGGTGCTGGGCCCGGGGGACGCCGGGCCGGTGCTGTGCGACGGGGTCAATGTGCTGGGCGCGCAGATCGCCGGCCGGACCCTGAAGGCCTATGTCGACGCCCAGGCCTGGGCCGCCCAGGCCGGAAACCTGCCCGGCCAGGAGGGGGCGGCGGGCCTGCCCCTGGTGACCGACGGCCAGGTCCCCCGCTGGGCGCCCCTGAGCGCCTCGGCGATCTCCGACTTCGACCGCGCTGCGGCGCAGGCGGCCCTCGGCCTGTCCCTGGCCCTGGCCGCCGCCCTCTGATCCCCCCTCATTCCGGAGATTCTCCATGCCCGTGACCCCCAACTCCATCATCACCCCCCAGACCCCGCGCTCGGCCTCCGGCGTGGCGACCCTGGCCAACACCGGCTATGGCGACGCCCCGGCGGGGGCGGCCCTGATCTTCGCCGCCGGCCCCAACGGGGCGCGGGTGACCCGGGTGACCGCTGTGACCCGGGCCAGCCTGACGGCCACCGAATGCCAGCTGTTCCGCGACCATGACGGGACGGGGACGGTGAAGCGCTTCTTCGCCAGCCGGCTCATGCCCGCCGTGACCGTCTCGCCCTCCACGGCCCAGGCGGCGGTGGACTTCGGCTATTCCGACGGCGCCCCCCTGCTGCTGGGGGCGGGGGAGAAGCTCTACGGCGCCATCGGCCAGGCCCAGACGGGCGTGGTCTTCTGCGTCGAAGGGGCGGACTACTGATGCGCGGCGCGCCGGGACTGATCCGCCCGCCCGGCCTCATCGCCCCGCCGGGCCTGCAGGGCCTGGCTGGCCCGGGGCGCAGACGCCGGGGCGGCGTGCGCGTGGACTACCTCGTCGTGGGGGGCGGGGGTGGGGGTGGGGGAGACTGGTTCGGTCCATCGGGAGGGGGTGGTGGTGGCGGAGTGATCTTTGCTCAAGACCAGGGTCTTGCTCCGGGCAGGTATCGCATTGCTGTGGGCACTGGCGGTCGCGGGGGTAATGCGGCGCAGTTCGGCCGAGGCGAGGTCGGCGGCCACTCTTCCATCGGTGATATCATTGTCGCGCTCGGCGGTGGTGGCGGCGGGAGTTCCCAAGCGCCACCCGGCGGGGAAGTGGCCTCTGGAGGCGGTGGGTACGCCAACGCATGGAGCCGCAACGAAGTGCAGGGAGGTGGGCCCGCAACTAATGGAAACAAGGGCGGAGATGCGCGTCTTGCCGCCGGTGGCGGAAGCTCCGGCGGTGGTGGAGGCGCGACCCAACCCGGGCAAGATGGACAAGGAACGGTCAGCGGGAATGGCGGTATCGGACGCCAGTGCTCAATCACTGGCGAACTCATCATTTATGGCTCTGGCGGAGGCGGTGGAAACAACCCGTCGACAGGCGGGACCGGTGCCGGACGAGGTGGCGACGGTGCAGGCGATGGTACCATACACGGGCATGGTCGCGACGCAGCGGTTGGCCGCGGCGGCGGCGGCGGTGGCGGAGGTTACGGAGCTATGGGGGGCAGCGGAGGTGACGGAGTCGTTGTCATCAGGGTCAGTTCCCCTGAAGTTAGCTGGACTGGCGCTGAAGCTATTGAAGGTCCAGGCTATCGGACGCTCGTGTTCCGATCTTCTGGTTGGGTGGAAATCGTCTAGTTGCCGATCTTCCGAGCGTACAACTGCCCAATCGGAGCTCCGAAGAATATCGACATCTTCCGTTGAAAAATATTCAGGAAGGCGTCGATCGCTGGTTTCGGCATTTTGAGCACATCTTGGAATCCAGGTTTGTCCATGGTCCAAAGGTAGTCGTCGAAAATCATTACTCCGCCTACCTTGAGGAGCTGGAATGACATGACTGCGTCTGTGAGGACATCGGGTGCTTGATGTGATCCATCGATGTAAATCAGATCAAAGTATCCGTGCTTTCCGGATGCCATGATTTCAGGTAGGCCATAGTTGGAATACTTCTTGATCTTGAATACCGACGCTTCTTTCGGCGATCTGGAACGAGCAACGGAAACATTATGGTCAAATCGACGCTCAACTTCAGACATCTGTGTCTCAATCTGACCGCCTTTCTGATGTTCGATACCTCCTTCCCATGTATCTACGCAATATACCTCGATATCTGATTGAGAGTGTTCAGTGCACATCTCGATGATCCAGCAGGTTGAGCGACCCTCGAATGATCCAATTTCAAGAATCTTGGTCGGTTTGTCCTTGCTGATGATCTGACGCCATACGGGGACATTCTGGCTGAACCAGTCACGGGTAAACTCATACTGAGGGCCGGTGTCCTGTGCCTGCTCGGTCATGTCCGCGCCTCTCTTTGCCATCGCCCTGCCCCCTCGGGGGTCAGGTGTTTCGAATAGCTTGACCCTTCCCACTGCGCAAACCCGCGGGAGCCTTCGCCATGCGTTTCACACTCGACCCGCCGCCGGGGCTGGCGGCGGATGACACTTCGTTTGCGGCGGCGGGGCGGTGGGCGGACGGGTCCAACATCCGGTTCTGGCGGGGGCGGCCGCAGGTGATCGGGGGCTGGGAGCGACTGCATCCGGGGCGGCTGGACGGGCCGTGCCGGGGGCTGCTGGCCTGGAGCGACCTGTCGGGCGGGCTGATCCTGGGCTTTGGCGGGCCCCGGCGGCTGGAGATCTGGCGCGGTGGGGAGCTGGCCGATGCGACGCCGCAGGGCCTGGCCCCTGGGGCGGCGGACGGCTCGGGCGGGCGGGGATACGGCACGGGCGCCTGGGGGGCGGGGGCCTGGTCGGAGCCCTCGGACGGGGAGCTCGCGCCGCGGACCTGGTCGCTGGCGGCCTGGGGCGAAAGCCTGCTGGCCGCGCCCCGGGACGGAGGGCTCTACCAGTGGTCGCCGGGGCCGGGCGGGCGGGCGCAGCCGGTCTCCGGGGCGCCGGCGCGGATGACCGCCATGCTGGTCTCGGCCACGGACCAGGTCTTCGCCCTGGGATGCCAGGAAGAGGTCTCGGGCCGGTTCAATCCCCTTTGCATCCGACACGGGGGCGTGCGGCGGCTGGACCAGTGGACGACGGCGCCGGACACCACGTCGCGGGAATACGTGCTGCCCGGCGGCGGGCGGATCGTGGGCGGGCGGACCCTGGGGCCGCACCTGCTGGTCTGGACGACCCACGCCCTGTTCCTGGGGGTGTTCACGGGCAGTCCCGGCCAGCCCTGGCGGTTTGACCGGGTGGGGCAGGCCTGCGGCCTGATCGGACCCAATGCCGCGACGGTGAGCGGGCAGGCGGCCTTCTGGCTGGGCCCGGACCTGCAGGCCTGGCGCTACGCCCTGGGCGGGGCGCCGGAGCCGCTGAGCTGCCCCCTGCGGGCGGACCTGGCCGAGAGCCTGGCGGCGGGGCAGGGCGAGAAGGTGTTCGCCTCGACCCTGTCGGCCTTTTCCGAGGTGAGGTTCGACTATCCCGACCGGCGGGATGGGGCGGAGAACAGCCGGTGCCTGGTGCTGTCCCTGGCGGACGGGGCCTGGAGCCGGGGGGCGGCGCCGCGCACGGCCATGATCGACGCCGGGCCGGCCGAGCACCCGGTGGCGACGGCGCCGGACGGCTCGATGTTCTGGTGCGAGCGGGGATCGAGCGCGGACGGGGCGCCCTTCGCCTGGTTCCTGGAGAGCGCCGACCAGGTGCTGGACGAGGACCGCACGGCCCTGGTGCGCGGGGTCTGGCCGGACCTGGCGGGACAGCAGGGGCCGGTGGTGCTGGAGGTCTCGGCCCGGCGCACGCCGCAGGGGCCGGCGCGGCTTGCCCCGGCGGTGGCCCTGGCGCCCGGGCAGGCGCGGGCGGACCTGAGGCTGTCGGGGCGGCTCTTCCGGGTGCGGCTGAGCGGAAACGCCTCGCCCACGGCGGGGCGGATCGGGCGGCTGGTGTTTGACCTGGCGCCGGCGGGCGGCCGGTGAGCGAGGGGGCGGATGCGGACCGGGAGGCCCTGGCCCTGGCTCTGGAGGCCCTGGCGGCGGACGCCGGACCGGCGGACCTGGCCGGGGCGCTGAGGACCGGCCGGGCGCGGATCTGGATGGGCGAGGGGGCGGTGCTGGCCACCGAGCTGGCGGCCGAGCCTGACGGGCCCTGCCTGCACGTCTGGCTGGCGGCGGGGCGGCTCTCGGCGGTGCTGGCCCTGAGGCCGGGGCTGGAGGCCTGGGCGCGGGGGGCGGGCTGCCGGCGGATCACCCTGGACGGGCGCAAGGGCTGGGCCCGGGTGCTGGCGCCGTTCGGCTATCGCCGGGCGGGACACGAGATCGAACGGAGACTGTGATGGGAAAGAAGAAGACCAAGACGAGTTCCACCGAGACGAGCCGGACGGTGACGACGCCGACCCGGCCGGACTGGGTGGACGCCCAGGCCCAGGGGCTGAACGAGGCCCTGACCGACCTGGGCCGGCGGGACCCGGCGGCCTCGGTGGCGCCGGTCTCGGACCTGGAGCGCCGGGCCTCCGAAGGGGCTGTGGGCCTGGGGGTGGGCGCCGGCTGGGGCGGCGGCGGGACGGACTGGACGAACTGGGGACGGGCAGGTCCTGTGACTGGCCCGGCGACCGGTCCGGCCCTGGGCGCCGGCCCGGGACCGGACCTGTCCGGCGCCGCCCTGTCGGGCCCGGTCGTGATCGGCCGGGGCGAGGCGCCGCAGGCGGCCAGCGTGCTGGACAACCTGTCGGCCTACATGACGCCCTTCCGCGACCAGGTGCTGGCGGCGGCCATGGGGGACTATGACGCCGAGGCGGGGCGCCGGCGAGCGGCCCAGGACCTGGAGCTGGCCGGGCAGGGCGCCTTTGGCGGCTCAGGGGCGGCCCTGACGCGCTCGCTGACCGAGGGAGAGCTGGCGCGGGGGCGCAACAGCCGGCTGGCGGGCCTGCTGGACCAGATGTTCGCGCAAGGGGCGAGCCTGTCGGCGGGGGATGCGGACCGGCGCCAGCAGGCCTCGACGGCGGCGGCCCAGCTGGCCCAGGCGCGGGAGATCGAGCAGGCCCAGCTGGCCCAGGCCCGGGACATCGAGCGGGCGCGCCTGTCGCAGGAGGGCGGGCTGGAGACGGCGCGGCTGGCCCAGGCCCGGGACCTTGAGACCGCACGCTTGTCGCAGGCCGCCGAGGCGGGACGGATGGAGGACGCCCTGGCCCGGGCCCAGCTGGGGCAGGAGGGCGAGCTGGCCCGCTCCCGGCTGGGGCTGGACGAGGCGGCCAGCCGGCGGGCCGACGCCGAGGCCCAGGCCCGGATCGGGGCGCAGCTGCGGGCGGCCGAGCAGGCGCGGCTGTCGGCGCCCGAGCAGGCCCTGGCCCGGCGGATCGAGATGTTCTCCGGCCTGCCTCTCGGGCTGTTCCAGGGCAGCGAGACGAACAGCCAGGGCCAGAGGAACGGGACCGAGACGACCAGCGGGGCGACCCTGGGGGAGATCGCCTCCCTGGTGAACAGCCTGACCGGCTCGCCCCTGTCGCGGCTGTTCCCGACGGGAGGGCGCTGAGATGGCGGAGACGGGAAGCCTGGGCGAGGCCCAGCTCTTCGCCCTGCGGCAGATCAGCGACAACCTGGCGGCCCAGACCCGGCGGCTGGAGGGGCTGGGCGCCAAGGTGGACGACGTGCGCGAACGGCTGGCGCGGCTGGAGGCGCAGGAGGCGGGGGTGCTGGTGGAGGCCGTGCGGCGCGAGCTGAAATCGGCCCTGGCGCGGATCGACGCCCTGGAGGCCCAGCGCGACCGGGTGGCCGGGGCGGCGGCCTTCTGGACCTGGCTGGGGCGGCACGCGCCCTGGCTGGCGGCGGCCCTGGCGGCCTTCGGCGCGGGCCTGGTCGCGCGGGAGGGCGGACAATGAGCGAGGGCGCTCGGCCGCCGGTGGAGGTGACCTGGCTGTGGCGGCGGATCTTCACCTACCTGGCCAGCCTGGTGAACGCCGGCCTGCTGGCGGCGGTGATCGCGAAGGTGAAGGACCCGCAGGGGCTGGCCACCCTGGGCCTGGCCCTCGTGGCGGCCAATGTGGTGCTGGCGACCCTCTACCTGGCCGGGGCGACGGTGACCGACTGGGCGCGGATCGCCGGGGCGGCCCGGGGCGGGGCGAAGACCGGGGAGGGCGGGTCGTGATCCTGGCGAGCCCGAACGGCTGGAGGCTGGCCCTGGGACTGGTGGCGGCCCTCGTGCTGGCCCTCGCCGCGGCGCGGCTGTGGGAGGCGGGGCGAAGGGCCGGGGCCGCGCCCTTGAGGGCCGAGGCCGCCGCCCTGCGCGCCGAGGCGGCCCGCTCGGCCCTGGAGGCGGAGGGGGCGCGGGGCCAGCTGGCCCGGGCCGAGGCCGCCTCCCGGGCGGCCCTGAGACTGGAAACCGAGACCCGGGCGCGGATCGACGCCCTCAACCGACTGGAGGATGCCGATGCGCCGCTGGATCCTGACCGCCTTCTTGAGCTGCGCCGGGCTGACCGGGGGTTGTGCGACGCGGCCCCCGGCCTCGCCTGTGGCCTTGCCGCAGCTGACGCCGCCGGCGGCGGCGACGGCGCCGTGCGAGGTCTACGTCCTGCCGCCGGACGCGACCCGGGCGGACCTTGACGCGGGCTATGTGCGCCGGGGCGCCCAGATCGCCGCCTGCGATGCGGCCCGCAGACTGGCCCTGGAGACCCTGGAGGCCGAGCACGCCCTGGAGGCCGAGGCCCTCAGGCGGGCGGGGCGGGAACGGCGCTGAAGGCGGGGCCGGCGAGGCGCCGGACGTAGGCGGAGATGTCGGCGGGCCAGGCTTCGGTCTCGCGGAGGAAGGCCGCCCCGTCGCCGGCGTAGAGGGCGCGGACGGCGGCTTCGGCGCCGGGGGCGTCTCCGGCCAGGGCCGAGATGACGGCGCAGGCGGCGTCGGCGGCGCGGCGGCGGGCGGCCTCGGGGGATTCCGGCGCCCGGGCGGCGGCCTCGACCAGCCGGCGCAGGGTTGCGGAGGCGCCGCCCGGCTGGGCGGAGAGCCAGTCCCAGTGCCGGGGCAGGAGGGTGACCTCCCGCGCCGCGACGCCCAGCCGGGGCCGGCCGCGGGCGGGGGCGGCCCGGGACGGGCGCGGCGGCGCGAGGGGCTGCACGGCGCCGGTGTGGTCGCTGAACACCAGGGGCTCGACGGAGTCGGCGGCGAGGGCGGCGAAGGCGGCGGAAACGACGGCGTCAAGGTCGCCGGAGGCGATCCGGCGGCCGTGGTGGAAGGCGGTGAAGGTGTCCTGGGTCATGGCTCGGCTCTAGGGGCGCCCGGCCGGGGAGTCAATATTACCCGGATAAAATATGAGGGGAGAGGGGGTTTGACCCTCTCACCCGGCTTCGCCGGGAGCTCCCCATCAGGGGACTATTGCGAAATCCCCGGATCGTGATTCCCTGCTTTGGCGGCGGAGGATTTGCGATGTCAGTGAAGTCGA
>Ga0315902_10011236_pt1 | contig 11767 bp, 14 predicted proteins | sample LakEriMetagenome_9_FD_203523 | JGI IMG/M metagenome (GOLD analysis project Ga0315902, IMG submission 203523) | Freshwater fungal communities from buoy surface, Lake Erie, Ohio, United States - Buoy 12 MA117 | ecosystem: Environmental > Aquatic > Freshwater > Lake > Lake biofilm | place: USA... | reverse complement strand
CGCCCACCGTGTCCGAGTCGATCACCCGCGACAGCAGGTCGAAGGTTTCAATCACCAGCTGTATGGTCGCCCTCTGGGCCAGACGGGCGCCTCGCCCGCCGCGCCCCTGGTCGACTGCCGCTGTGTCTAGATTCACGTCCATGATACCGAACTCTAGCGACCGAGCCTGCACTTGGCCAATGCGAACGCTGCCGGAGCCGGGCTGTTGTCACCCGAAACGGGGCATTGCCATTGACCGCTTCGCTGGCCACGCCAAATAAGACCGATGGTTCAAATTTCAGTTAGCCGCGAAGGCCACCGCCAATCTGTCATGACCGCCCAAGGCCTTGGCGAACTCGATATCCTGATCGTCGACGACAACACCCAGATGCGAACCATCATCGGCAGCGTGCTGACGGCGGTTGGCTGCCGGCGCCTGCACTTCGCCCCCGATGGCCGTCACGGCGTCGATACCCTGCGGCGTCGGTCGATCGACGTCATCTATGTCGACTACGAGATGCCGGTCATGAACGGTCTCGCCTTCCTGGAGGCGGTCCGGGGTCTGGAGGGGCCGGCCAGCTTCACGCCGGTCATCATGCTGACCGGCCATAGCGACCTCAAGCGCCTGACCGCCGCCCGTGACCTGGGGGTCAACGAGTTCCTCAGCAAACCTGTCACCGCGGAGTCGATCCTGAAACGGCTCGAGGCGGTGATCTTGCGTCCCCGTCCCTTCGTGCGACTGGACGGCTACTTCGGCCCCGACCGACGGCGGGGCGCCCGCCCGGGCTTCCGCGGCCCCTGGCGCAGGACGACCGATGTCCACGATGTTGTCGAGCTCTAGCAGGACAACAATCCGCTTTGCTTTCGCTGGGGCAGCAGGCTCATCCTGCGCCGTAGATCACGCGCCGGACAACAAGGCGCGGACGGGTTTGGAAGCAGTCGGAGCATCAGGATGACGAACGCGGAATTGGTCGCCTCACGGACGCCGCGCAAGGGCGCGGTCGACGCTGTTGTCGTCGGCGCCGGCTTCGCCGGCCTCTACATGGTCCAGCGGTTGCGCGAGGCCGGCCTGTCCGTTCAGGGATTCGAGGCCGGCAAGGACGTCGGCGGCACCTGGTACTGGAACCGCTATCCCGGCGCGCGCTGCGATATTCCCAGCCTGCTCTACTCCTACACCTGGTCCGACGAGGTCCGGCTCGGCTGGCGCTGGAGCGAGAAATACGCGACCCAGCCCGAAATCCTGTCCTACGCCGAGCATGTCGCCGACCGCTACGACCTGCGCCGCGACTTCGCGTTCGAAACGAAGGTGACCTCGGCGGTGTTCGACGAGACCAGCCATCGCTGGACCGTCAGCACCGACGCCGGCGACGTGATCGACGCCCGGTTCTGCATCATGGCGACCGGCTGTCTCTCAGTGCCGCGCGGCGCGGACCTGCCCGGCGCGGACAGCTTCCAGGGTGAGAGCTATGTCACCGGCCTGTGGCCGCACGAGGGGGTGGACTTCAAGGGCAAGCGCGTCGCTGTCATCGGCACCGGTTCGTCCGCGATCCAGTCCCTGCCCCATATCGCCGCCGAGGCGGCGCGGGTCGCCGTCTTCCAGCGGACACCCAACTTCAGCCTGCCGGCCGTCAACACGCCGCTGGCCGACGAGGAGGTCGCCGCCTTCCACGAAGCCTTCCCCGAGTTCATCAGGATGGTGAAGGCCGGGGAGCCGGGCATTCCCATGCCGCCGCCCGACTGGGTCCCGAACGACGCGGAACTGGCCCAGTTGCTCGAGGGGCTGTGGAGCGGCTGGGGCCTTGTCGCCTGCGCCCAGATCCCGAACCTGGTGAAGGACGAGCGCATCAACGAGGCGGCCTGCGAGTATGTGCGGGGCAAGATCCGCGAGATCGTCAAGGACCCGGTCCTGGCCGAGAAGCTGATCCCGCGCGACTTCCCGCTGGCCGCCAAGCGCGCCTGCGTCGACACCGACTATTTCGAGACCTTCAACCGCGACAACGTCAGCCTGGTCGACCTGCACGAGACGCCGATCGAGGCCATCACCCCGACGGGCGTGAAGACCAGCGACGGCGAGTACCCGGCCGACATCATCGTCTACGCCATCGGCTTCGACGCCATGACCGGCGCCCTGTCTCGGATTGATATCCGGGGTCGCGGCGGCAAGACGCTGAACGATGTCTGGGCCGAGGGGCCGCGCACATACCTGGGCCTGATGGTGGCGGGCTTCCCGAACCTGTTCACGGTCACGGGCCCCGGCAGTCCGTCCGTGCTGTCCAACATGCTGATGTCGATCGAGTTCCACGTCGACTGGATCGCCGACGCCATCGGCCATGTGCAGGCGAAGCAGGCCTCACTGATCGAGGCCTCGCGGGAAGCCCAGGACGCCTGGGTCGAGCACGTCAACGAAGAGGCCGACAAGACCCTCTATCCGCGTGCCGCCAGCTGGTACATCGGGGCCAATGTCCCCGGAAAGCCGCGCGTCTTCATGCCCTACGTCGGCGAGGGCTACAAAGTCCGCATCGATGCCGTGGCGGCGAAGGGTTACGAGGGCTTCGAAGTCGCCTGAGGCGCCTCGACGACCGCCGCCAATCCTGTGACACTTGTCATGTCATCAGTTTGCGCGGGTCGCCATCATGCTCCAGATCCTTAGGACGCCCGACGGCGTGCCCTTCCTGCGGACGGATGAGGCGGCCTTCGAGGGCCTGCCCGATTATCCGTTCGCGCCCCGCTACATCGAGGTCGAGGGGCTGAGGCTGCACTACGTCGACGAAGGCCCCCGTGACGGCCCGACGGTGCTGCTGATGCACGGCATGCCGACCTGGAGCTTCCTGAACCGGCACATCATCCGGGATCTGGTCGCCGCGGGATACCGCTGTATCGCGGCCGATCACATCGGCTTTGGTCGCTCCGACAAGGTCATCGACGACAGCTGGTACTCGATCACTCGTCACGTTGAGGCGCACCGGGTGCTGGTCGAGAGCCTGGACCTGCGGGAGGCGACGCTGTTCTGCCAGGACTGGGGCGGACCGATCGGACTGGCGCAGGCGGCGCGATCTCCGGAGCGGTTCTCCCGCCTGGTGATTATGAACACCTGGCTGCACCACGAGGCCTATGCCTACACGGACGCCCTCCGGCGCTGGAACGCGGGCTGGCAGCCGGGCGGCGTATTCGGCGACAATGTGCCGGATCCGCTGACGATCGGGACCTTCATGATGATCCCGCTGGGCATGATGCCGGCGCGGGACCTCTACGCCGTGATCCAGGCGGGACCGGCGCCGGAGCTGACGCCTGACCAGGAGGCGATCCGGCGAGGCTATGACGCGCCGTTCGCGGGGCTCGGCCACGCGGGACACGCCGGACCGCGCCGCTTCCCGCTCAGCCTGCCCTTCTACAATCCCGAAGGCGGCGCGGCGGCGGAACAGGCCCGGGACTACGAAGTCCTGCTCAACTGGACCGGACCGGTTCACTTCATCTGGGGAGGCCTGGACGACGTCTTCACGGAAGCCTGGGGCCGGCAATGGGCGGCCAACTATCCGCGGGCGACGTTCGACCTGCTGCCCGACGCCGGGCACTTCCCGCAGGAGACCCACGGGGCGGAAATCGCGAGATTGTTTCTGGATCGGGTGGCGGCCGGGCGATAGCGCCGAACCGCCGCCTTGCGCGCCGCTACTGGCCGCTGGTGTCCGAAGGCGGGTTGGCAGCGGCGCGGTCCTTCGCCTCCTGCTTGGCGGCGGCCTTCTGGGCGGCCTTGATCGCCTTCTGGCGGTCGCGTTCCTGGCGTTCGAAATTGTAGTTCGGGGCGCGGGCCATGGTCTCTCCTGGATTAACGGGCCTTGCGGGCGGCGTAGCGCGCGTCGCGCTTGGCCTTCTGCTCGACCTTGGTGAGCTGCTTGCGCTCCTTGCGTTCGCCACGCTTGGCCTCGAGGGCCTCGGCTTCCAGCGCGGCGGCGGCCTCGAGGGCGGCGGCTTCACTGTCGGCGACCGCCTGTTTGGCGGCGGCGCGGGCGGCGGCGCGATCAGCCCGAACCTTAGCCAGTTCGGCGTCCTTGCGCGCGGCGCGGTCTTCGAACCGGGGATCGGTGACGGTGGGCTTGGGTTTCAGTTTGGCGACAAGCGCCTGGCGGGCCTCCGCCGCCGTCTTCAGCCTTTCGGCGAAGCCGGTCTTCTGGAATTCGTTCATGCAGACTTTCGTAAGAGCAACGGCCGGCCCGGGTGTCCCGGACCGGCCGCCACGAAGTGCTAGACCGCTTGCAGCTGGCCAGCGGACATCTTGCCGCTGCGCTGATCGCGTTCCAGTTCGAACGAGACCTTCTGGCCTTCGTCGAGCGAGCGCATGCCCGCGCGTTCGACGGCCGAGATGTGCACGAACACATCGGCGCCGCCGTCGTCAGGTTGGATGAAGCCGAAGCCCTTGGTTCCGTTGAACCACTTAACAGTGCCGGTAGCCATTGAGATCACCTTTCCGGTGTCGAAAGTGCGAGCGCCCAACGCGGACGCTCGATCAAATTGTCGGAAAGGATCACGTCAGACTCGGGAGCTCGATCCGAAGAGAGAGCAAGGAGAGCAACCGAACCAAGTCGATATTTGATGCGGGCTTGTCGCACGGATCGGCGCCGGAGGCGAGCGAAATACGCCGGACGGGCGAGAATGCACCCTTCCGGCGGTTCCACGCGGGCGGAGCGAGGCGTTCGCGGGCCGTTTCCGGCGTCAATTCGCCCCGGATTCGGCGATGCCGCGCCCGCCTTCGTCCCCTACCCTTCGCGCTTGCTGTAGTCCGGCTCGCGCTTCTCCAGGAAGGCCCGCACGCCCTCGGCGAAGTCGCCGTCGCTGCTGGCCAGGATCTGGTTGCGATCCTCCATGGCGATGGTCGCCTCCAGCCCGCCGGCGTCGATGGCGTGGTTGAGGGCTTCCTTGGTCAGGCGCAGGCCAAGCGGGGTGGCGTGCAGCATGTCCTTCACGAAGCCGGCGGCCTCGGCCGCGATGGCCTCCGGCTCGACAACGCGGCTGACCAGGCCCAGCTGATAGGCGCGCTCTGCGTCGATGAAGCGGCCGGTCAGCATGTACTCGGCGGCCACCGAGCTGCCGACCATGCGCGGCAGGAAGTAGCTGACGCCGATGTCGTTGGCCGACAGGCCGATGCGGATGAAGGCGGCGTTCATGCGGGTGCGCGGCGTGGCGATCCTCACGTCGCTGGCCAGGGCCAGGGCGAAGCCGCCGCCGCTGGCCGCGCCGTCGACGCAGGCGATGATCGGCTGCGGACAGCGGCGCATGGCGATGACGATCTCGCTGATCGACCGCTGGGCGTCGAGGCCCGCGCCGATGCTCCGCTGGCTGTTGCCGTCGCTGCGCTCCTTCAGGTCCAGGCCGGCGCTGAACGCCCTGCCCGCCCCGCTGAGGACCACCACCCGCACGTCGCGCCGCCAGTAGAGGCCGACGAAGAAGTCGCGCAGCTCCGCGACCAGCCTGCGGTTCAGCGCATTGAGGCTGTCGGGCCGGTTCATCGTCGCCCAGACGACGTCGCCCTCGTGGCGGATCTCGAGGTGCTCGTAGGGCTGGCTGGCTTGCAGGACGCTCATCGGGTCTGACCTCCGTCGACGGGAACAATGGCGCCGTGCACGAAGCTGGCCCGGTCGCTCATCAGGAAGGCGGCTACGGTCCCGATCTCCTCGGGCAGGCCGTAGCGCTTCATCGGCACCTCGCGGTCGATCCAGCGCTGCCAGTTCGCGGCGCGCGGGCCGTCCATCCGCTCCTGCCAGGTCCCGCCCGGGAAGATGATGTTGCCGGGCGCGATGGCGTTGACGCGCACGTTGCTGGGGCCGGTGATTTTCGCCAGCTCCTTGGCCATGTGGTTCATCGCCGCCTTGGCGGTGCCGTAGGTCATCGGGGTGCCCAGCGCGCCCAGGCCCGCGATCGAGCTGATGAACAGGATCGAGCCCGAGCGGCGGGGCTCCATGCGCCGGTACGCCCCGCGGGCCAGCCGCCAGGCCGAGCCGAGATTCTGCGAGAAGCCGGCGTCCCAGGTCTCGTCATCGACCTCGGCCCCCGGCGGGCACGGATGCAGCCCGACGTTCGCCACCGCGCCGTGGATCGGGCCCAGCGCCTCCTCGGTCCCGGCCAGGGCCTTCTCGATGGTGGCGGTGTCGCGCAGGTCGCCGGCCATGGCCCATAGGTTCTCCGCGCCATAGCGGGCCGCCAGATCCTGGCGGGTCTCCTCCAGCGCCTCGGCGCCCCGGGCGGTGATGGCGACCTTGGCGCCTTCGGCCAGGCAGCTCTCGACGATGCCAAGGCCTATGCCCCGGCTGGCCCCGGCCACGAAGATGGTCTTGCCCTTGAGTCCGAGGTCCATGCCGGCGTTTCCCTGTGCGTTCTGTCGTTGGCCGCCATCTGGCGCCCGCGACCCAGCGTCAGGCAAGGGCGGGCTGTCAGCCGCCGTCGGCGTCCACCACGATGGCCACGGTCTTGCCGCGCGAGTGCGGCTCCCAGCCGGCGTCGATGGCCGAGGCGATGGCGCGGGCGACCAGCTCCGGCTTGATCTGCGCGGGCTTGAGCATCGGCAGTCCGTAGGCGGGCTGGCGACCGGGCGGGAACTCGACCACCGCCTCGCGCTGGCCTTCCTTGTGCCGGACGGCCAGCGCCATGCCCTGCCAGCCCTTGGTGTCGCTCGACCACTGCGGCTGGCGCTGCAACCGCCAGACATAGGGTTCGCCGCCGACTTCGATGTCGAACTCAGGAGCCTGTTTCTTCGCCATGGCAGGCAGTTAGCGCGGACTGCCTCGCCAGACCAGCCCGGCGGCCTTCAGGCCAGCGTCAGGATCACCGGTCCGTTCCGGGTGGCCACCAGCGTGTGCTCGTACTGCACCGTCGGCTGGCGGCCCGTCGGGCGCAGCGTCCAGCCGTCGTCCAGCTCCTCGACCCAGTCGCCGCCGAGCGACAGGAAGGGCTCGATGGTGAAGACCAGGCCCTCGGGGATCGTGCGGCGGTCGCGCGGCTCGTACCAGGTCGGGATCTCGCCGGGCTCGTCATGCAGCGAACGGCCGACGCCGTGGCTGGCGAGGTTGCGGACCAGGCTGTAGCCGTTCCTGTCGGCGAAGGTTTCAATGGCGCGACCGATCTCGTTCAGCCGCCCGCCGGGCTTCACCGACCGGATGCCCGCCCACATGGCCCGGCGGCCGTCGCGGCACAGGCGTTCAATGCGCTTGCTGGCCGGCGGCACGGCGAAGCTGGCGCCGGTGTCCCCGAAATAGCCGTCCAGCTCGGCCGAGACGTCGATGTTGACCAGGTCTCCGGCCCTGATGACGGTGTCGCCGGGAATGCCGTGGGCGCAGTCGGGGCCGACCGAGATGCAGGTCGCGCCGGGGAAGTTGTAGGTCAGCTCCGGCGCCGAGCGGGCCCCTTCCCGCTCCAGCATGGCGCGGCCGAGATCATCGAGCTCCCGCGTCGTCATGCCCGGCTCCAGCGCCTTGCCCATCGCCTCCAGCGTGCGGGCCACCAGGGCGCCGACGGTGCGCAGTTTTGCCAGCTGGTCTTCGTTCTCGATGGTCATGGCCGTCTCCGTAGCGTCATCCGCCGGCTGCTTCCACCGAGGGCATGGAGTTGGCCAGCGCCCGACGGTAGGCGTCCCGGCCCATGGTGCGGTCGAGATAGGCGGTTTCGGCCTCATCGAGCGTGAACACCCCCTGCCGGCGCCCGAACTCCAGGGCGTAGGTGATCGAGATGTCGGCGGCGGTGAAGGCCTCTCCGGCGATCCAGGTCGAGCGCTCAAGCTGCCGCTGCACCAGCGCCCGCCGCTTCTGCGCCCAGAACAGCGCCTGGCGCGCGCCCCAGTTGTCCTGCTCCGCCTCCGGAGCGAGGAACCGGCTGACGACGGGGACCATCAGCAGGGTCGCGATCCCTGCTTCGCCCAGGTGCAGGAACTGCTGGTAGGTCGGAAAGACCGGATCGCTCGGGGCCGGCGCCAGCAGGCCGTGGCCGTAGCGGGCCAACAGGTACTCCATGATGGCGATGGACTCGACCATGGTCACGTCGCCGTCCTGCATCGCCGGGATGTAGTAGGCCGGATTGACCGCCAGCAGCCCGGCGTCCGGCGTTTCGGCCAGCATATCCACCTGCCGCACGCGGTAGGGCAGACCCATCTCCTCCAGCAACCAGACGACCCGCAGCGATCGTGAGGTCTGCCCGCCGAACACGGTGATCATGGCCTGATCCTCATCCTGGCTACTGCCAGACCGTGCCACGGCGTGGGGACCTGGGCACGCGGGAAAACGGGCGGCCGCGTCCGGCCTGGAGCGAGCCGCTCATCGTGCGCGGGCCGCCGAGGGGCCGGTATACTCGACCATCAAATAGCTTCCCGGTTGAAGCCTGCCGGCGCTGAACGCGACGGTGCGCGTCGGCAGACGCCAGCTGCAAAGCAGTCCCAACACACACTCGGGAGGCCGACCGAGCTCCGCCTGAATCTTCTCGACGACAAGCCTGTTGGATTGCTGGGTCAGATTCTGCGGCTCGACGATCAGGCGCACCGTCGTGAGCCTGTCCCCGTCGAAATAGAAGTCCGCCCGGCCGCGATGGCCGAACACGTCCACCTCCGGGATGGAGACCAGCAATGTGCCGAAGCTGGTCTTCCGCGCCGGATCAGGCATGGCCCGTGCGGCGGGAAAGGCCTTTCGGACCGCGTCCGGCGTCATGCCCACGCCCGTTCCGCCCCACAGTTCCTGCGCCCGGGCCCCGCCTGCGATCAGGCTGGCCGAAGCGATCAGCGCCAGCATGGCGACCCTCATCGTAGCTTTCACAATTTCCTCCCGGGGCCGGTGTCCAGGACCCGGACAGCCTCTTTCTCCACCCTAACGGCGCCGTTGCCCGGGTCCTGACCACAGGGCGCTACTCTCGCCCGGGAAACGTCCGCTTTCCAGCCTGCCCGATGGTCGGCAGACGACCGGACACGAAGGCGATTGCGGACAGGACTTGGCTGACCTCGCGTGAGGGCGTTCAACGTGTCTTTCGACAGACCGGCGAGCCGCGCCGGCGACGGGAGGCCCCAGGTGAATTTCGATTTCTCGGACGACCAGAAGCAGCTGCGCGACCAGGCGCGGCGTTTCCTTGCGGACCGCTGCAGCCCGGCCGCCGTGCGCGCCGTGCTCGAGGGCGAGCAATCCTACGACGCCGAGCTCTGGAAGGGGCTGGCAGAGATGGGCTTCCTGGGCGCCGCCATTCCGGAGGCATACGGCGGCGTGGGCCTTGGCCACCTGGAGCTCTGCGTGATCGCCGAGGAGCTGGGTCGCGCGCTGGCGCCGGTGCCGATGGCCTCGTCCATCTACCAGGCCGCCGAGGCGCTGATGCTGGCGGGCTCGGAAGACCAGAAGCAGGCCTGGCTGCCGAAGCTGGCCTCCGGCGAAACCATCGGCACGCTGGCCCTGGCCGAGGGCGTTGGTCGGGCGACCGAGAAGTCGATCAAGGCGACCGTCTCCGGCGGAAAGCTCAACGGCGTGAAGTCGCCGGTGGCGGACGGCGACATCGCTGACCTCGCCATCGTCGCCGCGCGCGAGGCCGGCAAGGTCTCGCTCTACCTCGTCGACCTGAACGGCGCCGGCGTGACCCGCGAGACGCTGGACAGCATCGACCCCACCCGCGGCCAGGCCGCCCTCACCTTCAAGGACGCGCCTGCCCAGCAGCTCGGCGTCGCCGGGGACGGCTGGCGCCTGGCGTCGGAGGTGCTGGACCACGCCGCCGTGCTGGTCGCCTTCGAACAGGTCGGCGGCAGCGACCGGGCGCTGGAGATGGGCCGCGACTATGCGCTCGACCGCATGGCCTTCGGCCGGCCCATCGGCTCTTTCCAGGCCGTGAAGCACCTGCTGGCCGACATGTATGTCTCGGCGACCCTGGCCCGCTCCAACGCCTACTACGGCGCCTGGGCGCTCTCGACCGGTTCGGCGGAGCTGCCGGTGGCGGCGGCGACGGCGCGGGTCTCGGCCACCCAGTCCTTCCAGCATTGCGCCAAGAACAACATCCAGGTGCACGGCGGCATGGGCTTCACCTGGGCCTTCGACTGCCACCTCTTCTATCGCCGCGCCAACGGCCTCGCCCTCGCCCTGGGATCGCAATCGACCTGGGAAGACCTGCTGATCGACCGCCTGCGCCAGCGTAACGACGCCCCGGCCGCCGCCTGATTTCGGAGCAAGATCATGAACTTCGACGATACACCTGAAGAAGCCGCCTTCCGCGCCGTCGCCCGCGACTGGATCCAGGCCAACGCCCCCCACGAACTCGAGGCGGAGCTGAAGACCGGCGGGTTCGGCAACAACGGCCTCAAGAGCGTCGACCCGATCCAGGTCGCCAAGGCCTGGCAGAAGAAGAAGGCGGAGGCCGGCTGGGCCTGCCTGCACTGGCCCAAGGCCTACGGCGGCCGTGGCGCCACGCCGATCGAACGGGTCATCTGGGGCCAGGAAGAGGGCGTCTACGGTGCCCTCAGCGGCCTGTTCATCATCGGCCACGGCATGTGCGGCCCGACGGTCATGGCCTGGGCCGACGAGGCGACCAAGGAGAAACTCCTGCCGCCGCTGGCGTCCGGCGAGCACATCTGGTGCCAGCTGTTCAGCGAACCGGCCGGCGGCTCTGACCTGGCCGGCCTGCGCACCGCGGCGATCCCTGTGACGGACGGCTCCGGCGACTGGATCATCAACGGCCAGAAGATCTGGACCAGCGGCGCCCAGCACAGCGACTACGGCATCGTGATTACCCGCACCGACCCGAACTTGGCCAAGCACAAGGGCCTGACCATGTTCTGGATCGACATGAAGTCCCCGGGCATCGACATCCGGCCGATCAAGCAGGCCAACGGCCAGTCGGGCTTCAACGAGGTCTACTTCACCGATGTCCGCATTCCCGACAGCCAGCGCCTGGGCGCGGTCGGCGACGGCTGGAAGGTGTCCCTGACCACCCTGATGAACGAGCGCCTGTCCATCGGCTCGGGCATGCCGACCGGCTTCCCGGAGCTGTTCGACTTCTGCATGAACCTGCAGACCGAGGACGGCCTGGCCATCGAGGACAGGTCCGTCCGCTCGCGGCTGGCGCAGTACGCCGTCAAGGCCAGCGGCCTGAAGTACACCGGCATGCGGGCCATCTCCGCCCTCTCCAAGGGCGAGACCCCCGGACCGGAGAACTCGATCGGCAAGCTGGTCGCCGGCGCCACGATGCAGGAGCTGGCGATGTTCGCGCTCGACCTGCAGGGCCAGGGCGGCGTTGTCTCCGATCCGGAGATCGCCTCGGCCGGCGCCCGCTTCCAGCAGATGCTGCTGCGCTCGCCCGCCACCCGCGTCGAGGGCGGCACCGACGAGATCCTGCGCAACATCATCGCCGAGCGCGTCCTGGGCCTGCCTGGCGACATCCGTGTCGACAAGGACGTGGCCTTCAAGGACATCCCGACCAGCGGCCGGGGGTGACGGGACGGGGGCACGCCCTTCCGGGCGTGTCCCCGACGGGGCCCTCCCTCCCCCTTGTGGGGAGGGACAGACGCGCGAAGCGCGTCAGGGTTGGGCAAGGGGTGGCCGCCTTCAGCGTCGGGTGAGGATCGCTGCTTGCCCCACCCGTCTCGTCTCGCTGCGCTCGCCGAGCCACCCTCCCCACAAGTGGGAGGGAGACTGGAGGTACGGCTTCGCCGCCTCACGGGCTCAGGCCCTGAAGGTTGGGGAGGTGGTGCGGAGCGCTCCGGTCTTGCCCGGATGTCTGTTTGTGCAAGGTGCAAGAATGGGAAGACCGTAACGCTCCGCGAAGGTCGTTATCCGGAAGCCGCCGGTAG
>Ga0315902_10011233_pt1 | contig 11768 bp, 9 predicted proteins | sample LakEriMetagenome_9_FD_203523 | JGI IMG/M metagenome (GOLD analysis project Ga0315902, IMG submission 203523) | Freshwater fungal communities from buoy surface, Lake Erie, Ohio, United States - Buoy 12 MA117 | ecosystem: Environmental > Aquatic > Freshwater > Lake > Lake biofilm | place: USA... | reverse complement strand
GTGGTTGAACTCTGGCACAAGGACAATGATCTTTCTGCCTTCTCTACTGAAGATTGCATTGTGCTGCCAGGAGGCTTCTCCTACGGAGACTATCTCCGTTGCGGGGCCATTGCCCGGTTCAGCCCGATGATGCAACAAACCATTGCTTTTGCCCAGCGTGGCGGAAAAGTGCTTGGGGTCTGCAATGGATTTCAAATCCTTTGCGAGTCAGGTCTCCTCCCAGGGGTTTTGCTTAAAAACGCCAACCAGCAGTTCATCTGCAAAAATGTTCATATCATAGGACAGGAAAACAGGGCGCTCAAAATTCCCATCGCCCATGGCGAAGGTCGATTCCAGGCCGATGAAGCCACCATACAATCCATCATTGACAATGATCAGGTCATTTACCGGTATTGTGATGAAAATGGAAAGATAACAGCTGAGTCCAACCCGAACGGCACGCTACACAACATTGCTGGAATTTGTAACAAGGAAAGGAACGTATTTGGCATGATGCCACACCCTGAAAGAGCCTGTTCAAGCAAAATTGGCAACACCGATGGCATCAGTGTTTTCAATACCCTTCTGCTACAGCATGTAAAGGACACCGTAACCGCCTAAACAACATCAGATGAAAAAGTATATTTCCCTCTTATCTATTGTTTTTGTCACCCTTTCCCTTTCAAGTTTTGCCCAAACGGGATCTGCAAAACAGGTAAGTTGGACCTATGCTTCCAAAAAAATTGGTGACAAACGCTATGAAGTGAGGATGACTGCAACCATCGCAGGCAACTACCACCTCTATGCACAGGTTGCCGGAGTGGAAGGCCCTGTCCCCACCACCATTACCTTCACCCCCAACCCCTTGTTGACCCTGGATGGCAAGCCACAGGAGCAGGGAAAGAAAATCACCAAGATGGAAGAAGCCTGGGATGGCAAGGTGAATTTCTATGAAAAGACAGTAACCTTTGTACAGGTTGTCAATGCAAAAACAAAAGCAAAAACAAGCCTCAATGGCAAAATAGAATTCATGGTTTGCAACGATGAACTCTGCCTTCCACCAGCAGAAGTTCCCTTCAAGATTGCCATTGGCGGTTAGAAATACATTTTTATGAAAAAAACAGTCCTCCTGGGGTTGCTGTTGTCCCTGTTTCTTGTTCAGTTTTCAACTGCACAGGAAACCGTACAGGCCATTGAGTGGAAAGCCATTTCCAAGAAGACCGCCAACAAGAAGTATCAGCTGGTTTTCTCAGCTGAAAACAAAAACAATTGGGAGATCTACGCGCCTGATGCCAATTTTGATGGCATTCCATCCGGAGGGTTGGTACTTCCTGATTCCGCTATCATCACTGTTCAAGCCCTGAAAGCTTCCTCAAAAGGTGAGACAGTAAAGAGCCTGCTGTTTGAAGGGCAGTCTTTCGAGGTTTTCAAGAAAAATGCTGAATTCATTGCTGAAATTGAATTCCCAAACACGGTTCCGGCCAAGCTTCAGGTAACCCTGAACTATTCCTACGGCAAGGATGATTCTTTTTTCCCGGGCGAAGCAGCATCGTTTGAAATTGCACTGGAAGGTGGTACAGCAGCCAAAACAAGGATCCTGATTCCAGGCCTTGATCCCAATAAACCGCTCCAGGACTGCGGTACAACAGTGTCAAAAGAAGACAACAGCCTCCTCACCATTTTCCTGCTGGGATTTCTTGGAGGACTTTTCGCCTTGCTCACGCCCTGTGTTTTCCCCATGGTTCCGCTGACAGTATCCTACTTCACCAAACATGGAGGAGACAAAAAAAAGGGCAAACGCCTGGCCATTGTGTACGGGTTGTTCATCTTTCTGATCTATGTTTCTTTCAGCATTCCATTTCACCTCATCGGGAATGTGAATCCGGCCATTTACAATGACATCGCAACGAATGTTTACCTGAACACGGCTTTTTTTGCCATCTTCATCTTCTTTGCCATATCCTTCTTTGGATACTATGAAATAACACTTCCTGGAAACCTGGCCAATTCTGCCAACTCAAAACAGGGTTCCGGTCTGGCTGGTGTATTTTTCATGGCATTGACGCTGGCCATTGTATCCTTCTCTTGTACAGGGCCCATCCTTGGAACATTGCTGGTGGGCACTGCAACACAGGGTGCATGGCCCTTGACTGCAGGCCTGGCAGGATTTGGCGTTGCACTGGGCCTTCCTTTTGCGCTGTTTGCGCTTTTCCCTCAATGGTTGAACACCTTGCCCAAGAGCGGCAGCTGGTTGAACACCGTAAAAGTTGTATTGGGCTTTATCGAACTTGCATTGGCCCTCAAATTTCTTTCGAATGCCGACCTTGTGGCCCACTGGTCCATCATCAAAAGGGAGATTTTCTTTGGCATCTGGATCCTCATTTTCCTTTCGCTCTTTGCCTACCTCATGGGGTGGATCAGGTTCCCTCATGACAGCAAAGGAGAAAAAATTTCCCTCCCCAGAAAATTATTTGCTTTTGCTGTGCTGGCATTTACCCTTTACATAGCGCCCGGTGTCACCAATACAAAATGGGCCAATATCAGCCTTGTCAGTGGTTTTCCGCCACCTGTTTGCTACAGCATCTACAATGCGCCTGTAAACTGTGATGAGCCACTGAAAGATTATGAGGAAGCATTGGCCCTTGCCAAAAAACAAAACAAACCCTTGCTGATTGACTTCACTGGCTGGGCTTGCGTCAATTGCAGGAAGATGGAAGAAAACGTATGGACAAAAGCTGAAGTACAGGAATTGATGGAAAAATACATCCTGGTTTCCTTGTATGTGGACGACAAGCAAGTATTGCCTGCAGACCAGCAAATGGTTTACACCACAAAATCAGGCGCAACGGTGAACATCAAAACGGTTGGCAATAAATGGAGTCAATTCCAAACCGAAAATTTCAATGCCACTTCGCAGCCCTGGTATGTGGCCATTTCACCAGACGAAAAATTATTGACCTCCCCCATTGGCTACACCCCAGATGCATCAGCCTATGCCAGCTGGCTGAAATGTGGGCTGGATGCCTTCGCCAATGCTACAAAATAAGAGAGGGACCGAAAACGGTCCCTCGTACTGCTTATGAGAAAAAACTATCTTTTAGAGTGCAACCTGGTGCTCAACCATTAATTTTCTGAGGTTGATCAATCCGTAACGCATTCTTCCGAGTGCTGTATTGATGCTGCAATTGGTCTTGTCTGCAATTTCTTTGAAGCTGAGGTTGGCAAAATGCCTGAGTACAATGACTTCCCTTTGGTCTTGTGGAAGCATGTCGAGCATCTGGCGGACACGCTCATGGCTTTGGCTTCTCATGATGACACCTTCTGCACCTTCCTCAGAAAGGTTGAGGTTCTCAAAAATATCATGCTCGTCATTGCTGTGTACGATTGGGGTCCTCTTTACTTTCCTGAAGTGATCCACACAGAGGTTGTGCGCAATTCTCAGGGCCCATGGAAGGAATTTGCCCTCATCGGTATAGCTGCCAGAACGAAGGGTATCAATGATTTTGATGAAAACTTCTTGGAATATGTCTTCAGCCAGACTCCTGTCCTTGACAAGGATGACAATGGAAGTAAAAATTCTGTCCTTGTGCTTTTTGATCAACTCTTCCAGTGCATTGGAATCGCCGTTAACAAAAAGCTGAATCAGTTGTTGGTCAGTTAGGATGATAGAGGATCTCATGGAATGGTTTTAGTTTAATTGGATTTGGTTTATGATACCCTTTCGTTGGTATCATATGGCAAAGCTAAAAATATCTGACAGCCATCAAAATTTTGAAGACCCTAATTTTGACAATTACGTATTTACTTGTAAGCAACATAAGCATATAAATGTCAAAGGCCTGTTAAAGGCGGGTAAAAGTACTCGACCCAAAAAAGCAACTTTAATTTTATATTTGTAATTGATTATGCCAAAACCCGCAACAGCAAAGGAAAAGAAGAGAACAGGAAAAGCCATCTTGCCCAGCGACTCGATTCATATCCAGGGAGCTCGCATGCACAATCTACGGAACGTATACGTAGAAATACCTAGGAATAAGCTCATTGTGGTAACGGGTGTTTCCGGTTCAGGGAAATCATCCCTGACCATTGACACCCTGTTTGCCGAGGGTCAAAGAAGGTATGCAGAGAGCCTGAGTGCTTATGCAAGGCAATTCATGATGCGAATGGAAAAGCCAGATGTTGATCATATTGCTGGCCTCTGTCCGGCTGTTGCCATTGAACAAAAAGTAATCACCAGAACACCCCGATCCACGGTGGGCAGCATGACAGAAATTTATGATTACATGCGCTTGCTTTTTGCAAGGGTTGGAAAAACCTATTCTCCCATTTCCGGCAATGAAGTCAAAAAAGATGATGTTCGGGATGTGCTGGATTTCATCAAAAAATGCAAGGCTGGAGACAAGCTTTATTTGCTCTCTTCATTTCCTTCAGGAAGCAAGAGAAAACCAGCAGAGGAACTGGGAATTTTGATGCAAAAAGGATTTTCAAGGCTCTATGACAACAGCGCTGGAGAGATCCTGCAGTTGGAGGAATTGCTGGAAGAAAAAAAATGGAAACCGACCCGAGAAACCTATTTGTTGATTGACCGGTTCGTGGCAAAGGATTTTGATGAGGATGAAGAGAACAGGATCCTTGACTCCTTGTCGCTGGCCTTTTACGAAGGCGAGGGTGCGCTTTACATCAAAAAAAATGACAAAGACCCCTATCGCTTTTCCAACCTTTTTGAACTGGATGGAATGCGTTTTGAAGAACCTGTTCCCAATTTTTTTTCCTTCAACAACCCTTATGGAGCCTGCCCGCTTTGCGAAGGCTATTCCCAGATACTTGGCATCGATCCAGACCTTGTCATTCCTGATCACCGTTTGAGCGTTTTTGACGGTGCTGTGGCCCCATGGAAGGGAGAGAAAATGAACTGGTGGAGAGAACAGTTCATCAAAACATCCAAGCAATTTGATTTTCCCATCCACCGTTCGTATGCCGACCTTACACAGGCACAAAAAGACCTTTTGTGGAAGGGCAGCAAGCCTGCGCTGGGCATCAACCAATTTTTTAAAGAAGTAGAAGAGAATCTTTATAAGGTGCAGTTCAGGGTCTTGCTTTCCAGATACCGTGGAAGAACCATGTGCACCTCCTGTGAGGGATACCGCCTGCGAAAAGATGCACTTTATGTAAAAGTCAACAACAGGCATATCGGTGAGCTCTGCAGGATGCCTGTCAGGGACCTGGCCAATTGGTTCAAGGATCTCAAACTTTCTCCTTACCAGGAAACCGTTGCCAAAAGAATACTGATTGAAATCAACCAACGCCTGGATACCATGCTGGATGTTGGACTGGGGTATCTTTCCCTGGAAAGATTGGCCAACAGCCTCAGTGGTGGGGAAAGCCAACGCATCCAGTTGACCCGTTGCCTGGGCAGCAACCTCACCAACTCACTTTATATCCTGGATGAGCCCTCCATTGGGCTGCACAGCAGGGATACAGAGCGCCTCATCAAGGTATTGAAGAACCTTCGCGACCTGGACAATACCGTTGTGGTGGTGGAGCATGACGAGCTGATGATGCGTGAGGCCGATCATATCATTGATATGGGACCGCTGGCCAGCCATCAGGGAGGAGAAGTGGTGGCAGAAGGCAACTACAAGGAACTAATCAAATCTGCAAAAAGCCTGACCGCTGCTTACCTCAGGGGGGATATGTCGATTGAGGTTCCGGAAAAAATTCGTCCATGGAAAAATTACATCCGGATTGAAGGTGCCCATGAAAATAACCTGAAGCATGTAGATGTGGATTTTCCTTTGGGCATATTCACTGTAGTGAGTGGCGTGAGCGGAAGCGGGAAAACAACTTTGGTAAAAAGGATCCTGTTCCCAGCCATGGAAAAAATAATCAGTGGCATATCAGACCGGCCGGGCGCACACAAACAAATTTCCGGCAATCCAGAGCTGATCAAGCAGGTGGAGATGATTGACCAGAATCCTATCGGTAAATCATCGCGCAGTAACCCTGTTACCTATATCAAGGCCTGGGATGGCGTGCGGGACCTCTATTCTGATCAGCCGCTGAGTAAAATCAGGGGATACCTCCCCAAGCATTTCTCCTTCAATGTAGATGGAGGACGTTGCGATGCCTGCAAAGGCGAGGGCGAACAAACTGTCGAAATGCAGTTCCTTGCAGATGTTCACCTAACCTGTGAAAGTTGCGGAGGAAAAAAATTCAAGGAAGAAGTATTGGAAGTACAGTACAAGGGAAAGAATATCTATGCTGTGCTTGAATTGAGTGTAGACGAAGCAATCGAATTTTTTAAAGATGAAAAAGACATTGCAGGAAAATTGAAACCCCTGAGCGATGTAGGGCTTGGCTATGTGAAGCTGGGTCAATCCAGCGGTACGCTTTCTGGCGGTGAAGCGCAGCGTGTAAAACTAGCGAGCTTTCTGGGCAGAGGAAAAGGACACCAGGATAAAATCATGTTCATTTTTGACGAGCCCACTACTGGCCTGCATTTCCATGACATCAAAAAGCTATTGACTTCTTTCAATGCCCTGGTAGACCAGGGTCATACCATCATCGTGATTGAACACAATACCGATGTAATCAAATCTGCAGACTGGGCCATTGAACTGGGACCTGAAGCGGGAGATGAGGGTGGCACACTTGTTTATGCCGGACCGCCTGCAGGACTCAAAAAATGCAAGCAGAGCAGGACAGCTCCCTTCCTGTAAAGTTTTCATCAATCAAAACTTAACGAAGTTTTTTGTAATTTAACGGCATAGTTAACACAAACAAAGAAGCATGAACAATTCCAGAAGAAGTTTCATTCGCAACAGTGCATTGGCAGCCGCAGGTATTTCACTGTTCCAGCAGAATATTTTTGCAGCAGTAAAAAAAGGAGAGCTCACCGGCATCCAGCTCTACTCTGTAAGAGCAGCCATGAAGGCAGACCCGCTGGGCACCCTGAAACAACTCTCTGACATGGGATACAGGCATGTTGAGCATGCCAATTATGCCAACAGGAAATTCTATGGATGGAGCGTCTCCGAGTTCAAAAAAATATTGAACGGCTTTGGCATGAGCATGCCAAGTGGTCATACAGTTTTGGATGCCAAGCATTGGGATGCCACCAAAAAAGACTTCACCAATGAATGGAAATACACGGTAGAAGATGCAGCTGCCATGGGGCAGTCATTTGTTATTAGCCCGTGGCTGGAAGAAAGCAAGCGGAAATCAATGAATGACCTGCAAGCTTTCATGGAAATCTTCAACCGTTCTGGTGAGTTCTGTAAAAAATTCGGCATGAAATTCGGTTACCACAACCACGATTTTGAGTTCAGTGAAAAAGTGGAAGGGAAGGTGCTTTACGACATCATCCTCGCTGAGACCGATCCCAATTTGGTGATGCAACAGCTGGATATCGGCAACATGCTGAATGGTGGTGCCAAAGCACTTGAAGTCATGCAACAATATCCCGGCAGGTTTGAATCGATGCATGTAAAAGATGAGATCAAGGCAACAGAAGGACATGAGCCTTTTGAGTCTACGATTCTTGGAAAGGGCGTTGTTCCCATCAAAGCAATCATTGATCTTGGCAGGGCATCAGGCACAAAACATTTTATCATTGAACAGGAATCCTACCAAGGCAAAACCCCAATGGAATGTGCAGAAGAAGACATCAAGATCATGAAAAAATGGGGTTATAAATAACATTGAAAGCCAGGCAAAACGCCTGGTTTTTTTATTTTTCGAAAGGTTTTGACAATATTGGTTCAGGGATTGGATCAAAACATCCTGCATTGACTTATCATCGTTTAACATGGAGCTGAAAAAAATCAAGGCCAACATCCTGAAAAAAATCAAACGCGGATTTGGACCAGGTTTGGTGACTGGAGCCAGTGATGACGACCCTTCTGGCATTGCCACGTATTCACAGGCAGGTGCCATGTTCGGATTGGCTGCATTGTGGACAGCAGTATTTACCTTCCCATTGATGGCAGCCTTGCAGGAAATGTGTGCCAGGATTGGACTTGTCACCAACAAGGGTCTGATAGGAACAATCAAAATGTTTTATCCAAGGTGGCTTGTACTGCTCATTGTTGGCGTAAGCTTCACCGCAATCATTTTGAACATCAGTGCAGACCTGGCCGGAATGGGCGCAGTATCCAACATGCTGTTTCCTGCTGTTCCTGCACCCTTCTTCAGCATTGGCTTTGGGGTAATCCTATCGTACGCCATCGTGGTGTTGCCTTATTCCAGGATTTCACTTTACCTGAAATGGCTCTGCCTTTCCTTGCTCTGTTATATCATTGTTCCATTTCTTACCTCACAAGACTGGAGAGCTGTGCTGCGGGCAGCTTTTATTCCCCAGATGATCTGGACCAGGGAGTACCTGCTGATCATCATTGGCATTCTGGGAACCACCATCTCTCCCTATCTTTTTTTCTGGCAAACATCCATGGAAGTGGAAGAAGTAGAGGAAAGAAAACTGGTGGTGGACAAAAGAATCATCCATGGAATGCAAAAGGACATCAGGTCAGGTATATTTTTTTCCAACCTGGTCTTTTTTTTCATCATCCTTTCAACGGGTACCGTGTTACATGATACAAAATTTGCAGCAATCGAAACGGTAGACCAGGCAGCACTTGCGCTCAAACCCCTTGCTGGCGACATGGCCTATATTCTTTTTGCGGTTGGCGTAATTGGGACCGGATTACTGGCCATTCCGGTGTTGGCGGGATCGCTTTCTTATATGGTGAGTGAAACGATGAACTGGAATGAAGGATTGAACAAGAAATTCCATGAGGCCAAAGGATTTTATTTTGTGATGGTGGTTTCAATCCTTGTTGCCATTTGCATCAACTTTACAGGAATTTCTCCTGTGAGGGCATTGGTGATTACAGCCATCATCTATGGTCTGACCGCACCTTTGTTGATTTTCGTGATTTTACTGGTGAGCAACAACAAAAAAATCATGGGTGATTACACCAATAAACCCTGGTCGAATATTTTTGGCATCACCGCATTCCTGCTCATGGTGGCAGCAGGCATCATGCTCCTGTTTGTATAAGCATGTAAAAAATATGGTTGGCCTCAAGCTCAATCTCCGCCCATCCAGAGGGCCCCGCCAACACTTGCTCTTGAAGCACCCGTCACCGTCTGGATTACAGTCTCCTCCTCCCTCCAACGCAATACGCCCAACAAAGCCATGATCAGGGCCTCCTTATATTGCACAGTAGCATGATCAGGCACTTCAACTTCCATTGCAAATGGAGACAGGTGCTGCTCAAGACGGGAAACAAGATAGCCATTCAGGGCTCCCCCACCGGTAACCAGTAGCTTCTCCCGGGTAGGATCAACCGTTCTCTTTTGGCTGATACGCTCCACTGCAGCAGCCACTTGCATAGCAACATGTTCCACACAGGTAGCAAGTGCATCAGCCGGAGCCAGTGCAAATGAATTGACAAGGGGAAGGATCTCTTCCGTTCCAAATTCGTTGGCCAGGGATTTTGGATAATCCGCGCCGTAAAACTCCTTTTTGTTCAGCTGATCCAACAACGCTTCGTTGATGCGTCCGGCAGCCGCCAGCTGGCCATTTTCATCAAAATCCTTTCCTAGAATATTGGCCAAACCATTGAGCACCCGATTGGCGGGGCAAACGTCAAATGCATCATAAAAATCATCCCCATTGAAAGAGATGTTGGCGATTCCCCCGATGTTTAAAAAATAACGGTGCGAAGAAAACAAGAGTTTCTCTCCCATGGGAACAATTGGTGCCCCTTGCCCGCCCAGGGCCACATCCAGCGAGCGAAGGTCTGACACAACCGGAAGAGCCGTTCTCGCAGCAATTGCCGCGCCAGCGCCAATTTGGATGGAATGTGAACCGGGGACATGGAATACGGTATGGCCATGGGATGCGATGAGACCAACCTTGTATTCCAACTGGTTGGCCTGAATAAACCTGTTGATCTGATCTCCAATATACGTTCCGTAATCAGCATCCAATTTAACAAAATCCACTGCAGCCATTTTAGGAGCTTGGCTTAACTTGGACTGCCATTCTGTGGGATAGGCATAGCATTCAGCCTTTAACAAGTTGTACTGCCATTTTCCTCCCAATTCTTCAATTTCAACAAATGCAAGGTCCAATCCATCCAACGAACTACCACTCATGACCCCAATCACGCGATATAACATAGATTATGTTTAATTTTGTAAGATAGCCCGAAATTAAAGTATTGTATGGTCAAAAACTTAAGTGAACACCATTCGCTTGTCAGCAACTGGATCAGCGAGTTAAGGGATACCGCAGTTCAGGGTGACAGGATGCGTTTCCGCAGGAATATTGAGCGGATCGGTGAAATCATCGCCTATGAAATCAGCAAGACCCTTCCCTGGGAAGAGCAAAACATTACCACCCCATTGGGCATTGCCAAATCAAAACTGCTGAAAACACAACCCGTTTTGGGTACTATCCTCAGGGCCGGTTTGCCCCTGCACCAGGGAATGCTGAATTATTTTGATAAGGCAGACAATGCTTTCATAGCAGCCTACAGAAAACACCATGCAGATGGCAGTTTTGACATCAGCCTGGAATACCTGGCCTGCCCCGTGATTGACAACCGGGTGATGATCCTTTGCGATCCAATGCTTGCCACAGGTGCATCCCTTGTAAAAACAATTGACCTGTTGAAAAAAGAAGGAACACCTTCTGAAATACATGTAGTTGCTGTTATTGCCTGTACTGAAGGGATTGAATTCCTGAAAAAGCATGAACCTGAAGTAAAAATTTGGTGTGGGTCGATAGATGAAGAACTGACTGCAAAAGGATATATTGTACCGGGCCTGGGTGACGCAGGAGATCTTGCATTCGGAGAAAAATCCCAATCCTAACCAGTTTCCATCAAATGAACAAACACCCACTCCGTATCTTGTATTGTTTTGCCATCATGTTGATGGCATCGTCACTGCGTGCACAAGACCCCCATTTTTCCCAGTTTTTTGTTTCACCCCTGACATTGAACCCTGCCTATACCGGAAAGTTCAATGGCACCTATCGCTTTTCAGGAAACTTCAAAAAACAATGGCCAACGGTCAACAATGCCTTCACCACCTCTACTGCAGCGATTGATTTCGGCATCCTGGACAAGAATTTGCCAGACAACGACACCTGGGGTGTAGGGCTCTTGGCAGTGAACGACCAAAGCGGAAACAAGATCCTCAACAATTCATTCTATACCATCAGCACTGCCTACACCAAAACCCTTGATGAAGACGGAATGCACCAGCTGGCCATTGGTTTTCAGGGTACCTATGCCAGCAAAAGGCTGGATCTGAGAAGGGCTGATTTTGAAGATGAACTGACAGCGCTTGGCTTTACAGGCATGACCAACGAAGCATTTGCCAACAGTCCTTTTTCCATCAACTACCTTGACATCAATACAGGCTTCATGTATTCACTGAGCACCAATGGTGACAATAGTTTTTATATTGGCGGTTCCGTGTACCATGTCAACAGGCCATCGGAGTCTTTCAACGGAGGAAATTATCTGCTCAATACAAGAACAACCTTGCATGGAGGCAGTTATTTTCCAATTGGGCAATACGGCTTTTTTCATGCCAGCATCATGCACCAGGTACAGGGAGCAGCAAAAGAGACCATTGCAGGTGGAGCGTTTTCCTATACCATGGGAGGCAGCCCTGAAAACCCCTTGGAACTCTATGCCGGCGCCTGGTACAGGTTGGGAGATGCATTGATTCCTTACCTGGGAATTGAAGTAAACCACTTCAGAATAGGTGCC
>Ga0315902_10011232_pt1 | contig 11769 bp, 11 predicted proteins | sample LakEriMetagenome_9_FD_203523 | JGI IMG/M metagenome (GOLD analysis project Ga0315902, IMG submission 203523) | Freshwater fungal communities from buoy surface, Lake Erie, Ohio, United States - Buoy 12 MA117 | ecosystem: Environmental > Aquatic > Freshwater > Lake > Lake biofilm | place: USA... | reverse complement strand
GCGGCAGTGCCATCCCCGCGCCGGACTCGCCGATGACGCCCTTTCGCGCGGGTCATGCCACCCACCCGCGGTGGGCCATGGCCCTGGACCTCGCGCTGGCCCAGATCCAGGGCACTGCCGATCCCGAGGCGCCAGGGGAGTCGCGGCTCGGCATCGTCTACCTCACCGAGGCTTTCCAGCCACATCTGTCGGCGGTGCTGGCAACCCTGCGCGAGCGGACCGGCGTGCGTCACTGGACTGGCGCCTGCGCGCCCGCGATCTGCGCCACCGGTGCCGAGTACGCCGACGAGCCGGCGATCGCCCTGATGATCGCGCGTCTGCCCGCTGGCGGATTCCGCCGCTTTCCCGAGCGCGCGGACGCCGATCCCGCCCAGGACCCGGTGGCGCGGGTCGCGCTGGTCCACGCCGATCCGCGGGTCGCCGACCTGCCCGGCAGGGTCGAAGGTCTGGCCGCCCGCACCCGCGACGGCTTCCTGTTCGGCGCGATCGCCAGCGACGCCGAGCGAGGACCGAGCCGCATCGCCGATGAATCGCTCGACGCCGGTCTGGGCGGCATCGCCTTCGACCCTCGGGTCGCGCTTCACACCCGGGTGACCCAGGGCTGCTCGCCACTCGCTGGCGAACACCGGATCACCGCGACCAGCGGGCGCTTCGTGGCAACGCTCGACGGCCGACCGGCACTCGACATGCTGCTCCAGGACCTCGGGGTTCGGCTGCCGGCGGGCCATGACCGAGACGGCGAGGCGATCCTGCGTGCGCTCCCGGCACAGCGCCTACGCAACGGCCTGTTCGTCGGTCTGGCCCATGGCAGATCCGGCGGACGACCGGGCTTCGGCGACTTCGAGGTACGCAGCGTGGTTGGCATCGATCCGTCTCGGCGCCTGATCGCGCTGAGCGACATGCCGCAGGAGGGTGCTCGGCTGGTCTTCTGCACGCGCGATCGCGAAGCCGCGCACCGCGATCTGGTGCGCATCGTGGCCGAGTTGCGTGACGAGGTGGACGACGCCGGCCAGACGGTGCTGGGTGCGCTGTACCACTCGTGCGTGGCCCGTGGCGCCCATCTGTTCGGCAGCCAGGGCGCGGAACTCGGGACCATCCGCCACCACCTCGGGGATGTGCCGCTGGTAGGCATGTACGGCCTGGGTGAAATCGCCGGTAGCCGCATCCACGGCCACACCGGCGTGCTCACGCTCTTCGTCGCCTGAGCCCGCGCCTCTGCCCGCCGCTCTGTCAGCCCCTCAACCCGGGCGTCGGCCGCTGCGCCAGGCGCGCAGGCCCGGCTCGATGTCGGCGAGACTGCCCATGACCTCCACACCCGCCGGTGGTCGCCGTTGCAGCACCGGGCTCTGTCCGCCTGCCCACAGGCTTACGGCCGCCGGCAGCGCGGCCCTGAGTTCGTTCAGACCGTCGAGGACCTGGACGGGATTGGGATTGGCGGAAAAGGACAGTGCGACGATGTCGAAACGGCTCGAGGCGGCCGCCCGGACGATGTCGATGATCGGCGTCTGGGTGCCGAGCGAGGTGCACTGGCAACCGTCGAGGGCGAGCAGGGCCTCGACCATCAGCAGCCCAAGCCCGTGGGCCTCGCCCGGAAAGGTGGTGAGCAACACCCGGGGCGACGTGCCGGAGCTCGGAATCGTGCTGATCGCGTTGCGCAGCACCACCTGCAGCGCCTCGGTGTAGAGATGCTCCTCGAAGATCTCGATCTGGCCGCGCGCCCAGCCTTCACCGATCATCGCGGTGAGTGGCGCGACGACCGACATCACGAAGCGCTCGAGGCCCACCCGGAGCGCGGTCTGCGAGAGCGCGGCGCGCAGGTCCTCGACGCGATGCGACCGGACCAGTTCGATGAAGCGCATCAGGTCAGCCTGCCCCTCGAGCACCTGCGGGGCGCTCAGCGGCGGACCGTTGGTCTCGCCCGCGAGCGCCTGGAGCTGGTCCACCGGCATCCCGATGATCTTGCCCGGGCGATGGCCGCCGTCCATGAGTCGGCGCAGCAGGCGCAGCCGCTCGACCTGCTCGAGCGGGTAGGCACGCTCACCGAAGGCATCCCGTCCGGGATTCGGAAAGCCGTATCGGCGCTCCCACACGCGCAAGGTGTCCTTCGACAGCCCGGTGTCGCGCTCGACAGCCGAGATGCTGAGGGTGATCGTCGACTGCGCCGAACGGTCGTTCATGGGCTCACGCGCTCCGCGCGGGAGCACAGGGGTTTCACCGGTTTGACAGTCGGTTTTGTCCTGGACAAAGCATTGACTGTGTCACGATGCGGCCGGATTATAGGCCGAGATGCGTGAGATGACCAAGACACTCCAGCTTGTTGCACTGGTATTGACGCTGGTGGGGGCGATCGCGGTCACGCCGGCCGCGGCGCGCGAGCCGACCACGGGCGGCGACCCGGCGACCCGGTCCGCCGCGTGCCCGCCGCTGCTCGACCTGACCCTGCCGCGGCTGCAGGACGATGCGCCCCAGCGACTTTGCCGCTTCGCCGGCCAGGTCATCCTGGTGGTCAACACCGCCAGCCGCTGCGGCTACACCCGGCAATACGAGGGCCTCGAGAAAGTGCACCAGCGCTATCGTGAGCGCGGCTTCACGGTGCTGGGCTTTCCCTCCAACGACTTCGGCCGGCAGGAACCCGAGGACAACACGCGCATCGCCGAGTTCTGCTTCAACACCTATGGTGTGCGTTTTCCGATGTTCGGCAAATCGGTGGTGAGCGGCCCCGGCGCGAACGCGCTGTTCACGACCCTGGCGCGTGAAGCCGGCGCACCGAAGTGGAACTTCCACAAGTACCTGATCGGCCGCGACGGCCGGGTGATCGCCGCCTTCGGCAGCGCGGTCGATCCGCTCGATCGCGCGTTGCTGCGGGCAATCGAGGGCGCCTTGCAGGCGGCCCCGGGCAGTCCCCGGCACAGCGGCGCGGCGGATCCCGAAAGCCCCGTGCGCGGTCTGGCCCATGCCGGCGCCATTGGCATGGTCGGCGCTGCGAAACTACAATCCGTACTCATCAGTCATGCTTTGACTTTCGAGTTAATATTCATCCGGGCATCGGCTGGAAAGGCAATTTCATGAAGACGGCGGTCATCGGTTCGGGCATCTCCGGGCTTGCGGCAGCACTGCGGCTGTCGGCCAGCCGGCCGGTCACGCTCTACGAAGCGCAGCCCAGGCTCGGCGGTCACGCGCATTCGGTCGACATCAGCCTCGAGGGCATCACGGCCGCGGTCGACACCGGCTTTCTGGTGTACAACGAACGCACCTACCCGCAGCTCATTGCCCTGTTCGCCGAACTCGACGTGCCGACCGCGCCGTCCGACATGTCCTTCTCGGTCTCGGTCGGCCCGCACGACTTCGAATGGTGCGGCACCTCGCTCGCGACGCTCTTCGCGCAGCCGGCCAATGCGCTGCGCCCCGGCTTCTGGCGCATGCTCGTCGACATCCTGCGATTCAACCGGCAGGCCACGCGCCTGGCGCTGCAAGCCGACGCGGGGCTCGACGCCGACACCCTGGGCATGCCGCTGGGGGACTTCCTCGCCCGCCACGGCTACAGCCGCAGCTTCCGCGACGGCTACCTGCTGCCGATGGCCGCGGCGATCTGGTCGTGCCCGATGAGCACGATGGCCGGCTTTCCGGTCGGCAGCTTCGCGCGTTTCTTCCACAACCACGGCCTGCTGTCGCTGACCGACCGGCCCCAGTGGCACACGGTGCGCGGCGGCTCACGGGAGTACGTGCGCCGCATCGCCGCCCAGCTCGACGACGTCCGGCCGGGTACGCCGGTACTCGCGGTTCGCCGTCTCGGCGCCCAGGGCGCCGCGGGCGTGGCGATCAGCACCGCCAGCGGCACCGAGGCCTTCGACCAGGTGGTGCTCGCCTGCCACAGCGACCAGGCGATGACGCTGCTCACCGACCTCGACCCGCAGGAGCGCGATATCCTGCAGGCGATTCCCTACCAGCCGAACCAGGCATGGCTGCACACCGATGCCGCGCTGATGCCCAGGCGCCGCAGCGCGTGGGCGGCGTGGAACTACCTGAGTGACGGCAACCCGCAGGCGCCGAAGGTGTCGGTCACCTACTGGCTGAATCGCCTGCAGCCGCTGCCATTCCGGCAGCCGGTGCTGCTCAGCCTGAACCCGCTGCAGGCACCCGCCGACGCGCGCGTGATCGCCCGCTTCGAGTACGAGCACCCGATCTTCGACCAGGCCGCGGTGGCTGCGCAGCGTCGCCTGCGCAGCATCCAGGGCCGGCGCAACACCTGGTTCGCCGGCGCCTGGACCGCCTATGGCTTCCACGAGGATGGCTTGCGCTCCGGTCTGGCGGTAGCCGACGATATCGTGCGCCTGGGCACCCGGGCACGCGCCGCCGCATGAGCGAGGCCAACCGGTCAGCCAGCCGGCACGACATGCCAGCCCCACACGGCGACGGCCCCGGCGCGCTCGGCGCTCGCGGCTGGCAGATCGCCTTCGGCGAGGTGATCCACCGGCGTCTTCGCCCGCGGGTACACGCCTTCCGGTACCCGGCCTTCTTTCTCAGGCTGCCGGCGCACACGCTCGACGGCAAGGTCGCGGGCAGCGGCCTCGTGGGCGTGAACCGCCGGGCGCTGCTGTCCTTCCACGAGCGCGACCACGGCCTCGGCGAGACCGCAGTGCTCGGCTGGCTGCGCGCGCTGCTGACCGACGCCGGCGTGCAGGCCGATGGCGAGATCTGGCTGCACGCCTTCCCACGGGTGCTGGGCTATGCCTTCAAGCCGGTGAGCTTCTGGTTCTGCCACCGCGCCGACGGCGCCCTGGCAGCCGTGGTGGCCGAGGTCAACAACACTTTCGGCGAGCGCCACTGCTATCTGCTCGCCGCCGAGACCGGGGCGTGCCTGCGCGACGGCCAGACCCTGCAGGCGATGAAGGTCTTCCACGTGTCGCCTTTCTGTGACGCGTCGGGCTGTTATCGTTTCCGATTCCTGAACACGCCGCAGCGCGTGCTGGCGCGGGTCGAGCACCATGACGAGGTGGGCGCGCTGCTGCTCACGAGCCTGTCGGGCCGGCTGCAGCCGCTGTCCGGGCGGACCTGCGCCCGGGCACTGCTCGCCCACCCGCTCTTCACGCTCGGCGTGATCGCCCGCATTCACTGGCAGGCGCTGCGCCTGTTCGTGCAGCGTGTTCCCCTGCGTCCGAAGCCCGCGCCGCCGGCGCATTTCATCACCCGCGGATCGCCATGACCGTCGTCAGCTCCCGAGCAAGCCGCCCCGGAGAATCCCTGCACAGTGCCACCGGCGTCTCCGCTGCGATCCCGGCGCCCCGCGAGGCCGCGCCCGCCGCTGCGATGCCCGCCCTGCCCGGCGATGCGCCGAGGGCTGCCCGCGCGGTGCTGCGACTGCTCGGCCGGCTGGCACATGGTCGGCTGCTCCTCACCCTCCCCGATGGAAGCCGGCTGGCCTTCGGCAGCGGCGAGCCCGGGGTGACGCTGAGGCTCGCCAGCTGGCAGCCCCTGACAGCGGCACTGGCGCGTGGCGACGTCGGCTTCGCCGAAAGCTGGATCGAGGGCCAATGGGACTGCGACAGCCTGATCGACGTGCTCGATCTGGCGCTCGCCAACCGCCGCATCCTCGACCAGGCGATCCACGGCAATGGTCTGGGGCGGCTCGTCGACCGGCTTCGCCACCTGTTGCGCCGCAACAGCCGCGCCGGCTCGCGTCGAAACATCCATGCCCATTACGACCTTGGCAACGCCTTCTACCGGCTCTGGCTCGATGACACGATGACCTACTCGAGCGCGCTGTTCGGCGGCAACGCCGCGCTGCCGCTCGCGCGGGCCCAGCAGGCCAAGTACCGCCGCATCCTCGACCAGCTGGCGTTGCCGGCGGGCGCGCGGGTGCTCGAGATCGGCTGCGGCTGGGGCGGCTTCGCCGAACAGGCGGCCCGCGCCGGGCTGCGTCTGAAGGGCCTCACGCTCTCCACCGAGCAGCTCGCCTTCGCCCGTGAGCGGCTCGCGAGCGCCGGGCTCGCCGACATCGCCCGGTGCGAGCTGCAGGACTACCGCGACGAACACGAGCGCTACGACGGCATCGCGTCGATCGAGATGTTCGAGGCGGTCGGCGAGGCCTACTGGCCACGCTACTTCGACACCGTCGCGCGCGCGCTGGCGCCGGGCGGCCGCGCGGTGATCCAGACCATCGTGATCGACGATGCCCTGTTCGAGCGCTATCGGCGCGGCACGGATTTCATCCAGCAGTATGTGTTTCCGGGCGGCATGCTGCCCTCGCCGTCGGCCTTCACCGAGGCGGCGGCACGCGCCGGCCTGCGCGTGATCGACCGCTTCGCCTTCGGCCAGGACTACGCGCAGACGCTCGCACGCTGGCGCGAGACCTTCATGGCACAACTCGACACCGTGCGCGCGCAGGGCTTCGACCGGCGCTTCATCCGCACCTGGGAGTTCTACCTCGCCTATTGCGAGGCGGCGTTCCGGCACCGCAGCACCGACGTCATCCAGTTCACGCTGGTGCGCGAGGAGGGCCGCTCATGAACCCGCGCAGGGCGGATACCCTGCGCGATCGCCGCCGGCGGGTGGCGCAGGCCGGCGCGCTGACCCTGCTCGCGCTGGCCACCGCCCAACGACCAGCTGGCGCCAGCACCGCCGGGGCTGCGACCGATAGCTCCCCGGGATCGGGTCCTGCCGGAGGCGATGCCGCCCCTGCCGCGCTCGCCAACCTGCCCGGGCCCGCCCGGCTGATCGGGGAAGGGCGGTTGCGCTGGTTCGGTTTCGCGGTCTACGACGCGCGGCTTTTCGCCACCGGCGCCTCGCTCGACCCCGCCCGCTACGGGCGCTCGCCCTTCGCGCTCGAGCTGCGCTACGCGCGCCGGCTCGCGGGCGAGGAGATCGCACAGGCCAGTCACAAGGAAATCACCCGCCTGGGTTTCGGCTCGGAGACGCAGCGAAACGGCTGGCTGCAGGCGATGCGCCGGCTCTTTCCCGACGTGCAGGCCGGCGACCGGCTCACCGGCGTGAACCTGCCCGAGGGGCGGGTGCTCTTCTACCGCAACGATACCCGGCTCGGGAGCATCGACGAGCGCGCCTTCGGCGACGCCTTCTTCGCGATCTGGCTCGATGCCCGCACGGTGGCCCCCGAGCTGCGGCGTTCGCTGCTGCAGGCGGTGCTGCGCGAGACCGCGCCCGCAGCCGCGCGCCGCGAGCCCTGAGCGCCACCGGCCCCGTTTCGTGGCTGCCGCCTCCCGGGTCGACCGGCGCCAGCTCGCCGCCTATGCGAGCCTGCGCGCCCCGCTGGCGCTGGTCGAGCTGCCGGTCTTCGTGCTCGTGCCCGCTTTTTACGCCGGCGGTCCTGGACTCGACATCGCCTGGGTGGGCGCGGTGCTCTTTGCCACCCGCCTGCTCGACGCGCTCGCCGATCCCTTCATCGGCACCGCGATCGACCGGGACCGTCAGCGTGGCCGACGCGACGAGCGGCGCTGGATCCTGCTCGCGCTGCCGCTGCTCGTGCTGGGCTACGCGGCGATGTTCCTGCCACCGGTCGCCGGTGCGCCAGCCGCGGCATGGCTCGCCCTGAGTTCGCTCGTCACCTACGTCGCCTACTCGGCGGTCTCGATCGCCTACCAGGCCTGGGGCGCAGGACTGGCCGACAGCGCCGGCGAGCGCACCCGCGTGACCGCCTGGCGTGAGGGCTTCGGTCTGGCCGGCGTGCTGGCCGCTGCCAGCCTGCTCTCGCCTCGCCATGCCCCGGTGCTGGTGGCCGGGTTCGTGGCGGCCGCCGCCCTGGCGGCGTGGCTGCTGCAGCGGGCGCCGGCGCCACGGGCCTTCGCCGCCGACGCGGCACTCGGCAATGCCGCCACCGACACAGCGCCAGGCAACTGGCGGGAGGTGCTGGGCAATCGCGCCTTCCGCTGGCTGCTGGGCGCCTTCGTGCTGAACGGCGTGGCCACCGCGATCCCGGCCACGCTGGTCCTCTTCTTCACCCGCGATCTGCTCGGGGCTTCCGATGCACAGGCCGGGCTGCTGCTGGTCACCTACTTCCTGGCCGGCGCGCTCGGCATGCCGCTGTGGATCGCGCTCGCACGCCGGGTCGGGCTGCGCAACGCGTGGCTGCTCGGCATGCTGTTCGCGGTACTCGCCTTCCTCGGCACCCTGACCCTGGGGCATGGCGACCTGATCGCGTTCGGCGCGGTCTGCGTGTTCACCGGGCTTGCGCTCGGCAGCGATCTCGCGGTGCCGGCCGCGCTGCTCGCCACGCTGGTCGATGACGCCGGCCACGGAGGACGTCGCGAGGGCGCCTACTTCGGCCTCTGGAATCTCGCGACCAAGGGCAATCTCGCCCTCGCCGCGGGCCTGGCCCTGCCGCTGCTCTCGCTCGCGGGCTACCGCCCGGGCGATACCGGCGACGGCGGCAAGCTCGCACTGCAGCTCGCCTATGCCGGCCTGCCGTGCGCGCTGAAGCTCGCCGCCGCCTTCGTGATCCTGCGCGCGCCCCTGCCACCGGCGGCGCTGCGCGAACCCCGCCCATCCTCCACGGTCACACCATGACAGCAACACCCGACCCCCGCCGCCGCCAGGTGCTCGTTGCCGCCCTCGCGCTGCCCGTCGCCACCAGCTTGCCCGGCTGCGCCAGCATCGAGCCAGGCGACTACGCCGCCGAGAAGCCGCTGCTCGATCTGAAGCGCTACTTCGACGGCCGCATCGACGGCTGGGGCATGGTCCAGGACCGCGGCGGCAAGGTGCTGCGCCGATTCACCGTGGTCATCGATGCCTCGTGGCGCGGCGACACCGGCACGCTCGACGAGGCCTTCATCTGGTCCGATGGCGAACGTCAGCGCCGTGTCTGGACGCTGGTGCACACCGGGGGCGGCAACTACACCGGCACCGCCGCCGATGTCGTCGGCCAGGCACAGGGTCAGGCACGCGGCAACGCCCTGAACTGGCGCTACACGATGGCGCTCCCGGTCGACGGCCGCACCTGGCATGTCGACTTCGACGACTGGATGTTCCTCGTCGACGACCGGGTGCTGCTGAACCGCGCGACGATGAGCAAGTTCGGCGTGCGCCTCGGCGAAGTCATCCTGTCGATGACCCGTCGCTGAGCGCCCCCGGAACCGCGCCGTGCTGCAGCCCCTGAACCCCCCGATCACCGGCTGGCGCGACCGCCGGGTGTGGCTGGTGGGCGCCTCGAGCGGGATTGGCGAGGCGCTGGCGCGTGAGCTGCTCGCCCGCGGTGCGCGGGTTGCATTGTCAGCGCGCCGCGAGGCGCCGCTGCGGGCGATTGCCGCCATCGGCGAACCCGGCCGCGCGCTCGCATTGCCGATGGACGTGCTCGACGCCGACGCCGCCCGCCGCACGCAGGAAGCCGTGCTGGCCGCCTGGGGCGGCATCGATCTCGTGGTGTGGGTGGCCGGCATCTACCAGCCCCTGCGCGCCTTCGACCTCGATCTCGAGGCTGCCCGCCGCATGCTGCGTGTCAACGTCGAGGGGGTGTTCAACGGGCTTGCCTGCGTCCTGCCCGCCCTGCTCGCGCAGGGCCATGGCTCGGTCGCGATCGTCTCGAGCGTGGCCGGCTACGGCGGACTGCCCAAGGCTCTCGCCTACGGTCCGAGCAAGGCGGCACTGAACAACCTCGCCGAGGCGCTCTATCTCGACCTGCACCCGCGCGGTCTCGGGGTGCATCTGATCTGCCCGGGCTTCGTCGAGACACCGGCCACCGCCGGCAACGACTTCGAGATGCCGGCGCTGATCCCCGCGGCCGAGGCGGCGCGCCGCATCGTCGCGGGCTTCGAGCGCGGCGACTTCGAGACCCACTTTCCGAGGCGCTTCACCAGCGTGCTGCGGCTGCTGCGCCTGCTGCCGCGACGGCTGTATTTCGCACTGTTGCGACGCGTGGCCAGGCCGTGATGAAGGCGCCCCCTGACGTGCTTGCGCCGATCGTGCGCTACTTCGAGACGATCTCGCCGGCGAGTGTCGCGCAGATCGGCACGATCTACACCGATGACGCCTGGTTCAAGGACCCCTTCAACGAGGTCACCGGGGCGCCCGCGATCGCGCGCATCTTCGAACACATGTTCGAGCAGGTGGATGCACCGCGATTCGAGGTCCACGACTGCATCGGCGATGCGCAGGAGGCTTTCCTGACCTGGGATTTCGTCTTCCGGCGTACGGGCGGCGAGGCCTTTCGCATCCGCGGCGCGAGCCACCTGCGGCTCGCCCCCGACGGCCGTATCCGCTGGCACCGCGACTACTGGGATACCGGCGAGGAGCTCTACGCGAAGCTGCCACTGATCGGCAGCGTGTTCCGCTGGCTGCGCCGGCGCTCGGCCGCACCCGATCCGCGACGCTGATCCGCCGTCGCCATGTGACCGCATTCCGGTCATCCGGGTGTCGCGCGATCGATACGGCCACGCCCGTCCGAGGGTCTGGCGGACGCGTGGACGGCCACGCGTGGCTAGAATGCGGGGTTAAGCCCTGGGAATGCCGAGATGCTCTACCCTGAACTGTTCAAGTCCCTCGAGCGGGTCCGCTGGAGCCTCGACACCGACATCCCTTGGGCGAGCTTCGACCCGAGCCTGCTGAGCGACGAGCAGGCGCGCACCATCAAGATGAACGCGATCACCGAGTGGGCGGCCCTGCCGGCCACCGAGATGTTCCTGCGCGACAACCGCGACGACAGCGACTTCTCGGCGTTCATGTCGGTGTGGTTCTTCGAGGAGCAGAAGCACTCGCTGGTGCTGATCGAGTACCTGCGGCGGTTCCGCCCCGACCTGATGCCCACCGAGGAGGAACTGCACGCGGTCCGCTTCGAGTTCGACCCGGCGCCACCCCTCGAGACCCTGATGCTGCATTTCTGCGGCGAGATCCGGCTCAACCACTGGTACCGCTGCGCGGCCGAGTGGCACACCGAGCCGGTGATCCGTCACATCTACGACCTGATCTCGCGCGACGAGGCCCGGCACGGCGGCGCCTACCTGCAATACATGCGCCGCGCCATCGGGCGCTGCGGCGACCAGGCTCGCGCGGCCTTCGCGCGCATCGGGGTGCTGATGGCGAGCGCCCGGCGCTCGGCCAAGGCGCTGCACCCTACCAACCTGCACGTCAACAAGGCGCTCTTTCCCAACGACACCGTGCAGAGCCGCCTGCCGGAGCCGGCCTGGCTCGAGCGCTGGCTCGACGAGCAGATCCGCTTCGACGCCGACTGGGAGGGCAAGGTGCTCGAGCGCATCCTGCACAACCTGTCGCTGCTGCTCGAGCGCAGCTTCCAGTCGGTCCAGGATCTCAATCGCTACCGCCGCGAACTCGGCAATGCCGCCGGCGTGGCAGCCTGAGGCCCGGTGGCCGAGCAGCCGCCGCCGGCCTTCGAACGCAAGCTCGTCGCCCGAGAGGACTTCGCGCGCGCGGTCGAAGCGCTGCCGCGACCTCGGGTGTTCACCAACGGGGTCTTCGATCTGCTCCACCGCGGCCATGTGAGCTATCTCGCGCGGGCCCGCGCGCTCGGCGCGAGTCTCGTGATCGGGGTCAATGCCGACGACTCGGTACGCCGGCTCGGCAAGGGTGACGATCGCCCGATCAATGTCTGCGCCGACCGGATGGCGCTGCTGGCCGCACTCGAGTCGGTCGACCGGGTGGTGGCCTTCGAGGAAGACACCCCGCTCGCGCTGATCCTGGCGATGCGCCCGGAGGTTCTCGTCAAGGGCGGCGATTGGGCGCCCGAGCGGATCGTGGGGGCCGGGCAGGTTCGCGGCTGGGGCGGCAGCGTGCACGCGATCGCCTTCGAGCACGAGCGCTCGACCACCG
>Ga0315902_10011226_pt1 | contig 11771 bp, 11 predicted proteins | sample LakEriMetagenome_9_FD_203523 | JGI IMG/M metagenome (GOLD analysis project Ga0315902, IMG submission 203523) | Freshwater fungal communities from buoy surface, Lake Erie, Ohio, United States - Buoy 12 MA117 | ecosystem: Environmental > Aquatic > Freshwater > Lake > Lake biofilm | place: USA... | reverse complement strand
AGCCTCTGCATCAGAGAGTATGGGGCTGCTCCATCGTTTCATCAACGCTGCAATGTCGAGATCAGACCGCCCGCGATTAAAGGCGCGCCAGGCCTCGAAGCCGGCGCCCGCTATCTCGCCCGCGGGCAGCGCGGTATTCATGACAACGAGCCGCGTATACCGCTCTGGCGCGGCAACAGGCAGTGTGAGACCGAGAATTCCCCCCCAATCCTGAACCACCAGGCAGACGTTCCTGAGGTCCAGCCTTTCGACAAACCGTAGAAGTGAGTTGCGGTGAAAGTGATAGGTGTAAACGCTATCTTCGACCGGCTTATCCGAACGTCCAAAGCCAAACAGATCAGGCGCGATGACGCGATGGCCTGCTCCGGCAAATATCGGAATCATTTTGCGGTACAGATAGGCCCAACTTGGTTCACCATGAAGGCAGAGAAAAGTTACATCCGCTGTCGTTGGCCCCTCATCGACGTAATGCATTCGCAGGCCGTAATAGCCGGCCAAGTCGTCCACATAGTGCGGCGTATACGACCAACTCGCAAGATTGGCGAAAAATTGGTCAGGCGTTCGCTGCGCTTGCATTAGATGCTCCAATCCGAATGATATTTCGACCACGATGGCTTCGGACTATGCCCGTTGCGCCTCAATCGTTGCTGGTCCGCGTCCACCGACGCTAACTTGACGTGAAGCGCACTCTAGCGCGGCTCGCATCCCACTCGCCAACAGCGCCCACATACCCCTTACACAAACCGAGTTGTCTGACCCTCGAGACGAGTCGGCTGCCCAATAAGAGCAAGGGCTTGCACGCCGTTCATGAAGACATAGCCCGCTCCAGCAGAACACTCTTCCCTATTTCCAGATCATCGCGGCTGCACTCCAACTCTTGCCCGCCGCCGTTTTTGAGGATACCCTCACTTCCATAAATGGATTCAATCGTCAAGGTGGGACGCAAGACCTTCTCGATGCGCATAACGACAAGGAAGGCGATGAAACCAATGCGCTCGCTACAAAACCCATCTTGCACAAATACGCCTGGATGCCTCTTTGCCCAAACGATGCAACCTAGTCGCCCCCGCGTGAACGCACGTACGATCGTGCAGCGACCACGACCTTCAGTATCGATGGCGCCAGGCAAACACCCGTTTCACATCGTCCTGCCTTGGCCTGGTTGAAGCCCTCATCGAAATGCCCCTCGGCTTCGACGCTCCAAAGGAACCACGATGAACACCTCCCTAGACGCCCTCTACGACAACGCTCTGATCTGGGACAATCACGCCTGCCCCCCGCGCGAAAACACACTCGACTTCATGTCGGTGCTCGATCGCTACCATGCGGCCGGGGTCGACGTGGTGGGGCTCAACATTGGCGATTCCAATGTGCCACTCGAAGAATTGGTCCGCCAGGCTGCCCATATTCGTCTATACATAGATCAGAATCCGACCCGCTATTGTCTCGTGCGCTCGACCGCCGAAATCACCGCCGCAAAGGCGTGCCGTCGCACTGCTGTTCTACTCAATGTCGAGGGCTCGTACGCGCTCAACGGCCAGGCCGGCTTAATCCCGGTGCTCTTCGACATTGGCGTCCGCTGGATGGCGATGGTCTACAATTCAGCAACAGCAGTCGGCTACGGCGTGCATGACCCCGACGATCATGGACTTACCGCGTTCGGCCGAACTGTGGTTGCCGAAATGGATCGCGTCGGCATGATCAAGTGCTGCAGCCACACCGGCTACCGCACTGCGCTCGACGTGTTTAACGCCACCAGCCGACCGACGATATTTTCCCACTCGAACCCGCGCGCTTTGCGTGACCACCCACGCAATATCCCGGACGAGCTGATCAAGGCCTGCGCCGCCACCGATGGTGTCATTGGCATAAATGGCGTTGGCATTTTTCTTGGCGACAATGACATCCGAAGCGAGACAATCGTGCGCCACATCGACTACGTGGCCCAGCTGGTTGGCGTGCGCCATGTCGGGCTAGGCCTAGACTATGTATTCAACCAACGCGATATGGACGCCGCGCTCGCCTCGCACGCCGGGCTCTGGCCGCCAGCGTTCGGCTACCGACCCGGCGTCAAGTTCGCTCCGCCAGAGCAAATTCGAGAAATCGCCAGCGCGTTAAGGGCGCTCGGCTACGGTGACGACGACATCAAGGGCGTGCTTGGGGCCAACCTCCTACGCGTCGCGGAGCAGGTGTGGCCGAGCGCCTAGCCGCTCTGTTGGCGGCAACATTGCCCGAAGTGCGCCAGTGGGGCGGATGACCGCGTCAGGCCGCAGCGCTAACCCGCTCCCGCAGGGCGCAAATTCCGCAAGCGGTTGCGTCAGGTTCATCACCACGGCCATTTGCGTCATTGCCAAACCAAGCAAGGTCGGCCGCCGGCGCCCGAGCCAACGTCAAGCGCGCCTTGCGCCGCTTTCACCTCGCCGGACGCGCCGACGTCGCGGCGATGATCGCCTTCACATCTGCAGCGCATTCCACGGCCAAGCAATGGGCATTCGCTTCCGCCGCTCCATACTTCAGTCCAACCATACATGCCCACCAATTGGCGCTGACGCTATTTCGGAAACACCACCGTCTTTATGCCGTTCAGCACAACGCGGCGCTCGATGTGCCATTTGACCGCGCGCGCCAGGACGACGCTTTCGATGTCGCGCCCGATAAGGACAAGGTCTGCGGGCGTGTGCACGTGACTTACCCGCTCGACGCCCTGCTCAATGATCGGGCCTTCATCAAGGTCCGTCGTCACATAGTGTGCAGTCGCGCCAATAAGCTTCACGCCGCGCTCGTGGGCCTGCGTGTAGGGGCCTGCACCCTTGAAGCTTGGCAAGAACGAGTGGTGGATATTGATGCACCGCCCGCTGAGTTTCTCGCATAAAGCCGGCGAAAGCACCTGCATGTAGCGCGCGAGCACGACCAAATCGATGTTGAGCTCATCCACCAACGCGGCGAAGCGCGATTCCTGATCGGCCTTCGTTTCATTGTTCACCGGCAGGTGGTGATAGGGAATGCCGTGCCATTCCACAAACGAACGCATGTCATCATGGTTTGAAACCACGGCCGGTATGTCGATCGGCAATAGCCCCGAGCGCCACCGGCTCAGAAGATCGCTAAGGCAATGTGGAATCTTCGAAACAGCGATCAGAACCCGTGGCTTTACACGCGCGTCGTGAAATTCCCAGCTCATGCCAAAACGCATGGCAATCGCGCGAAAGCCTTCATTCAGCTCCGCAAGACTTGGCATTAGTCCGTCCGCATTGAAGCTGACACGCATGTAGAATTGATCGCCGACCGAGTCGTTGAACTGATTGGCGTCGACGATGTTGGCATAATTGTCGCTGAGATAACCCGCGACCGCCGCCACAACGCCACGACGGTCTGCACACCGAAGCAAAAGAACATAATGTGCGGACTGACTCATGACACTTTCTCGCCTGCGAATTCTTGACCGGCGCGTTCGAGCCACGCCCACGCTTGGTCGGCCAGGGCACGCTCCGCATAGAGCGCCCACTCTGCCTGGTGGCGTTCGAGCAGGATGTTGAACTGCCCGAGCAAGATGCGCGCACAATCTTGCCCCGCGCGCATCGCAGATAAATCCAGACTGCAGCCCTTCGCCAACAGCAAAGGCGCTTCGTCACCGCGGATCCTCCAGCGCGTCCACGCGCCGCTCATGTCCGCGATATGGTGCAGCGTGCCGTCAAGCGCGCCATTGAGCCGATCGCACAACGCCTCATGCGCCAATCCGATCACGACCCACTCGCGCGGACCGACGCAGCAAACCTCGATCTCCGCGTTGCCAGCAAGGGTGTTTACCGCGCTCGGCCAATCAAGCTGCAAAGCAAGGCCAAGGCTTTGAACCGTCGCTTCGCTCGCATTGTGGAGGCGCAAAATGGACAGAAGAGGCCGCTCCTCCACGATTGTGAGACTTGGTCCTTCAAGGGCGCGCAATGGCGTAGGCTCAGCCATGAACGCGCTCCCCTTTGGGGTCGAACGCGCCGGGCTCAGTCAGACGCGCTTCAATGTCGCCGTGATCACCGACCAACGTGACGTGTTCGCCAATGCGGGCGCGACCGCGCTCAACCATGCCCAGCCCGACATATCGCCCAAGGATCGGACTAAAGCCGGCAGAGGTAACATAGCCATCCGACTTCTTGGCGCCGCTGCCATGAACACGAACCGGCAGGCCGACGCGCATCGCCTGATCGGCGCGGATCGGTACGATGCCAACGAAATTGAGCCGCTCTGCACTCTGATCGGCCGGGCGCATCAGCGAGCGCCGACCGATAAAATCGTCCTTGCGCCTTAACACCCGCGCCCAGCCGACATCGATCGGCGTGGTGGTGCCGTCGGTGTCGGCGCCAACATGCAAAAAGCCGCGCTCGGTTCGCAACAACATCCAGGCGTCAATGCCAATCGGCGCAATGTCAAACGGCGCACCGGCCGCCATCAGCAGCGTCCAAAGCTGCTCGCTTCTCTCTGGTCGCACATTGATCTCAAAGCTGACTTCACCAGTGTAGCTCACGCGAAAGACACGCGCATCTATGTCGCCGACTTTACCCTGCGCCCATGACAGATGCGGAAAGGCCTCGGTGCGGATGTCAAAGTCGATGAGCGGACGCAAAACATCACGCGCCCGAGGGCCAGTCAGGGTGACGACGTCCCAGCATGTCGTAACAGGCGCCACGATAACCCTAAAGTTCACCCACTCACATTGCAGCCATTCTTCCATCCAAGCCGCGATGCGGCTCGCACCGCCGCTGGTCGTGCCGACGAGGAAATGCTCCTCCCCAAGACGCGAGCAAATCCCATCGTCAATAATCACGCCGAGCTCGTTGAGCATGAGCCCATAACGACACTGTCCGACTTTGAGGTTCGACATCCGGTTGGCGTAGATGCGATCCAAAAACACCGCGGCGTCCGGCCCCACGACCTCGATCTTGCCTAAGGTGGAGCCATCAAAGATGCCAACACTTGTGCGCACACACCGCGCTTCGCGTTGTTCCGCCATGAACGCGGTTTCACCGGGCTTCAGATAGTGCGCGGGACGCAACCAGGACCCGTATTCCTCGAAAGCCGCGCCATGCGTTTTATGCCAATCGTGCAGCGTTAGACGCCTCTGTGGACGAAAGAGCGCGCCGCGATTGAGCCCGGCAAAGGCGCTGAGCGGCATCGGCGTATAGGGAAAGCGATAGCGCGTGACGCCCGACTGGGATGGAGGCGCGCCGATCAGCTCACCCATCAGCGCCAGCGCATTCACATTTGAAGTCTTACCTTGGTCGGTCCCCATGCCGAGCGTCGTGTAACGCTTCAGGTGCTCAACCGAGACGAAGTTCTCGCGCTGCGCCAAGGCGATGTCGTCGGTCGTGACATCATTCTGCAAATCCACGAACGCTTTGCCTTTGCCGTCGATCCGCCAAACCGGCTCGATGTCAAAGGTGATGCTTGATCGGGCCAACGGCGCGGGGGTGGGCTCTGAATCAAAGCCCGCCGCCCGCGCCGCGTTCGCCCCCGCAAGCGCCCCGTGCCCCAAGGCTTCGGAGAGCGAAAACGCGCCGGCACACGCGCCGACAGAAACCTCATGCTGAACCGGCGCCCCAGGGTTCAAGCACGCGAATTGCTCATTCCATTTTGGCTTGCCGCCCGACTGACAATGGAGATGTATCGTCGGCGACCAACCTCCAGACACGGCCAACAGATCAGCGCCAAACTCCGCTTCCGCACCGCGTTGATCACGCACCTTCACACTCTTGAGCGCGTGTCCGCCGCGTGTTGAAGTAACAGCGCCGCCCTGGATGACATTTACGCCGCGCGCGACCAGGCGCTCTGCACACGAACCAGGCTTAGACCGTGTATCCACAAGGGCGCGCACCTGCCCGCCTGCATCGAGAAATCTCGCAGCGCTTGCATAAGCGCTGTCATTGTTCGTGACGAAAACCGCTTCTCTGCCGCAGCGTACGCCGAAATCGCCGAGATATTGATCGACTGCCGAGGCCAGCATGACGCCTGGCCTGTCATTGCCGCAAAAAACCAGCGGTCTTTCGATGGCGCCACAAGCAAGAACGACGCGCTTGGCGCGTACTTGCCACAACCTGAAACGCGGCTGGGTGCTGTCGCTCGGTCCCAAATGATCAGAGACGGATTCGAGCAGAGCCATCGCGTTGTGATCGAAGTACCCCACGGCACTTGTGCGCGTCAGCACATGAACAGCCTCGTTGGACCTCAGCTGCGCTTCGCTCTTCTGAATCCAAGCCTCGCCCGGTCCGCCATCAACTTCACCAACGCGCCAGCGAAGCGAACCACCAAGTGCGCGGTCTTGCTCGACAAGCATCACACGCGCGCCAGATGTCGACGCTGCAAGCGCTGCCGCTAACCCCGCAGGGCCCGCGCCCACGACAAGCACATCGCAATGCGCAAATCTCGTCTCATATTGATCTGGATCCGGCAGAGGCGACGGCCGCCCTAAGCCCGCAGCGCGACGGATAAATGGTTCATAGGCGCGCCAATTCGGCCAGAGGAATGTCTTGTAGTAGAACCCAGCAGGAAAGAAGCGCGCCAAAACATTGTTCACCGCACCGAGGTCGAACGCGACACTCGGCCAGCAATTCACGGCGCGCGCGGTCAGACCGTCGTACAAATCAATCTGCGTGGCCAACACGTTGGCGGAAGTCGTGGCCCCTTGCCCCAATTGCATCAGCGCATTGGGCTCTTCGACGCCCGCGGCAAAAACGCCGCGCGGGCGGTGATACTTGAACGACCGGCCGACAACGGAAACGCCGTTCGCCAGCAAGGCAGAAGTTAGGCTATCGCCTTGGAAGCCGCTAAATTCCCGCCCTTCGAATGCGAAGCGCAGCGGCTTGGCGCGGTCGATGAGGCGCCCGCCCGTCGCCATGCGTTGGCCACTCACGAGGCGCCCTCCCCGCTCAAAGCAGGCTTGGAATCCGTCATTTTGTAGATCGCGCGAATTTCATGGGTTCGCGTGTCGCGCGCAACGTTGAACCATTGCCGGCAACCCGCTTCGTGCACCCAACGCTCGTAATGCAATCCTTTAGGGTTGATGCGAAAGAAGAGATAGCGCGCCCATTCTTCGTCGCTCACTTGATCGAACGGCTCAGGACGCGTGATGTGGCTCTGTCCGCCACAGCGAAACTCGATTTCATCGCGCGGACCGCACCAAGGGCATTCAAGCAAAAGCATGTTGATCCCTTAATGCGCGATGCCGGCGCCGGCGGCTTCGTCGATGAGCGCCCCCGTGCGGAAGCGATCGAGTGAAAAAGGCTCCGCGATGGGATGCGGCCGATCATTCGCGAGATGATGGGCCAAGAGTACGCCGCCAGCAGGAATGGCTTTAAATCCGCCCGTGCCCCAACCGCAATTCATGTAGAGGCCAGGGATCGGCGTCTCACCGATGATCGGGCTTGAATCGTGCACGACATCGACGATTCCGGCCCAATGCCGCAACAGCCGAACGCGGCCGAAGCTCGGATAGAGTTCGGCCACTGCGCCGATCACTTGATTGGCGATAGGAAGGTTGCCGCGCTGCGCGTAGGATGGGTAGAAATCAAGACCGCCGCCAAAGACGAGACCGCCCTTGTCGGATTGACTGATGTAGACGCCGGTCGCCAGCGACCACGACACCACGTCAAGGATGGGCTTGACCGGCTCACTGACAAACGCTTGCAAAGCGTAAGACGTGATCGGCAGATCGAAGCCTGCCTTCTGCGCCAAGACACTTGAATGCCCAGCCACGACGATTGCGGCTTTGTCGCATTCCACGCGCCCGCGTGAGGTGTCGAGGCTTGTGAGCCGCCCGGAGGCGGTCTTGTTGAACCCCGTGACCTCGCAGTTCTGGATGATATCAACGCCAAGCGCGTCCGCAGCGCGCGCATAGCTCCACACAACAGCGTCGTGCCGCGCCGGGCCTGCGCGATCCTGGCAGAAGCCTCCCCACACTGGAAATCGCGCGCTCAGCGAACAATCGAGTGCGGGGACACGACGCTCGATCTCGTTTCGATCGAGCATACGCACATCAACGCCGTTGAGCTGCATCCCGCGCACCAATCGCTCGGCATTCTCCATGTCATGGCGCGAATGCGCTGACACGACCATGCCGCGCTGGGAAAACATCACGTTGTAATTGAGTTCGAGCGAGAGCTTCTCGTAGAGCCTCACACTCAAGTCGTAGAGCGCAATACTTTGCGGATACCAATAATTCGAACGGACGATGGTTGTATTGCGACCCGTGTTTCCGCCGCCGATCCAGCCACGCTCCAGCACCGCCACATTGGTGACGCCATGGGTCTTGGCGAGATAATAAGCCGTGGCCAGACCGTGGCCGCCACCGCCAACGATCACGACATCGTAACGCCGCTTGAGTTCAGGCGAGCGCCATGCCGGCCGCCAGCCGGTCTGGCCCTTCAGTCCCTCCACGAACACACGCCATGCGGAATAGCGGGTCATCTTGCCTGCATCCTCCATAGAGTACTCTATGGTTGAGAGCACGCTAATCTGGCCGAGTTCGGTTGACAAGAGGTAGGACCAAGCCGTTCCCTGTCGCGATGGCGCGTAAATCAAAGACCCTCGCGAAAACCCCACGACTTGACCGCGTCGACTGGATCAAAGCGGCGCGCGACGCCCTCATCCTTGGCGGCGAAGCGCGGGTGAAGGTCGACCCACTTGCTACCGAGATGGGCGTGACCACGGGGAGCTTTTACTGGCACTTCAAGAACCGCCAAGAATTGCTGGCCGCGCTTCTTGCGGACTGGGAGGCCAATAATTCCGCGGCCTTGATCGACGCTGTGCGTAGACACGACGGAAATCCGGATAAGCAAATGGACGCGCTAGCCGACACCTGGATCGGCGAAGCCGACTTCAACCCCGCCTACGACGCCGCTATGCGCGACTGGGCTCGTACCTCGAAGAAAGCAGAAAAGATCGTTCGTCGCGTCGACGACCAACGAATTGCATTGATTCAAGAGATCTTCGAAGGGTTTGGTTACAAGGGCGTCGAGGCGCTCATCCGCGCGCGCATCACCTATTTTCATCAGGTGGGCTATTACGCGCTTCGCATCAACGAGAGCCGCGCCGAACGCCTTCGACTGAAGGCCACCTATCTCCGGGCGCTCAAGGGAAGTTCGTGATCGCGGCCTCTGCTATCGCCGGGATCACCGCACTCCGTGTCGGTCCAAGCGCAGACGGAAGCGATCGCCGCCTAATAGACGCGGTGCCCAACGCGGAGGTCCGACTCCTTCCGCTGGACGAATTGCACGATGCGCCCTTGAACGGTTCGCACTGTTCTCTCTCCTCACACAGCGCACGCGTCCATCGCCACAAGACCTTCCGCTCCTTGGTCAAGCTCTTCGCAGAATGCATCGGCGGTTTCAGCACGCTCGGTCGCCTGCCATGCCTGCAGTTCGCGATCGACTGGACGCTCGCGCGCCCCTGCGTGCAGCGTGACGCCTTTGAGCAGATCAACGAAACCCTGGGCGCTCTCATCGCCCGTCCAGCCATGCAGCGCGGCGAATTGACTTTGATCGTGGCGCCAATGGGTGCGGCCTGGTTCGAATTGTACCGGCAGGAGTATGCCGCGCTGGTCACCGGAATTGGCCTCGATCTGCACCCATTCGGAGGCGTACATTCCGTCGTCGCCCACCGATCGCTCGGTCCAGACCACAATCACACAGCGCGCGGAATCTAATTCACGCTTGATTTGCCGCTCGAATTTCTGGCTCGGCACAAGCTCAAGGTCCCACCACACTGTGTAGCCGCGCGCTTCCAGCGCCCGCGCCAAAGGCGCAATGCGCACGCGGTCCTCGCGCTTATAGGAAATGAAGATGTCCGCCATGCCGCCCCCGAGGCTACGTCAACCTGGCTAGCAAGGCTGCGCGCCTTCGTCACCGCCCACGGATGACCGCAAGGCGCTCGGGGGCTGCCGTTCGGGGGCACGCGCTGAACGGCAAAATTGGGCCAGCGACACCCGGGTCGCCATTTTCTTACGAAGGGCTGTGTCGATCCAATCGTGTCGCCGGTAATGCTGAGGGCGCTTCGGCGCGAGATCGCCGAAGGCTGCATTTCGTCACCGGTCAGTTTATTGAGTGCGAGCCGCCGGATCCCCGATAGGGGAATGTACTTGGTCCATCACACTCCTCTCAGGATAATTGTCGCACGCAAGAACCCCGCCCCCGGGTAGCGGAAAAAGGGGTCCTTTTTGCGCGCCGATCGGGGGTGCTAATTGGACGCCGTTTGACACCTTTGACGTGAGCCTTTTCGATACCCCGAGCGGCCATGCGCTCCAGCCCGTAAAGATGGTCTGGTTTTGGCGCGCCGACCGCGTCTTGAACGGCAACGGATCGAAACCCTGACTCTCGCAGTCCGACTGCGGTCTGCAAAACGCACACGTCCGTCTCCAGGCCGATAATCAAAGCCGTCCGGCGATCCTGCGCTAAAACATGATGGCGAATATTGTCCTGGCCCATCGCACCGAATGATTTCTTGTCCCATTCGACAAGTGGTGATTCAAAGCAAGCGCGCACCACCTCCACCGTGACACCGTTTTTTTTGAGGCTGCTCGACGGTGGTCACGACAGGAATATCGAAGCGCTGTGCCACTTCCACGACAAACCGGCAATGATCAACAACGCGCGCACTTTCCTCAGCCTCCAGTTTTTTCAGGAAGGGCTGCTGGAGGTCGATGAGCAGAACAATGCTGTCATCTGCATTCAGCAATCCTCGGGGCGCGCATTGCTCACGGTCCATTTGCTGACTCCAAACGACGCTTGCACATCGGCGGTGACACTTTTCGACTCGCGGCCAACTGATCCGCCCAGCACTCCCGTCTGCCCACACCGTCAACGGCTGAAACTGTCCGACGGTTACGGGGCCTTCCGCGCCGCTATGACGGCTATCTCCACATGGTATTTGGGATCGGCGAGCCTTGCCTCAACAGTGGCGCGGGTGGGCGCCGCGCCGGGCGCGACCCATTTGTCCCAAACCGAATTCATCTCCGCGAAGTTGCCGATATCCGCGAGCCAGATGTTGGCGGAAATGATGTGAGCCTTGTCGCTGCCGGCGCTGTCGAGCAGCGCATCGATCCGAGCAAGAACAGCTGCGGTTTGCTCCGCGACTGAAGTGCTTTTCGTCTTATCGACTTGCCCAGACAGGAAGATTGATTCGCCATGTACGACCGCTTGACTCATTCGCTCCGTTGTCTCAAACCGCTGCATACTCACCGTCCTTGAGGTCATCGGCTGCTCCTGCTGGACTTGCCTGTCCGACCACGCTCCTGACCAAACCCGCGCAATGAGGGGTCCGTCGAATTGATACGTGACCACTCCGCTAACCCCGTCAGCGCGTCGCTCGTGCCCATAGAGAGATTCATGATCGACCACGAAAGGTGGAGCGACGATACGAGTAGCAATGCGCGCATTTAGGCGTGGGTTTGCTTCAAAAAGCGCCCCGTAGCGCGCACGCGCGGCCTCGCGGCCCTCGAACCGCAAGACATTGGGGAAATCATAGAACTGCCAGTCTTCAGTGTAGAAACTGAGGAAGCGATCGAGGTCATGGTCGTTATACGCGGCCACCTGGGCATCGATCAAAGCGCCGAGATCAAGGTCGGCGCTCATGATTGCGGCGCCTTTTTCTCACCAAACGGATCTTCGTCAAAAGGCCACATCGGCCGCGGGATCCGCTTCAACGGCAGCTTGCGGATGTCGGAGATGCACACGCCTGGTGAATCGATTGGGATATCCTCGGCGAAATGTTTCTCGAACATAATGCGATAG
>Ga0315902_10011224_pt1 | contig 11773 bp, 10 predicted proteins | sample LakEriMetagenome_9_FD_203523 | JGI IMG/M metagenome (GOLD analysis project Ga0315902, IMG submission 203523) | Freshwater fungal communities from buoy surface, Lake Erie, Ohio, United States - Buoy 12 MA117 | ecosystem: Environmental > Aquatic > Freshwater > Lake > Lake biofilm | place: USA... | reverse complement strand
CAAAGCACTCAAGAAGTACAAAAAGAAGTTTGAAAAAAGCAAAACGCTGATTCAACTACGTGAGCGTCAATCTTTTACAAAGCCATCTGTAAGACGCAGAGGAGAGGTCTTAAAGGCCATTTACCGCCAGCAGATTGTGAGCGGAAAGATCGAATTATAAGTTAGTCTTTATACTTTTAGATAGCCGTGAAGTTGTAACTTCACGGCTATCTGCGTTTATGATCCATCCTGAACAACCATTCCTGGAGGATTTTATATCCTACCTACAGTTTGAAAAACGGTACTCCCTTCATACGATTGGTTCATACCGTTCTGATTTACAATTCTTTTTTGAATATCTCCAATTACAATACGGAACTGCTGATCCGATGGAGGTTCGTCCCACCATGATCCGCAGCTGGCTAGCCTCTTTGAAGGAAAAAGGCGACTCTGCGCGAAGCATTAACCGGCGGATTTCTACGCTTAAAAGCTTTTTCAAGTACCTGCTAAAAAAAGAAAGACTATCAGCATCACCCATGACAACCATCGTCTCTCCTAAAGTTAAAAAGCGTTTGCCTGTCTATGTGGAGCAGACGGATATGAATACCCTTTTTCAGTATGTTGAATTTCCGGAGGGGTGGGAGGGTATGTTGCATCGTATGATTTTGGTTTTTTTCTATGCTACCGGCATGCGTCTGAGCGAGCTAACTACCCTTAAAGACCGTCAGGTAGATCTTGCTCTGATGCAGGTTAAAATTCTGGGAAAAGGAAATAAAGAAAGAGTCGTTCCTTTCAGTCCGGAATTAAAGGGAGGAATTGAGCAATACAAATCCATGCGCCGGGAGTTATTCGGGCCCGACAATGGCGAATATTTTTTTATCAATTCAAAGGGAAGGTCACTATCTTCCAGGTCCGTTCAACTGCTAATCAAAAAATACCTGTCGTATACAACAACCCTTGAGAAAAAAAGTCCGCATGTGTTGCGGCATACATTTGCAACCCACCTGATGAATAACGGTGCGGAGTTGAATGCGGTAAAAGAATTGCTGGGTCATAGCAGCCTGGCCGCTACCCAGATTTATACCCACAACACCATCGAAAAGCTGAAAGACGTTTACCGGAAAGCACATCCGAAAGCTTAAAAAAAGTTTCATCAATTTTTTGATCCAAATCGGCTTCTTTGTAACTTTAAAATGGATGGGTCTAAAGGCAAAAAATGTCTTGAAGCTCTATGTCCATTCTTTCTTAATCTATTAAAAATATTTAAAACTGAAGTTATGACTGTACACATTCAGGCTGTTCGTTTTGATGCCGACACCAAACTAATTCAGTATGTAGAAGAGAAGGTTAAAAAACTTCAAAGCTTTCATGACCGCATTGTAAAGGTTGATGTATTTCTAAAACTGGATAATGTTGTTCATACTATTAAAGACAAGATTGCTGAGATTAAAATCCAGATACCGCGTCAGCAGGTATTTGTCAAGCAATCCTCCAAATCCTTTGAGCAATCTTTCGATGATGCCCTGAATGCAGCGATTAATCAATTAAAACGCAAGAAGGAAAAGCTGGCCGTTTCCTGAAATCCGACATTAATTATTTTCTAAAAAGGGGGCGGGTTTTTCACTTAAAAATTTTGATGTTTCATGTTTTCCGTTACCTTTGCCTTCCCTAAAAATAGGGGGGGAGCTCTATGTATTCTCCGATAGATCTTTGGACGACTGTTAATTAAGATTGCCACTTTAGCTCAGCTGGTAGAGCAGCTGATTTGTAATCAGCAGGTCGTTGGTTCGAGTCCGACAAGTGGCTCTTTGAATAAACCGCATTTCCGTATTCAACGGGGGCAGGTTCCAGAGTGGCCAAATGGGGCGGACTGTAAATCCGCTGTCTTTCGACTTCAGTGGTTCGAATCCACTCCTGCCCACTTGCTTTCATTTTACTGAAAGCCTCGGATTGCGTTTATAAGCGGGAGTAGCTCATTTGGTAGAGCGGTAGCCTTCCAAGCTTCAGGTGGCCGGTTCGAGCCCGGTCTCCCGCTCCAGAAGTTCTTTTACATAAGTTGATGTGAGTTTGACTCACCGCACTACCAGCCGTTGTAGCTCAGGGGTAGAGCACTTCCTTGGTAAGGAAGAGGTCGTGAGTTCAATTCTCATCAACGGCTCAAAAGTCTTTGGATGAAAATGGTAGAGCATCCCGATTTAGTGGGAAGGTCGTGTCTTCAATTCTCATCAATGACTTTCTGGTTGAAAAGTGAAAACGATTCCGGTTTTCATAGTGCAGGTCCTGTAACCGAAAATTGCAGGAATAGTTAGGTTTTAAAAGAAAATGTATATTTCGGAATTATTTTTAAGACACAGAATAGTTCCTGATTTTTGTAAACACTCATAAAAAACAAATAAGATGTCTAAAGAGACCTTTAAGCGGGAGAAACCCCACGTAAACGTTGGTACTATCGGTCACGTAGACCATGGTAAAACCACCCTGACTGCTGCGATCACGGATATCCTTTCAAAGAAAGGATTGGCGCAAGCAAAGAAGTATGATGAAATTGATGGCGCGCCTGAAGAAAAAGAGCGTGGTATCACGATCAACACGGCGCACGTTGAATACCAGACAGCAAATCGTCACTATGCACACGTGGATTGTCCTGGTCACGCCGACTACGTTAAAAACATGATTACCGGTGCTGCTCAGATGGACGGGGCAATCCTGGTTGTTGCGGCAACTGATGGTCCGATGCCTCAAACTAAAGAGCACATCCTTCTTGCCCGTCAGGTAGGTGTTCCTAAAATTGTTGTTTTTATGAACAAAGTAGACCTGGTTGATGATGCCGAACTGCTCGATCTGGTTGAAATGGAAGTTCGCGATCTTTTAACTTCTTATGGTTTTGACGGAGATAATACCCCCATTATCAAAGGTTCTGCAACCGGTGCTCTGGCTGGTGAAGAAAAATGGGTTAAAGCCATTGATGAATTAATGGAAGCTGTTGACAGTTATATTCCGCTTCCTCCCCGTCCGGTAGATCTGCCATTCCTGATGAGCGTGGAAGACGTATTCTCCATCACAGGTCGTGGTACGGTTGCTACAGGTCGTATTGAGCGCGGAAAAGTTAAAGTAGGTGAAGCCGTTGAAATCGTAGGATTGGTGGATGCTCCGCTAAACTCTACTGTAACAGGCGTGGAAATGTTTAAGAAATTGCTGGATGAAGGACAAGCAGGAGATAACGCAGGTCTTCTACTCCGCGGTATCGAGAAAAAAGATATCCGTCGCGGAATGGTAATCTGTGCTCCTAAATCTATCACACCGCATACTGAATTTAAAGGTGAAGTTTACGTCCTGAGCAAAGAAGAAGGAGGTCGTCATACTCCGTTCTTCCAGAAATACCGCCCTCAGTTCTACTTCCGTACAACAGACGTTACTGGAGAGGTAACCCTGCCGGAAGGAACTGAAATGGTAATGCCCGGAGATAACATCAATCTTACTGTTAAGCTCATTGCTCCGATTGCGATGGAGAAAGGTTTGAAGTTTGCGATACGTGAAGGCGGTCGTACAGTAGGTGCCGGACAGGTAACTGAGATCCTGAAGTAAGCATTCATACTGCTTCCTTTTTGGGAGCAGCTATTCTACCTTACCTTTGCAAAAGTACTTGGGCTTGCGCCTGAGTACTTTTGTTTCTTAATCAGAATTTAATTCTGAAAGGTATACGGGTATAGTATAACGGTAGTACAGAGGTCTCCAAAACCTTCAGTCCGGGTTCGAATCCTGGTACCCGTGCAGATTGAACTTCCGGTAGTACATTTGGTACTTCCGTATAGCAGGTAAATCAAAAAATAATTTAACATGAGCAAGTTGACCGCTTATATCAAAGATTCATACCGGGAACTGATCGAGAAAGTAACCTGGCCAACCTGGCAACAACTACAGCAATCGACCATGATCGTGCTGGTAGCTACGATCATCATTACATTACTGGTTTGGTTGATGGATTTCGGTATTGCCGGCCTCCTTGATCTCATCTACTCATTTTTTAAATAATTGATCATGGAAACAGTATCCATAGAAACCAGCAAGTGGTACGTGCTTCGAGTAGTAAGCGGAAAAGAAAAAAAGGTTAAAGAATACCTCGATAAAGAAATTACCCGCAGCGGATGGGATAAAATTGTGAAACAGGTATTTCTTCCCGTTGAGAAGATCTATAAGGTTCAAAACGGAAAGAAAGTTGTTCGTGAACGCAATTTTTACCCCGGTTATGTGATGATTGAAATTGAGGGAGACAAGATTTCAGATGAAATCCGTGAAACGATCAGCAATACGAACAATGTCATTCATTTTCTTGGAAAAGATCACCCCATTGCCCTTCGAAAAGCGGAGGTCAATAAAATGCTCGGGAAAGTGGATGAAATGTCGGATATAGGTGGCATGACGATGAGTGAACCATTCATCGTGGGCGAAACCGTAAAAATTATTGACGGGCCTTTCAACGACTTTAGTGGTGTTATTGAAGAGGTAAACGATGAGAAGAAGAAACTTCGTGTTACCGTGAAAATTTTCGGACGCGCAACACCGGTAGAGCTAAACTACATGCAGGTTGAAAAGCTTTCCTGAGCGTATTCTGCTTTTATTCCCTAAAATTATAGTCTGAGTAGGTTCCGTATTTGGATCTTATTTCTAAATACTGTAGCTTTGCGATCCCTAAAAGTTCTTTGGATAGTGGCTTTAATAAGCCCTTATCAGAATTTGGGAGTTCCGCCTTAGGCGGGACGTTAACACCAAAAAACCATCTTATATGGCAAAAGAAATCTCCGGATTTGTGAAGCTGCAGGTGAAAGGCGGTCAAGCCAATCCTGCACCTCCGGTCGGCCCAGCCCTCGGCTCCAAGGGGGTAAACATTATGGAGTTCTGCAAGCAGTTTAATGCCAGAACTCAGGACAAACCAGGGAAGGTTCTTCCCGTTCTCATTACGGTTTATACAGATAAGTCGTTCGACTTTATCATCAAAACTCCTCCTGCCTCTGTGCAGTTGTTGGAAGCAGCTAAGATTCAGAAAGGTTCCAAGGAATCCAACCGCTCCAAAGTAGGAAAAGTAACCTGGGCTCAGGTGGAGGTGATTGCGAAGGATAAAATGCCCGATCTGAACTGCTTTACTCTGGAAAGTGCGATGAGCATGGTGGCAGGTACCGCCAGAAGTATGGGAATTAATGTAGAGGGAAAAGCCCCCTGGGATCAATAAATCATTCACCTGTTCGCAAGAGCGGACCTTAAATTCTTTCAAATATGTCATTGACCAAAAAAAGAAAATTAGCCCAGGCGAAGGTGGATGCAGAGAAAGCCTATTCTCTGAAAGAGGCCTCTTCCCTGGTAAAACAAATTAATTGCACCAAGTTTGACAGTTCTGTGGATGTGCATGTACGTCTTGGAGTAGATCCAAAGAAAGCAGATCAGGCTATTCGCGGTACAGTAACCCTTCCTCACGGAACCGGTAAAACCAAGCGGGTACTCGTTTTATGTACCCCTGAAAAAGAAGCAGATGCAAAAGCAGCCGGAGCTGATTTTATCGGACTCGATGAATTCATCACTAAAATTGAAGGAGGCTGGACAGAAGTAGACGTTATCATCGCTACTCCTGCTGTTATGCCAAAAATCGGTAAACTCGGTAAAGTACTCGGCCCTCGCAACCTGATGCCCAATCCTAAAACCGGTACGGTTACAAATGATGTAGCCGCAGCTGTGAATGAGGTGAAAGGCGGTAAAATTGCCTTCAAGGTTGATAAGGCCGGGATTATACATGCATCCATCGGACGTGTGAGTTTCAGTCCTGAAAAAATTGCTGAAAATACCCAGGAATTTCTGAATGCTATTGTAAAGGCTAAGCCTTCTACCGCTAAGGGAACTTACCTTAAAAGTATTTACATGGCCAGTACCATGAGCCCCGGTATTTCTATCGACACCAAATTATTTGCGAACTAATCCTTTCAGAGGGTATAAAAACCTACGACATGAACAAAGAACAAAAAAACGAAGTGATTGAAGTACTGAAGGGAAAGTTTTCTCAGTACAACAACTTTTATATTACAGATACGGAGTCGCTTACAGTAGAGCAAATCGGTAAACTTCGTCGTGCCTGTTTTGATAAACAAGTTGAAATGAAAGTTGCCAAAAATACACTGATCAAAAAAGCGCTTGAGTCGATCGATGCAGAGCGTTACAATGGTGTATTTGACGCTCTTCATAATGTAACAGCATTGCTTTTTTCTGAAAATCCTAAAGAGCCTGCTTTAATTATCAGCTCTTTCAGAAAACAAAACAACGGGGAACGTCCGGTTTTGAAAGCGGCTTTTATTAACGGCGATGTTTACAGTGGTGATAACAGCCTGAGTGCGCTTACAAAGATCAAGACGAAGAACGAACTGATTGGAGAAGTGATTGGTCTGTTGCAATCTCCTGCCCGTCGCGTATTGTCTGCCTTGTTGCAGCATGCTGAGAAAAAAGGCGAAGGAGCCTCTGCAGAAGCTTAATAGATGTTTACTCTTCACGGAGTATACACATCTCTTAATACAACCAACGCCTCTGAGGTAAAAATGGGGTACTATTATTCACCATCCGCCGGATCCCTCACATAGTGGTCGGATATGAAGGCGGTTAAAACGTAAAAAAATGGCAGACGTAAAAGCATTAGCCGAATCACTGGTCGGACTAACTGTAAAAGAAGTACAGGAACTTGCAGATGTACTGAAATCTGAGTATGGCATCGAACCCGCAGCAGCAACCGTAGTAGCTGTAGCCGGCGACGGTGGTGGTGGAGCAGCAGCTGCAGAAGAGAAAACAGCATTTAATGTGATTCTCAAGAGCGGCGGAGCTTCCAAGCTCAATGTGGTAAAAATTGTAAAAGATCTTACCGGACTCGGACTGAAAGAGGCGAAAGAGCTGGTTGACGGAGCTCCCAAGCCTGTTAAAGAAGGTGTTTCTAAAGCCGAAGCAGATGATATTGCAGGTAAGCTGAAGGAAGCAGGTGCAGATGTAGAGATTCAATAATATTTCTCACAATCTTGTTCAAAACTCCCTTGCGAAAGGGAGTTTTTTTATTGCAGTTGAATTCCCTGAATAGATATAGGTGTAAGGATGTCCTGATACCCGGAATTCCTGACAATTTTTCGGCACTCAAATTTTGTTCCAAACTGCAGAATCCCTACCTTTGCCCTCCCTAATTTTAGGCTGAATAGCAGTTGGCGCCCATTATCAGTCATAAATAACTGAAAATCAATTTTCCCGTCCTCCCAGAGGAGGGGCTGTTATTCTCGTGCACAAACTTAAAAAACCGGTTAAAGCGTATGTCTTCTACACGTGCTGCAGTAAAAAAAAGAATCAATTTTGGAAAAGTAAAACATCTGGCTGAGATCCCTGATCTTCTTGGTATTCAGATTCAATCCTTCAAGGATTTTTTCCAGCTTGAAACAACGCCTGATAAGCGAAACAATGAAGGACTCTTTAAGGTGTTTAAAGAGAATTTTCCTATCACTGATACCCGCAATATTTTCGTACTTGAGTTTCTGGATTACTTCATCGATCCTCCCCGTTACACCATTGATGAATGTATGGAGCGCGGGTTGACATATGCGGTGCCTCTCAAAGCCAAACTGCGCCTCAGCTGTAATGATGAGGAGCATGTCGATTTCCAAACGATTGTACAGGATGTGTTCCTTGGGAATATTCCTTATATGACTCCTCGCGGAACCTTCGTTATCAATGGAGCGGAGCGTGTTGTGGTGAGTCAGCTTCATCGCTCTCCAGGAGTGTTTTTCGGACAAAGCATTCACCCGAACGGAACAAAAATCTATAGTGCTCGTGTGATTCCGTTCAAAGGAGCCTGGATGGAGTTTGCAACGGATATCAACAATGTGATGTATGCATACATCGATCGGAAAAAGAAATTCCCGGTTACCACATTGCTGCGTTCTATCGGTTATGAAACGGATAAACATATTCTGGAGCTCTTCGGAATGGCAGATGAAGTGCCTGCTGATAAAAAATCTTTGAGCAAACATGTCGGTAAACGACTTGCCGCTCGCGTTCTTCGCAGTTGGGTAGAAGATTTTGTGGATGAAGATACCGGTGAAGTTGCCAACATTGAACGTAATGAAGTGATTCTTGAGCGTGATCAGATTTTGAATGAAGAGGCAATTGAAATGATCAGCGAACTAGAAGTAAAAAGTGTATTCGTTCAAAAAGAAGAAGTGAGTGGTGATTTCGCAATCATTTACAATACATTAAATAAGGATACTTCCAACAGTGAACTGGAAGCTGTTCAGCATATTTACCGTCAATTGCGCGGAGCTGATGCGCCCGATAATGAAACAGCACGTGGTATCATTGATAAGCTTTTCTTTAGTGACAAGCGCTATGATCTCGGTGAAGTCGGACGTTATAAAATCAACCGCAAACTCAATCTCAATTATGCACTTGATAAAAAAGTGTTATCTAAAGACGATATCATTTCAATTATCAAGTATCTCGTAAAACTCACCAACGGCAAGGAAGAGATTGATGATATCGATCACCTCAGCAATCGTCGTGTTCGTACTGTAGGTGAGCAGCTCTATGCGCAGTTTGGTGTAGGTCTTGCAAGAATGGCACGTACCATTCGCGAGCGGATGAATGTGCGCGACAATGAAGTCTTTACTCCCGTTGATCTGATCAACGCGCGTACTTTGTCTTCCGTAATTAACTCTTTCTTTGGAACCTCTCAGCTTTCCCAGTTTCTGGATCAAACAAACCCACTTTCTGAAATCACCCACAAGCGCAGGATCTCTGCTCTTGGTCCAGGTGGTTTGAGTCGCGAACGTGCCGGTTTTGAAGTGCGTGACGTTCACTACAGCCACTATGGTCGTTTGTGTACGATCGAAACACCGGAAGGACCGAATATTGGACTCATCTCTACTCTTTGCGTACACGCCAAAGTGAATGAAATGGGCTTCATTGAAACGCCTTACCGTAAAGTCAACGACGGAAAGGTTGATATGAAGAAACTCACTTATCTCAGTGCGGAAGAAGAAGATACAGCGAAAATTGCGCAGGTAAATATTGAGGTAGACGAGAAAGGACAGATTGTAGAAGACAAAGTGCGTTCCCGTGAAAGCGGTGATTTCCCAATTCTTGAAAAACAGGAAGTGGAATTTATGGATGTTGCACCTAACCAGATTGTGGGTTTGAGTGCTTCGCTGATTCCGTTCCTGGAACATGATGATGCCAACCGTGCCTTGATGGGATCGAACATGCAACGTCAGGCAGTACCCCTGCTCCGTCCGGAAGTTCCGATCGTAGGAACCGGTCTGGAGGCAATGGCTGCTCGTGACTCCCGCATTCAGTTAACGGCTGAAGGCAATGGAGTTGTTGAATATGTTGATGCGAATGAAATTCATGTTCGTTACAACCGCAATGATGAGCAAAAGATGGTCAGCTTTGAAGATGACCTGAAAGTATACAAACTCACGAAGTTTATTAAAACCAACCAAAGTACCTGTATCAATCTGAAACCCTGCGTTGCAAAAGGGCAATCGGTGAAAGACGGAGATTTTCTTACGGAAGGTTATGCAACGAAAGACGGAGAACTTGCACTCGGAAGAAACTTGAAAGTGGCATTCATGCCCTGGAAAGGTTACAACTTCGAAGATGCGATCGTAATCAGTGAGAAGATCGTTCGTGAGGATCTCTTTACCTCGATTCACGTTGAAGAATTTGAACTGGAAGTTCGGGATACCAAACTCGGTGAAGAAGAACTTACTCCGGATATTCCCAATGTGAGTGAAGAAGCTACTAAGGACCTCGATCAAAATGGTATTATCCGTATCGGAGCAGCCATTAAAGAAGGCGATATTCTCATCGGAAAAATCACTCCTAAAGGTGAAAGTGATCCAACTCCCGAAGAAAAACTCCTTCGTGCGATCTTCGGTGATAAAGCCGGTGATGCAAAGGATGCTTCACTGAAAGCGCCCAGCGGAACGGAAGGTGTTGTAATTGATAAAAAATTATTCCAGCGTTCTAAAAAAGATAAGAATGGAAAGATCCGCGAGAGAGCATTGCTGGAAAAAGTAGAAAAGATTCACGAAAAGAATATCACAGATCTGCTGGATGTGCTTGTAGGCAAACTGCAATCACTACTCAAGGATAAGGCTTCAGCAGGTGTAAGCAATAACTTCGGTGAAGTGCTGATAGGTAAAGGTTCTAAGTTTAACGCGAAGAATCTTGCGGATCTGGATTATCTCAATGTCAATCCGCTTGGATGGACTGCTGACGCGCATGCCAACGAGTTGATCAACCAGCTGTTGCACAACTATAACATCAAGTATAACGAAGAACTCGGTCGTTACAAAAGAGAGAAATTTAATATTTCAATCGGGGACGAATTGCCTGCGGGTGTATTGAAACTTGCAAAGGTTTATCTCGCTGTTAAACGCAAGCTGAAAGTAGGAGATAAGATGGCCGGTCGCCATGGAAACAAGGGCATCGTTGCTAAAATTGTGCGTGCAGAAGATATGCCTTTCCTGGAAGACGGAACGCCCGTTGATATTGTGCTGAATCCGCTGGGTGTACCAAGCCGGATGAACCTCGGACAGATATACGAGACGGTTCTCGGTTGGGCAGGACAAAAACTCGGACTGAAATTCTCAACTCCGATTTTCGATGGAGCAACCGTTGAAGAGATCGCAGAGCACATTGACAAAGCCGGATTGCCCACCTTTGGTCACACATACCTGTACGATGGTGAAACCGGAGATCGTTTCCATCAAAAGGCAACAGTTGGGATCATATACATGATCAAACTGCACCACATGGTGGATGATAAAATGCACGCCCGTTCGATCGGACCTTACAGTCTCATTACCCAGCAACCATTGGGTGGTAAGGCACAGTTCGGTGGTCAGCGTTTCGGTGAGATGGAAGTTTGGGCGCTTGAAGCGTACGGGGCATCCAGCATTTTACAGGAGCTGCTCACGATCAAGTCGGATGATATACTTGGACGTGCGAAAACATACGAATCTATCGTGAAAGGCGATAACGTACCGCGTCCGGGTGTGCCTGAGTCCTTCAATGTACTGGTGCATGAGCTCCGCGGTCTTGGTCTCGATTTGAAATTTGAAGAATAAAAAAAGCTGGGCGCTGATCTTCTGCTGAAGTGTGCGACGCCACTGCAGATGATCAGTGAACTACAGCCGACAACCTAAATCAATAACGACAAATTATATAACGCATATGGCATTCAGAAAAGACAATCGTCAGCGGCCAACCTTCTCCAAAATCACGATCGGGTTAGCATCCCCGGATAATATTCTTGAGAGAAGTGCTGGTGAAGTACTCAAGCCGGAAACCATCAACTACCGTACGTATAAGCCGGAGAGAGACGGTTTATTCTGTGAACGCATCTTCGGACCGGTAAAAGATTACGAGTGTGCCTGTGGTAAATACAAACGTATCCGTTATAAAGGCATTGTTTGTGATCGTTGTGGTGTGGAAGTGACGGAGAAAAAAGTACGTCGTGAGCGGATGGGTCATATCAAGCTCGTTGTACCGGTTGTTCATATCTGGTATTTTAAATCACTCCCCAATAAAATCGGTTATCTTCTTGGAATGAGTTCCAAGAAACTCGAGATGATTGTTTATTATGAGCGCTATGTGGTGATTCAGCGCGGCGGACATGATGAAGTGCTGGGAGAATTTGAGCGCGCGCGCAATATGAAGAATGCGCTTAATACAGGTGATTTACTAACAGAAGAAGAATATCTGGAATTGGTTGACAAACTTC
>Ga0315902_10011223_pt1 | contig 11776 bp, 8 predicted proteins | sample LakEriMetagenome_9_FD_203523 | JGI IMG/M metagenome (GOLD analysis project Ga0315902, IMG submission 203523) | Freshwater fungal communities from buoy surface, Lake Erie, Ohio, United States - Buoy 12 MA117 | ecosystem: Environmental > Aquatic > Freshwater > Lake > Lake biofilm | place: USA... | reverse complement strand
CCTTGTTGAAGTCGCTTTGGATTTTTTCCAAGGCGGCGAGCACTTTGGCGAGTTGAGCAGGGTTGTTGACCTCCCAGTCCTTCATCGGCGCGAGGCGGATGCGGGCACCGTTGGCTCCGCCACGCTTGTCGCTGCCGCGGAAGGTGGATGCGGAGGCCCAGGCGGTGGCGACGAGTTCGGAGGTGCTGAGGCTGGAGTCGAGCACCTGTGCCTTCAGCTTCGAAATGTCCTGCGCATTGACGAGTTCGTGATCGACGGCAGGCACAGGGTCTTGCCAATCGAAGTTTTCCTTCGGTATCTCGGGGCCATGGTAGCGAGCGAGCGGCCCCATATCGCGGTGGGTGAGCTTGAACCACGCTTTCGCAAAGGCCTGCTCGAACTCCTTAGGATTCTCCAAGAAGCGCTTGGTGATTTTGGCATACGCGGGATCCATTTTCAAAGCGATGTCCGTGGTGAACATCATCGGCGCGTGGCTCTTCGACTTGTCATGCGCATCAGGCACGGTGCCTTTGCCCACGCCGTCTTTGGGGGTCCATTGCTGCGCGCCCGCGGGGCTCTTGGTGAGCACCCAGTCGTAGGCGTAGAGATTGGATAGATACATGTGCGACCAGCGGGCCGGAGCGCTGGTCCACGCGCCTTCCAGGCCGCTGGTGATGGTGTCACCGGCGTTGCCTTTGCCATGCTTGTTCTTCCAGCCGAGGCCCTGCTCCTCCAGCGGTGCTGCCTCTGGATCGGGGCCAACGTTTTTCGCATCAGCGGCTCCGTGAGCCTTTCCAAAGGTGTGACCACCCGCGATGAGAGCGACGGTTTCCTCGTCATTCATCGCCATGCGGGCAAAGGTCTCGCGGATGTCCTTCGCAGCGGCGAGCGGGTCGGGATTGCCATTCGGACCTTCGGGATTCACGTAGATGAGGCCCATCTGCACGGCGGCGAGCGGTTTATCCAACGCACGCTCATCTTTGTAGCGCTTGTCACCGAGCCATTCGCTCTCGGGTCCCCAAAAGATGTCCTCCTGCGGCTCCCACACATCGGCGCGGCCTCCAGCAAAGCCCAGCGTTTGGAATCCCATGGACTCCAGCGCGACATTGCCCGTTAAGATCATCAAATCAGCCCACGAGATCTTGTTGCCATACTTCTGCTTGATCGGCCAGAGCAGGCGGCGGGCCTTGTCGAGGTTCGCATTGTCCGGCCAGGAGTTCAGCGGGGCAAAACGCTGCGTGCCATAGCCTGCGCCGCCGCGACCATCGGTGACGCGATACGTTCCCGCGCTGTGCCAGGCCATGCGGATCATGAAGGGGCCGTAGTGCCCCCAATCGGCCGGCCACCAGTCCTGCGAGGTGGTCATGAGCTGCTCCAGATCCTTCTTCAGCGCGGCGTAGTCGAGCTTTTTGAACTCCTCCACGTAGTTAAAACCCTCGCCCATGGGATTTCCCTTCGGCGAGTTTTGATGAAGGATGCTCAGATTGAGCTGGTTCGGCCACCAGTCGCGATTCGACATGGCGCTGGCGGCTGTGTGGCGGCTGGCTGGTGCGGGCGTGCCCATCACCGGGCATTTGCTGAGGTCTTGCATGGGGTTGGGTTTGGAGGCGGCTTGCTTGTCCTGCGCGGCTGCGGGAACCAACGGGGTCAGCATCAGAAGGGCAAGCAAAGCCTGGGTTGAGGATGGTTTCATGATGTGTGGTTGGGGTTGGGCTTCTCACCGCGCCCAATCGTGAGGAGCGGCAATGGCAACTTACTGCCCGCATCTAACCCATGCATCCAATGCATTGTCTGAATGCTTGCAATGCGCGCGGCGCATCACTAGCTTGCCGCATGCGCAGCGAACTCAATCTCCACCTCCTCGATCAATTCGTCGTCCTCGCCCGCACGAAAAACTTCACCCGCGCCGCAGAGGAGCTGCATCTCTCGCAGTCCGCGCTGAGCCGCGCCATCCAGAAACTCGAGGACCAACTCGGCCAGCCGGTGTTTGATCGCAAACCCCGCGAAGTGGTGCTCACAGAGCTCGGAGAGCTGCTGCTCGAGCGTGCGAAACACATCCTGCAGCTCATGGAAGACACGTTTTCCGAGCTCTCCGAGGCCGGACGCCGCAGGCGCATCCGCCTCGGCGCGATCCCGACCATCGCCCCCTACTTTTTGCCCGGACTGCTGAGCAGCTTTGCCAAAAAGCATCCAGACATCGCCGTGATCGTGCAGGAGGACACGACGGAGAACCTCATCAAGCGCTGCACCCACGGCGAGATCGATGTGGCCATCCTCGCGCTGCCGGTGCTGGCGAAAAATTTCGAGGTGGAAGCGCTCTTCGATGAGGAACTGCTGCTCGTCGTGCCTGTGGGCCATCCGCTCGCCAGCTGCAAAACGGTCGGCGTTGATGCCATGCAAGGATTCCCCTTTGTCATGCTGAACGAGGCGCACTGCCTCACCGACCACATCGCGAGCTTTTGCCGCCGCAAATCCGTGCAGTCGGTGACAGTCGAGCGCACCAGCCAGCTCGCCACGGTGCAGGAGCTCGTCGCGCTCGGTCACGGCGTGTCCATCGTGCCTGCCATGGCGCGTAAAATCGACACCAGCGAGCTGCGCGTCTATCGCTCCTTCACCGGCGAAAAGCCCCAGCGAACCGTGGCGATGATGTGGAACCCCCACCGCTTTCAAAGCCAGGCCATGAAGGCCCTGATGGCGCACCTGCGGAAGCAGAATGGTTCTTCGAAGGCACGCGCCAAGGAATGACACATGACAGCGTCACGACTGGCATCGCTCCTGCTCAGGGGAAAGCACCAGCCATGACCCCAGCCCCGCCAGACACGAGCATTCGCACGCTCGGCCCATGTCGTTTTCATTCCCCGCTGCACCGCATCGGCGCGGTGGAGGCTCCGTTCAAAGACGCGCACACTGACCGCATCCTGTATCACAGCCACCTGCTGGAAGACGGACGTGATGTGTCCACGCCGAGCTACGAGGAGGCCGGACCGCGTGAGATGATCTACTTTGATCCGTCGCGGACGACGGTGGGGATCGTCACCTGCGGCGGTTTGTGCCCCGGATTGAACGACATCATTCGCGGCATCGTGATGCGCTGCCATCTGCAATACGGCGTGAACCGGATTTACGGCTTCCGATACGGTTATGAAGGCCTCGTGCCGCGCTACGGCCACACACCGCTGCTGCTGCGCCCGTCCTCCGTGGAGCAGGCGCATCATTTTGGCGGCACCATGCTCGGCAGCTCGCGCGGACAGCAGGATATCGGCGAAATGGTGGACACACTGGAGGAAATGAATGTGGACATCCTGTTTGTGATCGGCGGTGATGGCACACTGCGGGGCGCGGCGGAGATCACGAAGGAAGTGGACCGCCGCGGGCTGAAAAAAGCCATCGTGGGCATCCCCAAGACCATCGACAACGACATCCGCTACCTGGACAAAAGCTTTGGCTTTGAGACGGCCTTTGATGCCGCCGTTCAGGCGGTGAAATGTGCTTACGTAGAGGCCACCGGCGCGGTGAACGGCGTGGGCCTCGTGAAGCTGATGGGCCGCGATTCCGGCTTCATCGCCTGCTACGCAGCCTTGGCGGGCAGCAATGTGGACTACGTGCTGATCCCGGAGGTTCCATTCGAACTCGAAGGCGAAGGCGGGCTGCTGGAATCCCTGCGTCACCGACTCGTGAAACGCGGCAGCGCGGTGATCGTGGTCTCCGAGGGCGCGGGCCAGAATCTCATGCAGAGCAGCGACGCGACCGATGCGAGCGGAAACAAGCGCTATGGCGACATCGGCCACTTTTTGAAGGACCAGATCAGCAGCTTCTTCAAAAGCCGCCGCACCGAGGTGAATGTGAAATACATCGATCCGAGCTACATCGTGCGCAGCGTGCCCGCGAATGCCCAAGACAACGTTTACTGCTCCCGCCTCGCGCAATCGGCCGTCCACGCCGCCATGTCCGGACGCACCGGCATGCTGGTGGGCCGCTGGCACGGCTCGTTTGTGCATCTGCCGCTAGAACTGGTGATCCAAGGCCGACGGAAGGTCGATCCCACGCAGGAACTTTGGCACAGCGTGCTGGAATGCACGGGACAGCCCGCGGTGATGCGCTGAACAAGCTCAACGCATCACGGTGCAGCCGATGGATCAGCGGAAGCTCTTCGCAAAGTCGTCCGAGGTGGCCTTGGCGACGACCTTGGTCTTCTGGAAGGTGCTTTTCTCGCCCTTCTCGATGAGGATGCGCTCGTAGTCGGCGCTGCTCATCGGGAGTTCGATGGTCTTGTCCTGCCAGGTGGAAAGAAGGATCGCATTCGCGAGTTCGACGCTGCGGATGCCCTCCTCGGCGGGTGAGAGGAGCTTTTCGCCCTTCAGGATCGCGTTCGTGAAGTTTTGCAGGATCTCGATGTGCTGGCCGCCGCTGTCCGCGACAGGAATCTCCATGTGCCAGCTCTCCGGCATCGCAAAGGCGGCCTCCGCCTCCATGCAGAATTTGCTCATCGGCACGCGGTTGCGCTGGAAGTGGATCTTGCTGCCGTCCGTGACGGTGAGACGGCCCTGCTCGCCAGTGATCTCGAGTTTGTTCACGCCCGGAGCCTCGCCGGTGGAGGTGACAAAGGTCGCGCTGGTGCCGTTGTCGTATTGCAGCACGGCAGTGACGTCATCCTCGACCTCGATCTCATGAAAACGGCCAAACTGGCAGAAGCCGCGCACTTTTTGCGGCATGCCGAACATCCATTGGAAGAGGTCCAAATTATGCGGGCACTGATTCATCAGCACACCGCCGCCCTCGCCCTTCCAGGTGCCGCGCCAGCCACCGGTGGCGTAGTAGTAATTGGTGCGGAACCAGTTCGTGACCTCCCAGTGAACGCGGCGGACGGCACCGAGCTCTCCGCTGTCGATGAGGTCCTTCACCTTCTTGAAGCAGGCATTTGTGCGCATGTTGAACATGGCGGCGAAAATCTGCTTCTTGTTCGTGTGGGCGGCGATGAGGCGCTCGCAGTCCGCCTTGTGCACGGAGATGGGCTTTTCCACGAGCACGTGCAGGCCAGCCTTCAGTGCATCGATGCCGATCGTGGTGTGGCTAAAATGCGGGGTGCAGATCAAAATGGCGTCGATGTGGCCGGATTTGATCATCGCGCTCACATCCGTGAAGGCGTGTTCACCTTCAATGAGCTGCGGCAGGGTGCCGACGCTTTCGCAAAGCGCGTTGACGCGCAATCCGGGCACTTTTCCCGCGCGGATGTTCGCGAGGTGTGCCTTGCCCATGTTTCCAAGACCAACAATACCGAGTCTGACGTTTTCTGATGCCATAAGGGCCGCGAGGCTAGGCGATTGTGTCCGCGGTTCAAGGTTCAAAGTGGAACGGGCGAAGTTTCCTGCCGTGAAGCCTGCACTTTGAACCTTGAACGCTCCCGCATCCCCGTCCAGCATACCCGCATGCTCACCAGCATCCTCACCCTGGCCCTGTTCGGCATCCTGCTGCTCATGCTGGAAACGTTTCTGCCCGGCATGATCGCCGGGATCATCGGCACCCTGAGCCTGATCGCGGCGGTCTGGCTGAGCCTCACGGCAGACGAGCTCGGCGGATGGTCCAGCGGCCAGCGAGCAGCCTTGGCGGGAGGCATCATCGTTTTTGCCACCGCGATCTCACTCATCTGGTTGCGATGGTTTGCCGTGAAGTTTTTCCGCCGTGGCTTCACGCTCGATGCGGCGATCGAGTCGCGCCCGGAAGGCCCTGCTGAGGCCGGACAGGGCACCCAGGGCATCGCCCTCACCGATCTACGACCGCTCGGCCGCGCCGAGATTGGTGGCAAACGCTACGAGGTGCGCTGCCAGACCGGTCACGTGCCCTCCGGCGCCCGCATCGAGGTCGTCGCCTCCGAGTTCGGTGCCTTGCTCGTGCGTCCGATTTGAACCTGATTTTCTACTCCTCTTTCTTTAGAACCGTCCAACACTCCGCCACCTCACTCCCCAAACCATGCAACCGCTCCAAATCTTCTTCATCGGCCTGATCATCGTCGTCGCGCTGGTTCTCTTCCTCCTCGTCGCGAAGTTTTTCAATCTGTGGCTGCGTGCGCGCATCGCGAACGCACCGGTGAGCTTCACCACGCTGCTCGCCATGTGGCTGCGCGGCGTGCCGAACGCCCTCATCGTCGATACCCGCATCACCGCGGCCAAGGCCGGCATCCCCATCGGCACGGATGAGCTGGAGGCGCACTTCCTCGCCGGTGGTGAGGTCACGCATGTCGTCCTCGCCCTCATCGCGGCGGACAAAGCGGGCATCCCGCTCGATTTCAACCGCGCCTGCGCCATCGACCTCGCGTGCAAAGGCACCGGCAAGACCGTGCTCGAAGCCGTGCGCACCAGCATCAACCCGAAGGTCATCGACTGCCCGCACCCGGACATGGGCCGTGGCGGTAAGATCGACGCCGTCGCCAAGGACGGCATCTCCCTGCGCGTGCGTGCCCGCGTGACCGTCCGCACGAATCTCGACCGCTTCGTCGGCGGCGCCACGGAGGAAACCGTCGTCGCCCGTGTCGGCGAAGGCATCGTCACCTGCATCGGCTCCTCGGATTCCTACAAAGCCGTTCTCGAAAACCCGGACAGCATCTCCAAGCTCGTCCTGCACAAAGGCGTGGATGCCGGCACCGCCTTTGAAATCCTCTCCATCGACATCGCCGACATCGATGTGGGTGAAAACGTAGGTGCCAAGCTGCAAACCGAACAGGCGGAAGCAGACAAAAAAATCGCCCAAGCCATGGCTGAAATGCGCCGCGCTGCTGCCGTGGCGCTCGAACAAGAAATGTCCGCCCGCACGCAGGAAATGCGCGCCAAGGTCGTCGAAGCCGAGGCGCAGGTGCCGCTCGCCATTTCGGAGGCCTTCCGCAACGGTCAGCTCGGCGTCATGGACTTCGCCAAGTACAAAAATGTCACCGCAGACACCGAGATGCGCACCAAGATCGCTGGTGACGGCACCGCCGCCAAGTAAGCCCACCCGCTAACCGTCTTCTCATGCTTCCCACACCCATTCTGGCTGAAGTCGATGGATTCCAGATCGCCATCATCGTGCTGGCGGTCGTCTTCGGTTTCATCAAATGGCTGTGGGAGCAGTGGAGCGGCAAAAAGAGCGAGGAACTGCCGGAACGGCTCGAAGAAGCCGAGATCGAGCGTCAGCTCCGCGAAGCTGCGTGGCGGCAGCAGACCGGCCAAAACACGCCTCCTCTGCCCGCACCTCCACCGCCTCCAGCCAACCCGACGCCGTCTCCGTGGCAGGAAATCCGCAAAGTGTGGCAGGAGGCCCAAAATGCCTCCGAAAAGCAGCCGCGCCCCCCCCCAGCGCCGCAGCGTCCCCAGCCGCAAAAACCGCGCTACACGGCCCAAACGCCTTCTCAGGCCGCCAAAGTGCCCGCAGCCGCTCCGGCGACTCCCCAGCCTGAAATGGTCGTGAAGGCCCAAACCGTCTTCAGCGCCCCGGCCGTTGTTTCACAGCCTGCCGTCGGTGCCATGCTGGAATCCCTGCGCGCGCTGCGCACCGATCCCGCCGCCATGCGCCGCGCCATCGTCCTCAGCGAAGTTTTGGGGCCACCTAAAGCGCTCTCATAAGCGCCGAAGCCCAAGGTTCGTTCCCTCGGCAATCAACAATCGTTTGTTCGACAATCGTCAATCGCGCACACTCGGCGTGACGGATTCACGATCGATGCATTTTCCCATGTCCCACGCCACACGCTTCTTGCTTCTTGCCCTGCTGATCGCATGGGCGGGCCTGCGCGCGGCGGAACCGTTGCAAAGCACCGATGCCGTGCGCGCGCTGCCGTTGGAAAAGGCCCGCGAGCATCCGCCCGTGCGGCTGGATGCGGTCGTGACCTTTTACCACGATGACTGGGGCGTGCTTTTCGTGCATGACGGGCGCAGTGGCATCTGCGTCGGCCTGCCGCCGGAAAAACGGCCCGCGCAGCCCTTCACCAAAGGCACCCGCGTGCGCGTCGAGGGCATCGTGAGCGAGGGGGAATTCCTCCCCGTCGTGCTGCCGGACAAAATCGAGGTCGTCGGGCAAGGCACGCCTCCGCCGTATGAAAAAATCAGCGGCGACGTGCTCTTCCAGCCGGCTTTGGACTGCCACACGGTCGAGGTGAGTGCCGTGGTGAAGGGCACCTCCTTCAGCGAGCAAAGCCTCGTCGTGGACCTGCTCGTGGATGGCTGGCAGATCCGCGCGCTCGTCCCGCAGAGCCGCGAGCTGCGACAGATCCCCTGGCAGCTCCTCGAGCGCCGCGTGCGCGTGCGCGGCGTGGCCGGCACCCATTTCAACGACCAGCGTCAGATGTCCGGACGGCTGCTCTTTGTGCAGGATCTCGAATCCTTTGAGATCGAGCCCGAGGCGCAGGCCACGGGCGAGCCGCCGCTCACCACCATCAGCGGCCTGCTCCGCGTGGACACCGCGGCGCGCTCCCGCGTCCGCGTGCGCGGCCTCGCCACCCATGTCGTGCCGGGTCGCGGCCTTTATTTGCGGGATGAGGGCGCGAGCATGTTCATCCAGACCGCGCAGCCGCTGCAGGTGCAGCGAGGCGAGGGCGTGGAGGCGGATGGTTATCCCGTCATCACCCCTTTCCGCCCCAGCCTCAGCGCGCTGGATGTGCACCAACTCCCTGCCACCGGCGGCAGCCTCGATCCCCTGCCCCTCGATGTCTCCGCGCAGCGCAACAGCCGCGAGCAATGCGAGCTCGTCACCCTCGATGCGGATTTCATCGAAATCATCCGCGGGCGCGAGCACAACACGCTGCTCTGCCGCGAAAGCGGGCAGATTTTTGAGTGTCAACTCGCCCTGCCCGCATTGCCTGCGGAGGAATACACCGCTGGCACGCGCCTGCGCCTCACCGGCATCTGCGAGCTCATCACGAACCGCCCGCTCGTCATCCCGCGAAACGCCACCGGCTTCCGCATCCTCCTGCGGAACGCGCAGGATGTCGCCGTGCTCGCGCGGCCGCCGTGGTGGAATGAGCAGCGTGCGAAGCGGGCGCTCGGCGGTGTCGTGCTCGTCGCCATCCTGATCGCCGCGTGGGCGCTGGCGCTACAGTTCATCGTGCGCCGCCAGTCCCGCACGATCCGCCGCCACGCGGAGCAACAGGGCACGCTGGAGGAGCGCCAGCGCATCGCCCGCGATCTGCATGACACGCTGGAGCAGGAACTCGTCGGCGTGAACATGCTGCTGGACAGCACCGCGAAGACATTCAGCAGCGACCACCCGGCGGACGCGGGCCACACGCTCGATCTCGCCCGCAAACTGCTGCGCCGCGCCCGCGAGGACTCCCGCTCCACCATTCGCGAGCTGCGCAGTGTCGCGCTGGAGCAGCGCGGCCTCCCCGCCGCCATCGAGGAGCTGCTCAAACCGCTCGCTGAGGCTGCCGGGGCCGGCTTTGAGATGGAAGTCACCGGCACGCAGGCACGCCTGGCCGGCACCGTGGAGCTGAACCTCCTGCGAATCGCCCAGGAGGCCGTTTCCAACGCCGCGAAGCACTCCAGGGCCTCGAAAATCGCCGTGAAGCTCAGCTACGGTGCCGACAGCGTCAGCTTGGAGGTGCGCGATGATGGAAACGGTTTTGCCATGCAGGTCCCAGACGTGGAAAGCGGCCACTTCGGCCTGCGCGGCATGCATGAGCGCGCCGAAAAGATAAATGGCCAATTGCGACTCGAGAGCAATCTGGGCAAGGGAACGCTCGTTTCCGTCGCCGCGCCCCTCACCGCACGCCCTCTCTCATGAGTACCGCCAAAAAAATCCGAGTTCTGATTGTGGACGATCACTTCGCCACACGACTCGGACTCAGCGTGCCCATCAACGCGGAAAAAGACATGACCGTCGTCGCCGAAGCCGGCACCGGAGGCAAAGCCGTGGCCCAATTCCGCGAGCACCGGCCCGATGTCGTCCTCATGGACTACGATCTGCCGGATCAAAACGGTGTGCAGGCCCTTTCCATCATCCGCAATGAGTTCCCGGACGCCCGCGTGCTCATGCTGACCATTTTGGAAGGCGAGGAGGACATCTACCGCGCCGTCAGCGCCGGTGCGCGCGGCTACCTCACCAAATCGAGCGAGTGCGAGCAAGTCCTCGCCGCCATCCGCGCTCTCGCCGCTGGAGAAACCTACTTCCCGCCCGAAATCATCGCCAAGATCAAGGCCCGCGAAAAACGCAAGCCGCTCACCGAGCGCGAACTCGAAATCCTTCGTCTGCTCGTGCGCGGACACTCCACCAAGGAGATCGTGGACCTCATGAAGCTCAGCATGGGCACCATCCGGCTGCACATCAGCATCATCCTCGAAAAACTCGGGGCCTTTGACCGCACGAACGCCGTCGCCATCGCCATCGAGCGAGGCATCGTCCGCGTCGGCGAGTGATCCGCTTCACAGTCCCTCGATAAAGCTGAGCAAATCGGCCATTTGCTCGACCGTCATGCCCGTTTCGAGGCCCTCCGGCATCAAACTCTGCCCGGTGGAGCTACTGCCTTTGATCTCGCTGCGTTGGAGGGTCTTTTCCATGCCGCCGGGCATCTTCAGCGTCATGCTGCTGGCCGTGTCATTGCTGATCACGCCTGCAAAAGTCTGCCCGTCCTTCGTATTCACCGTGTAGGCGATGAATTGCGATGCCACTTCCTTGTGCGGCATCAAAATGGCCTCCAGCAGCGCCTCACGGCCTTTCGTCTTCACGGTGATGAGATCCGGCCCCACCGCGAAACCATTCGCGCCAGCCTTGTGGCAGATCATGCAACGGCCCATGAACTGCAACTGGCCCTTCGTCGCATCACCCTTCGCGCCGACTGCCGGCTTGAACTTCGCCGCCATTTCCTCGCGTGAAGGCGGAATGACCGATGCCAGCGCCGTTTTCGCCGCCGCAGCCACCTTCGGGGACTTGTGCTTGATCAACGCCTGCACCTGCGCCGCCGAGAAGGCCTCCGCCTTCACCACCTTCGCCTCCAGCAACGCCACCGCCCGGTCATCCCGAGCCAAAAGTGCCTCCATAGCGACACTTTGAGCTTTCAGGCCAAAATGCGTCCAATTTCCGATCAAGGCCGCCGTGACCACTTCGGACCCATTTGGTGCCAAAACCCGAATCGCAGCCGTTTGCACCGCTTCAGGCTGTTTTTCGCCCAAACACGCGATGAGAGCCGCTTGAGCTTCTTTGGAGGAACTCACGCCGAGGAGTTCGATGGCGTCGAGACGTGATGAAGAGCTCGCTTGAGCATTTGAAGCCGTCTCGGCAGCCTTCGAGAGAATGGCGGCCAGTTTGCCATCGTTATCTGCTTTCGTGAGATTCGAGCCTGCACGGCGCAAACCATCGCCAAGAGCCTTCACCCAGTTCGCTTTGACGGGTTCGGTGGTCACCACGGCGATTAAAGCAGCCGCATCTTTGCCTTCCGCAGCGGCCAGCGTGATGAGGGACTCCGCAAACGATGGCTCCAGCTTGCTCAAATCGCCCCGAAGCTGCTCAAACAAGCCGCTGCCCGCATCTCCGAGCACCGCAGCGCTCATCCATTTCCCATTCACACCTTCGCGCGCCATCTTGGCGAGCCAAGCATCACGCGAAGCACTCTTCGGAGCCGCCAGCGCGGTTTGAAAACGCACTCGCGGCGAAGCATCCTCCGCCAGCGAAGCCAGCGCGGCCTCATCCAACATCGAAACTCGACGAAGCGCCGCTTCACGAACCTGCGCATCGGCATTCTTCGCTGCGCTGACGACATGCGCGGCCGTCAAAGCACCCAGTGACTCCAAAGCATTCAGCGCATGCAGCTTCGCGAGCGCATTGTCTCCACTCAGCACCT
>Ga0315902_10011220_pt1 | contig 11780 bp, 10 predicted proteins | sample LakEriMetagenome_9_FD_203523 | JGI IMG/M metagenome (GOLD analysis project Ga0315902, IMG submission 203523) | Freshwater fungal communities from buoy surface, Lake Erie, Ohio, United States - Buoy 12 MA117 | ecosystem: Environmental > Aquatic > Freshwater > Lake > Lake biofilm | place: USA... | reverse complement strand
GCCGTCAGTCCGCGCAACCGGCTCTTGCCGAGCACCGCGCTGACCGTCGTGAAGGCCAGCAGCATCAGGCAGAAGTACTCGGGCGGCCCGAGCTTGACCGCGTGTTCGGCGACGAAGGGCGCAAACAGCGTCACCAGGACGGTGGCGATGGTGCCGGCGACAAACGAGCCGATGGCCGATGTCGCCAGCGCCGCGCCAGCCCGACCGCTCTTGGCCATCTTGAAGCCCTCGAGCGCGGTCACCATCGTGCCCGTCTCGCCGGGTGTGTTCAGCAGGATCGACGTTGTCGAGCCCCCGTACATCGCGCCGTAGTAGATGCCGCAGAAGAAGATCATCGACGCCGTCGGCTCCACCTGCGCCGTGATCGGCAGCAGCATCGCGACCGTCACGGCCGGGCCGAGGCCGGGCAGCACGCCGATGGCGGTGCCGAGTGCACAACCCACGAAGGCCCACAGCAGGTTGATCGGCGTCGCCGCGGTGGCAAAACCTTGCAGCAGCAGGTTCCAGGTGTCCATCACAGCCAGCCGGTGGAGGTGAGTCCGGGCAGGTTGATGCCCAGGAGCTTGGTGAACAACCAGAACGCCGGCGCGGAGATCAGCGCACCGGTGGCGACGTCCAGCAGCAGGCCCCGTGCCCCGCCGTGCGGCTTGCCCTCGGCGTGGCGAAGTCCGCGCACCGCGAGCACGAAGCACAGCGTGCACGACAGGATGAAGCCGATGCGCTCGATCAACGCGGCGTTGGCCGCGATGCCGGCCGCGACCCAGGCCAGTGCCGTCCAGTCCGCACCCGGCGCCGGGGTGTCGGTGTCGAGTTGTCGGAAGCCACCGGTGGCGGACTCGAACAACAAGGCGCCGCCGCAGGCCATCAAGGCCAGGGCCACGGCCCAGGGCATGAAGTTGGGCCCGACACCCCCATAACCCGCCTCGCCGGAGATGCCGGTGGCGCCCCAGACCATCAGGGCACCGACACCCAGCGTGCCGGCACCGATGGCTTTCTGTGGCAGCGACATGCTGTGCCGCCGGTCAGACCATGCCGGCCTTGACCATGGTCGCGCGCAGGCTCGCAAACTCGCGGTCCACGAAGTCCTCGAAGTCCTTGCCCGTCAGCAGCGCCGGGGTCCAGTTGTTCTTCTCGAGCGCTTCGGTCCAGCTCTTGTGCCGGCAGGCCTTGACGATCAGGTCGATCAAGGCCTGACGCTGCGGCGCCGTGATGCCGGGCGCGCCATAGACGCCGCGCCAGTTGCCGATCTCGACGTTGAAGCCCTGCTCCTTCATCGTCGGGACATTGATGCCCTTGATGCGCGCCGGTGACGTGACGGCGATCGCCCGCATCTTGCCGGCCTCGATGTACTGTGCAAACTCGCTGTAGCCACTGCCACCGACGCTGACGTTGTTGCCGAGGATCGCGGCGGTCGCCTCGCCGCCGCCGCGGAACGCGACGTAGTTGATGCGTGTCGCATCGACGCCGACGTCACGGGCCAGCATCGCCGCGGCGATGTGCTCGGTGCTGCCCCGCGAGCCGCCGCCCCACTTGACCGAACCCGGGTCCTTCTTCAAGGCCTCGACCACGTCCTTCATGGTCTTGAACGGGCTCGCCGCCGGGACCACGAAGACGTTGTACTCGCTGGTCAGCCGGGCCAGCGGCGTGGCCTGCGTCACCGACACCGGCGGCTTGCCGGTGATGATGCCGCCGAGCATCACCGCACCCATCACCATCATGGCATTGGCGTCGCCCTTGCTCGCATTGACGAACTGCGCCAGGCCGATGGCACCGGCAGCGCCGCCCTTGTTCTCGAACGACACTGCAGCTGCGACGCCCGCGTCCTGCATCGCCTTGGCCAGTGCGCGGCCGGTGGTGTCCCAGCCGCCGCCCGGGTTGGCCGGGATCATCATCTTCACGTTCGTGCTCGCCTGCGCGGCCAGTGGCAGGGTGCCGGCGGCAGACGTGGCGGCCATCGCGGCCAGGCTCTTCAAGAAGGTATCGCGGCGCATCGGGGTGTCTCCGGTTGGTGCTGTGTTGGTGCTGATTCGGATGCAGCGCCCGATCTTGGTGCCCGCCGCTGTCGATTGGCTGTCGTCGGACCCCGGGGAATCCCGCAGCGGGAGCGGAAGGCACGAGCACGCTGCACACAATGCGCGGCCGACCATGAAGCTCCTGCTGATCGAAGACAACGCCGCGATGCAGACGACGCTCAAGCGCAGCTTCGAGCGCCGCGGCATGCAGGTGCAGGTCTGTGGCGACGGCGCCCGGGCGCTGGACCGCTGGCAGGCCAGCCTGCCCGACGTGGTGCTGCTGGACCTGTCGCTGCCCGGGCGCGACGGGCTCAGCATCCTGGCCGAAGCACGCGCGGCCGGACTGGCGACGCCGGTGATCGTGCTCACCGCGCGGGGCACCGTCGGCGACCGCATCCTGGGCCTGAACACCGGGGCCGACGACTATCTGGCCAAGCCCTTCGACCTCGACGAGCTGGAGGCCCGCGTGCGTGCGCTGGCGCGCCGCGGCCGCAGCCACAGCGACCCGGTCGCGCTGCCCGTCTTCCACGGCCTGGCGGTCGACACCGAAAGCGGCGCGATCCACCAGCACGGCGTGGCGATGGAACTCGCCGGGCGCGAGGCCGCCTTGCTGCGCGCCCTGCTCGCCCGGCCCGGCCACGCGGTGGCCAAGGAGAGGCTCACCGAGCTGGTGTTCGCCGGCGAAGCGTCGGTGCAGGCCGACGCCATCGAGGTCGTCGCCTACCGCCTGCGCAAGAAGCTCGCCGCCACCGAAGTGCAGCTGGTCGCGCTGCGTGGCCTGGGCTATCTGCTGAAGGCGGCGTCGTGACGACCGGGGCGCGGAGGCGGTCGCTGCGCCGCCAGCTGCTGGTCGGCATCCTGGTGCCCGTGCTGGGCTTTGTCGCCATCGCGTCGGTGCTGCTGTACCGCAGCGCACTCGCCGCCGCCAACACGGCCTACGACCGCACCTTGCTGGCGTCGGCCAAGGCCATCGGCGAGCAGCTGGCGGTCGAAGGCAGCGGCGACACGATGCGCCTGACCGCGGCCGTGCCCTACAGCGCGCTGGAGGCCTTCGAGGCCGACAACCGCAGTCGCCACTACTACCGCATCGTCGGCTTTGCGGGCGAGATGGTCTCGGGCTTCGGCGACCTGCCGCCGCCGCTGCCGCCGCAGGCCGGCGAGACCCATGTCTACGCGGCGCTGGTGCACTTCTACGACGCGCGCTTCCGCGATCAGCCGGTGCGCATGGCCGTGCTGCTGCAGCCGGTCGCCGGTGCCCAGGGCCAGGGCATGGCGACGATCCAGGTCGCCGAAACGCTGGAGCTGCGGCAGTCGCTGGCACGTGATCTGCTGCTCCAGACCCTGGTCCAGCAGGCGCTGCTGCTGGCACTGATTGCAGCCGTCGTGGTGGCCGTGGTGCAGCGCGCCACGCGTCCGATCCGCGAGCTGAGCCGGCACCTGCGCGAGCGCCCGGAGACCGAACTCTCGCCGCTGCCCGCCGGCGACGCCCCGCGCGAGCTGCTGCCCATGGTCGAGGCCACCAACGGTCTGATGGGCCGGCTGTCGCATCTGCTCGAGCACCAGAAGCGATTCGTGCGCGACGCCAGCCACCAGCTGCGCACCCCACTTGCGGTGCTGAAGGCCCAGGTCCAGTCGGCCCGCCGGGGCGACGTTCCGCCCGCGCTGGCGCTGGCCGAGATCGACACCACGGTCGACCGGGCGACCGAACTGGCCAACCAGATGCTGGCCCTGGCCAAGCTCGAACAGTTGCGCCAGCAGCACGACACCGAGCTTGTGGACTGGGCGCCCATCGTGCACGCCGTCGCGCTGGACCTGTCGGCGCTGATCGCCGCCGCGCAGCTTGACTTCGACCTCGCCACCGAACCCGCTGTCGTGCGCGGCCACACCTGGGCGCTGCGCGAGCTGACGCGCAACCTGCTTCACAACGCCATCAAGCACTCGCCCACCGGTGGCGAACTCGCGATCCGCCTCGTCGCCACCGACGGCCACGCCGTGCTGACCATCGCCGACAGCGGCCCCGGCATCAGCCCCGAGCAGCGCGCCCGCCTGTTCCAGCCCTTCGCCGCCTCAGGCCCGAAAGGCGGCTCCGGCCTCGGCCTGGCGATCTGCCTGGAGATCGTGCAATCGCTGGCGGGCAAGATCGCGCTGACGGAGCGCAAGCCGCGGGGGTTGGTGGCGCGCGTTTCAATTCCAACACACTCATCTTCAATACGAGTCCATCCCAGAAGTCGCACCGGCCACCATCTACGGGGCTCCGTCAGCCACAAGACGACCCCAAGAGAAGTTCCAAAGGATCCGCCTCATATTCAATCTTGATCCCCGCTATCTGGCGTTTCGAGTAGACTTTCATTCGAACCTCTTACTGCTGGACCGGGTTCGAGCAATCACCACCTCGTTCGTATGAACAGCCTGACCCATCGGACGGAGGAGGTACTATTGTTTGCCCGTTCGCATCCACAACTGAACCGTCGGCTTGAGTAATCCCAACCTGCACGGTAAATGACGTGTAAACCAGAGTCACGGAGGTCACTGTGACTGTTCCGTCCGGATTTACCTGTTCCGTCCAAGTAATGTGGCCAGATCCAGAGATGACCACGGTATCGGCTACGAATCCAGAAGGAGGAGGTGGAGCGTATGCGGAGTAGGCTGGGTTTTCATGCGGCGCGAACTCAAAGATCGGTGTTGAGTTGTCACCAGAAGCCGCAGGACTAGGAGCATTCTTGTACACTCCCGAATCGCGAACTGCCCGACTAATGGGAACGAACTGCTGGCCCAGGAACTGAATTGTCTGACAAAGGGTGCCATTGCAAACAATAATCAGGTCGCCTTGACGATATCCGTTCGTTATGGTTCTCGCCTTAATGAAGGCAAGCATGCCTCCAAAATCGCCAGAGGGAAGAGCCTGGCGGGGTCCACTGGTCGGGTCAATTGCCCCGATGTCCGAACACGTTGCACACAGATATGGGCCGAAAACCCTTGGCGGCGCAGTCCCCAAGGAAAAGCTGCTTGGCGGCAAAAGAAGGCAGCCCAAGAAAGCAAGGAACGAAAGAGGCGAACGCGCGAGCTTCCGACTCAGTGAGTAAATGCCTCCGAATCCATCCTGCCAAAGATTCACCCAGAGTAACGATAGGCGACGCAGCTTCATTCTCGAACTCCCATCTAGTTTCGAGTTCCGGAACAGCATTCTTTTGCGATGCCCTTCCCCTTCGCAACGGCGCGCTCCACGCTCGCACTCGGTGTTTGAAACTTTGCTCGAAGTAACCAAGAGCGCATGTCGGCGGATATCGTACGTTTATCTCTTTGTCTGAGTATTTCTTCATACGCCGTAAGGAGGACGAACATTGCTTCAGGGTCCTTCGGGCCAAACACTGAATCGGAATCATGAATGTTCGCCATCGTTGTAATGGCCATAAGGTCGCCGCGTTTCGCGTCTCGGTCCAGAAAACTCAATGCGGAGGCAATCCACTCTCGAACCAAGAGGTCGTCGGGACGATTATCAAGCGCTGAAGGATCGCCAAATGGCCCCTCCGCGACATACAAAGTCGAAGCTCCTGGTATACCGGCCTTAACGGCGATCAGTAGGTTCTCCAGTCTTTCGCGCTCGTCGACACTAGTCATGGTGCGACATATGGGCCCATCCAAGCTGTCAACGCTTTGTTGAAGGAGCGACCGCTGAACTGGGTCCGCAAAATCAAGCGCCTTTGCAAGACTACGAGCTCGGAGGCAGTTCGAAACCACACGGTAGCGCTCAAACGCCTCATCTGCGGAAGAAGGCCGTATTGACCGCAAAACCGAAGTTTCTGTTCGTATACGGGCGTCAGAATCAACCGATCCTTGAATAGTCGCCATCGGAACTTCAACGTTGGGATCTGGCGCGCTTGGCAGGCTTCCGCCAGTTGATGAAGCAGCGGTTCGACTGGATCCCGGATCGCCAAAAGCGATCATCTTTAGACCGAGCAGACCGAACACAGCCAAAGCGAACACCGCCGCCAGGACGGCGACCTCTCGACGCGACTTAACATACTTCGAGAACATGCTAACCTCTCTTGATTTGCAGCAAACCGATGTCCATCGAGCGATACTGGACGACACATTAGCACTGATGGTCGAGCATCGACAGACTGCCTACTGAACTTGCCTTCAGTGGCAAAAAGACGCGCTGTTGCCGTCTGTAAGTCCTCGTGCGAAAGGCAAATTGTGACCTCACGACTCGAAATTGCGTCGTCCGAATTTGCCGCAGATTCCGACACAAGAACCCAAATGTCACCTAGAGTTTTCCCTTGGTTTCGTTAGTTTTGGGGATACACCAGTCTTCCGCACCGCTGAATCCACTTTCTGGTACACCCGACGATTCACTGATGACTGATTGTCACCCCGGCATTCCGAACCCCACCCACCGCATCCGCCTGGACAAATGGCTCTGGGCCGCCCGCTTCATGAAGACGCGGGCGCTGGCGGCTGACGAGATCGAGCGGCATCGGGTGCGGGTCAACGACGCGGCTTGCAAGCCGGGCAAAGAGGTCCGGCTGGGCGACCGGGTCGAATGGCGGCCTGCGGGTGGGCCGCGGCGGGTGGTCGTGGTGATGGGGCTCGGCACGACTCGCGGGCCGGCTCCGGTGGCGCAGCAGCTGTATGCCGAGACACCGGAAAGCCTGGCCGAACGGGCCGCTTTCGCCGAGCGCCGCCGGCTGGCGCCGGAGCCGGCCGACAGCATCGAGCAAGGCCGGCCCACCAAGCGCGATCGCCGCGAGCTGGCGGACTGGAACCGGTGGAGCGCCAGCCTGGACGACGTCGACGGCAACCCCGACCCCTGAGTCTGACCACTACCTCGGGTTAACCCGTATCACGGCAGGGCCTTGAAGCCCATGCGTCCGCACCCATGTTTCACGCGTGTCGGGCGATGCCCGACTTTTTTTCGTCACTGCCGACGCCCCGAATCCGAACCATGACCACCGCTGCACCGAACGACTCCGCGCCGAACGCCGACTCGAAAGCCGATGCGAACGCCAACCCAGGCGCTTCGGCCCACGCCGACCCGATCGAGCACGAGGTCAGCGAAATCGCCCGCCTGAGCGCCGAGCTGGCTGAACTCCAAGGTCGCCACACGGAAGTCGCCGACGCCTTCCTGCGAGCCAAGGCCGAGGCCGAGAACATCCGCCGCCGCAGTGAAGAAGAGATGAGCAAGGCGCGCAAGTTCGCGGTCGAGGCCTTTGCCGAAAGCCTGCTGCCGGTGGCCGACAGCCTGAATGCCGCCATCGCCCTGCCCAACGCCAGCAACGAGCAACTGCTGGAGGGCGTACACGCCACGCTGCGCCAGTTGACCTCGGCGCTCGAGCGCAACAAGGTCACGGTGATCGCGCCGCCGGCCGGCACCCGGTTCGATCCGCACCAGCACCAGGCCATCAGCATGGTCCCGGCCGAGCAGGATGCCAACACCGTGGTCGCGGTGCTCCAGAAGGGCTACCTGATCGCCGAGCGGGTGCTCCGTCCGGCCCTGGTGACCGTGGCCGCGCCCAAGTGACGCCGGTCAAGCCGCTAGCACGAAACGCGCCAACCCACCCTTGAATCCTGGCCGCCGGGGCTCACCTTCGGCGCCATCACAGTCCCCCCGACAGACTTCTCCGGAGAACGAACACCATGGCCAAGATCATCGGCATCGACCTCGGCACCACCAATTCCTGTGTGGCCGTGATGGAAGGCAACACCACCAAGGTCATCGAGAACAGCGAAGGCGCACGCACCACGCCGTCGATCATTGCCTACCAGGACGACGGCGAGATCCTGGTCGGCGCGTCGGCCAAGCGCCAGGCGGTGACGAACCCGCGCAACACGCTGTACGCCGTCAAGCGCCTGATCGGCCGCAAGTTCGGCGAGAAGGAAGTGCAGAAGGACATCGATCTGATGCCCTACACCATCGCGGCGGCCGACAACGGCGACGCCTGGGTCGAGGTGCGCGGCAAGAAGCTCGCGCCGCCGCAGGTCAGCGCCGAGGTGCTGCGCAAGATGAAGAAGACCGCCGAGGACTATCTGGGCGAGGAAGTGACCGAGGCCGTCATCACGGTGCCGGCCTACTTCAACGACAGCCAGCGCCAGGCGACCAAGGACGCCGGCCGCATTGCCGGCCTGGACGTCAAGCGGATCATCAACGAGCCCACCGCGGCGGCGTTGGCCTTCGGCCTGGACAAGCACGGCAAGGGCGACCGCAAGATCGCCGTCTACGACCTGGGCGGCGGCACCTTCGACATCAGCATCATCGAGATCGCCGACGTCGACGGCGAGAAGCAGTTCGAAGTGTTGTCCACCAATGGCGACACCTTCCTCGGCGGCGAGGACTTCGACCAGCGGATCATCGACCACATCGTGAGCGAGTTCCGCAAGGAGCAAGGTGTCGACCTGACCAAGGACGTGCTGGCGCTGCAGCGGCTGAAGGAGGCCGCCGAGAAGGCCAAGATCGAGCTCAGCAACTCGACCCAGACCGACCTCAACCTGCCCTACATCACCGCCGATGCCACGGGCCCGCGTCACCTGAACATCAAGCTCACGCGCGCCAAGCTCGAGGCCCTGGTCGAGGAACTGATCGACCGCACGATCGAGCCCTGCCGGATCGCGATCAAGGACGCCGGGGTCAAGGTCGGCGAGATCGACGACGTCATCCTCGTCGGCGGCATGACCCGCATGCCCAAGGTGCAGGACAAGGTCAAGGAGTTCTTCGGCAAGGAGCCGCGCAAGGACGTCAACCCCGACGAGGCCGTGGCCGTCGGCGCCGCGATCCAGGGCCAGGTGCTCAGCGGCGACCGCAAGGACGTGCTGCTGCTGGACGTGACGCCGCTGTCGCTGGGCATCGAGACGCTGGGCGGCGTGATGACCAAGATGATCAAGAAGAACACCACGATCCCGACCAAGTTCGCGCAGACCTTCTCGACCGCCGACGACAACCAGCCGGCCGTGACCATCAAGGTCTACCAGGGCGAGCGCGAGATGGCCACCGGCAACAAGAGCCTGGGCGAGTTCAACCTCGAGGGCATCCCGCCGGCGCCCCGTGGGCTGCCGCAGATCGAGGTCGCCTTCGACATCGACGCCAACGGCATCCTGCACGTCAGCGCCAAGGACAAGGGCACGGGCAAGGAGAACAAGATCACCATCAAGGCCAACTCGGGCCTGTCGGAAGCCGAGATCGAGAAGATGGTCAAGGACGCCGAGGCCAACGCTGCTGACGACAAGAAGAAGCTCGAGCTCGTCCAGGCGCGCAACCAGGCCGATGCGATGGCGCACAGCACGCGCAAGAGCCTGACCGAACACGGTGACAAGCTCGAGGCCGGCGAGAAGGAGAAGATCGAAGCCGCGATCAAGGACGTCGAAGACGCGATCAAGGGTGAGGACAAGGCGGCCATCGAGGCCAAGACCGAAGTGCTGATGACGGCCAGCCAGAAGCTGGGCGAGAAGGTCTACGCCGAGCAGGCGGCCGCGGCCGGGGCTGCAGGCGCCGCAGGCCCGGGAGCAGCCGATTCGGCAGGTCCGGCGGCCGGCCCGGCGGCGGGTGCATCGTCGGCCGGTGCACGCGCCAAGCCGGCCGACGACAACGTCGTCGATGCCGACTTCACCGAAGTGAAGGACCGGAAGTAAGCCCTGCTCATGGCCACCAAGCGCGACTACTACGACGTCCTGGGCGTTCCCAAGAACGCCAGCGACGACGACATCAAGAAGGCCTACCGCAAGCTGGCCATGAAGCATCACCCGGACCGCAATCAGGGTGAGGATGCGAAGAAGTCCGAGGACAAGTTCAAGGAGGCCAAAGAGGCCTACGAGATGCTGTCCGACGCCCAGAAACGGGCCGCCTATGACCAGTACGGTCATGCCGGCGTCGACCCGAACATGGCGGGCCGGGGGGGCCCGGGCCAGGAGGGCTTCGGCGGTTTCGCCGAGGCCTTCGGCGACATCTTCGGGGACATCTTCGGCGGCCAGGGCCGCCAGCGGGCCGGTGGCCAGCAGGTCTACCGCGGCAACGACCTGTCGTATGCGATGGAGATCACGCTCGAAGAGGCGGCCTTCGGCAAGGAGACGCAACTGCGCGTGCCGACCTGGGAGACCTGCGACACCTGCCACGGCAGTGGCGCCAAGCCCGGCACCAGCCCCAAGACCTGCCCGACCTGCAACGGCAGCGGGACGGTGCACCTGCGCCAGGGCTTCTTCAGCATCCAGCAGACCTGCCCGCACTGCCACGGCACGGGCAAGATCATTCCCGAGCCCTGCACCACCTGCAACGGCGCCGGCAAGCTGAAGAAGCAGAAGACGCTCGAGGTCAAGATCCCCGCCGGCATCAACGAGGGCATGCGCATCCGCTCGGCCGGCAACGGCGAGCCGGGCACCAATGGTGGCCCGGCCGGCGACCTGTACATCGAGATCCGCGTCAAGGCGCACGAGATCTTCGAGCGCGACGGCGACGACCTGCACTGCACGGTGCCGGTGGGCCTGGTCACGGCGACGCTGGGGGGTGCCATCGAGGTGCCGACGCTGGGCAACAAGTCCGCCGAGATCGAGTTGCCAGAAGGCACCCAGCATGGCAAGACCTTCCGCCTGCGCGGCAAGGGACTGAAGGGCTTGCGTTCGAGCTACCCCGGCGACCTGTATTGCCACGTCGCCGTGGAGACCCCGGTCAAGATCACCGAGCACCAGCGCAAACTGCTGAAGGAACTCGACGAGTCGTTCAAGAAGGCTGGCGACCGCCACTCGCCCAACGCCAAGAGCTGGACCGACCGCGTCAAGGACCTCTTCAAGTAAGGGGGCTCCACCCCCCAAGCCCGCCAGCGGCCGCAAGGCCCGCTGAGAGGCAGCAGGAAACGGCCGGTCACACCCGGCCGCTTTTGCTTGCGGGGGGTTGCTTCCGATGGGGGATGCCGCGCGCACGCGCGCTGCGGACCATGCGCCGCGCTGCACCGCCGGTCCGACCCGGGCGGCGGCTGCGCAGCGGTCCCACCCTCGGAGTCCCCATGACCTATACCTTCAAAGGCACGCTGCACGGAGCGCTGTGCCGAAACTGCGTCGAGCCGCTCGCAGGCCTGACGCTTGAGCTGTATCGCGTTGCCCGCATCGACCCGCGGACCACGGCCCTCGCGGTCGCCGCGGCCAAGGACACCTTCGGCCCGGTCGACGACGACAGTGCCGCCGCCAAGGCGGGGCGCCTGCTCGGCCGCGCGACGATCGGCGACGACGGCGGCTTTGCGATCGTGATCGACGACAAGACCTACGCCGGCGAACCGTTCGAGATCGACCTCTGGTGCCCGACCGTGCCGCGTCTCAAGCCCGGCCCGAAGCCGCCCAGGCCGCTTCGCTTCACGATCACCGTTCACCAGCCGGCCTGGCGCGACGTGCAAGGCCAGGCGACCGCCGCCTGGAGCTACACCATCCCGTTCCGTGCCTGGTGCGGCGTGCGGGGCCGCTTCGGCGCCTGGACGATCTGCGGTCAGGTCAGCGTCTGCGACAGCCAGCAGCCGCTGGGCGGCGTGCGGGTGAAGGCGTTCGATGTGGACTGGTTGCAGGACGACGCGCTCGGCGAGGCCATCAGCGACGCCACCGGCCACTTCCGCATCGACTACCTGGCGGCGGATTTCCAGCAGACGATCTTCTCGCCGTCGATCAACCTCGAATGGACCGGCGGACCGGACCTGTACTTCAAGGTCGAGACTCTGGGCGGCGCGCCGCTGCTCGCCGAGCCGCCGTCACGCGGACGGGCCTCCGACCGCGAAAACGCCGGGCCGTGCTTCTGTGTCG